>Ga0209463_1000612_pt1 | contig 25594 bp, 25 predicted proteins | sample AgamicMgSfrz_FD_187169 | JGI IMG/M metagenome (GOLD analysis project Ga0209463, IMG submission 187169) | Agave microbial communities from Guanajuato, Mexico - Mg.Sf.rz (SPAdes) (version 2) | ecosystem: Host-associated > Plants > Phyllosphere > Phylloplane/Leaf | place: Guanajuato, Mexico... | reverse complement strand
TTACGGGGAAAATTCTTGGTATTTGGTTTCCGATTATGGCATTTGTTGCGATTGGCTTTCAGCACGTTGTAGCCAATATGTTTATTATTCCCGCCGCTATTTTTGCAGGTCACTTTACATGGATTGATTTTATTGCAAATATTGTCCCTACCTTTATTGGAAATATGATAGGAGGAGCTGTATTTGTAGGCCTTATTTATTTTTCTTCTTATCAACGGAAACAAAAAGAACAATTAAAAAAAGCTTCTTAAGCGGTTTTATCAGTTGTCATAAAAAAAAGCAGCCTCTTAGTAAAGAGGCTGCTTTTTTGATAATGAAAGGTGAAAAATGTACTTTTAACAATTTATGTATGATAACATATAAAACAATTAAGGTTCGGTAAAGGGTCAAGTTCGTTTTTTATTTCCATAATAATATTATGGTTAACTAGATGGTAAGGAATACATGTATAAGGGAGAGAAATAAATATTGAATATTGGTATAGGATTGATTCTACTATCTGTCGCACTACTATTTCTTATATCAGGAATGTTTTTATGCAAAAAGAGAAAAAAGGTATGTAGCAGCAGTTTGTTAATCGCAGGAACATTGATTTTATCAGCAGGTCTATTATTACTTACTGGTTTATATGATCCGTATGCAAATCATATTTAATAACTTACTAACGGAGAGTGAAGAAATTGAAGTTCATGTTTGCTGTTTTATTGATTATATTTGGCAGCATTTTAGTTGGGTTGACCAGTAACAGTCTAGGCGCGACAGGTAATAACATCATGCATTTAGCTGGAATTGGGTGCCTTATAGCAGCTATTTTTATAGTAAAAGACAAAAAAGATACTAAACGCCGTACAAAAAGGGAATGCGATGTTTAATCACGCATTCTTTTTTGATGTGAGCAGTTTTAGACCTTTGTCGTCCACTTTTTCTTACAATTATTATAAAATAGAAAGTAACAGCGATACATACAGCAGTAAGGTGGTATTCAACAATGAAACAATCTAACAAAACGATCGGTATTGCAGCGCATGTCGATGCAGGAAAGACAACATTTTCCGAACAGCTTCTTTATCATACCAAAAGTATTAAACAACGAGGAAGAGTCGACCACAAAGATTCCTTTCTTGATACCCATACGATTGAAAAAGAACGAGGAATTACGGTATTTGCCGATCAAGGAACTTTTTCATATAACGGTTCTACTTACTATTTAATTGATACGCCGGGCCACGTCGATTTTTCACCTGAAATGGAACGTTCTATTCAAGTGATGGACTATGCGATTGTTATCTTAAGTGCAGTAGAAGGAGTCGAAGGCCATACAGAAACCGTTTGGCAGCTGCTTCAAAAACATCGTGTGCCCGTATTCTTTTTCATCAATAAAATCGATCGTGTAGGAGCAGATCCTGAACGTGTTATAAACGATATTAAACATAACTTAACCCCCGATGTTTTTGACATAACGTCAGAGCTTATAGATGGCTCGTTAAGTGAGGAACTTATTGAATTTATAGCTGAAAAAGATGAAGAGCTTTTAGATGCATTTATGGAAGGCAAGAATGATCAAGCTTATTGGAAGGCAGCTATGCAAAAGCTTATTCAAACCAATCAGCTTTTCCCGTGTGCTTGTGGCTCAGCTTTACAAGATATCGGCATTGAAAGTTTTTTAGAGAAGCTCGATTTGCTAACAGAAACTCGCTACTCGAAGGAAGAAGCATTTTCAGGTCGTGTATATAAAATTCGGCACGATGAAAACGGCATGCGTATCACGTTTATCAAAGCTCTAAGCGGGACAATGCAGGTGCGTGATGAAGTGGCTTATGAAAAAAACGGAGAGCTATACGAAGAAAAAATCACTCAAATTCGTACTTATAACGGAAGTACATTTAAAAACGCCAATGAAGGTTCAGCTGGCGAACTTTTTGCGGTTACAGGGTTGTCTTCAGCATCGATTGGAGACGGTCTTGGAACATTAAAAGAAAGCCGCTCCTACGAACTTTTGCCTACGTTAAAATCAAAAGTTGTTTTTGAGCCTTCTGTTCATCCAAAAGAAGGAATTAAACTTTTTCAATTATTAGATGCCGAAGACCCTTCTTTACATGTGACGTGGGAAGAAAGGACTCAAGAGCTTCATATTCATGTGATGGGAGCAATTCAGCTAGAAGTCCTCGAAAAACTGATAAAAGAACGTTTTAATATAAACGTACAGTTTGAAGAACCAGAAATTTTGTACAAAGAATCCATTCAAAATACAGTGATGGGCTACGGGCATTTTGAACCGTTGAAACACTATGCAGAAGTTCATTTGAAAATAGAAGCAGCGGAACGAAACAGCGGAATTACTTTTGAAAATGCTTGTCACGCCGACGATTTATCCGTTGGGTATCAAAATCTAGTCCGTCAGCATATATTTGAAAAGCCGCATCATGGTTTGCTGACAGGTTCGCCTATTACTGATTTAAAAGTGACGTTATGTACTGGACGAGCTCATAATAAGCATACAAGCGGAGGAGATTTTAGAGAAGCAACGTACCGTGCACTGCGACAAGGGTTAGAAAAAGCAGAAAATGTTGTGCTAGAACCTTATTATGATTTCAAAATTAAAGTGGATATTGATCAAATGGGGAGGGTATTAGCGGATGTTCAAAGCGCAAACGGTCGCTTTGATTCTCCTGAAACAACCGAAAACAAAGCGATTATTACAGGCAAAGTTCCTGTTGCTACTTTTATGACCTACGGTTCGACGCTAGCATCTTTTACGCATGGAAAAGGAGCGATGTCTCTATTATTCGGAGGGTATGAACGCTGTCATAATGAAGAAGAAGTGATTGAACAAATCCGCTACAATAAAGATGCAGATCCGGAATACAGCTCATCATCCGTCTTTTGCGCAAAAGGACAGGGCTATACGGTTTCTTGGAAAGAAGCAGAAGAAAAAATGCATTGCTTATAAAAGTACTGTAGCAATTGCTGCAGTACTTTTTCGTAATGAGCTTTCATTAGTTATTTTCTTCATATCTTTACAATAAAAACCACATTATAGTATAGTTTACTTATATTTCTAAAAAAGAGGTGATAGAAACGTGGATGCTACTGTTAAAACAACTAAAAGCGGGATAATAGGCGGTGTTCTTGGAGGAATTTCACTTTTATATGTCATTATTAATACTTTATTGATCCTTAACTTTTTCACAGGGCTTATTGCGGCCGAAAAGCTTCAAGGACTGCCTATTATCGCACCTATCTTTTTAGTTCCGCTCATGATTGTTCCTGCAATTATTGGTTTTTTTATAAAAAAAGACAAGCTCTGTCTATGGGCGATTATTTTAAATATCATCTTGTTTCTTGTACCAATTGGCTACCATGTCATCGGTACGTTAGTATTCGGCCCTTAATTAAAAAACGAACAAACTTCAATATAAAGTTTGTTCGTTTTTTTATATCACATAACCACTATTGAGCCGTAGCAGTAGCTGTACTGCTGTTTTCGTCTTTCACCATCATCCTTACGCCTTGTACAACCGCAATTCCTTCCCACTTATCAAGATCAGGTTCGAGAAATTCTAAAGCAAACGTGTGGGGACGTAATGACAGAAAAGAAGAAAGTGTGCGGACTTGAATAATAGGAACGCCGGAACGCAAAACGTCAAATTTGCGATCTGTTATATTCCCCGTAATTTCATATGTATCGCCATCGTTTCTGATATAAAGATACTTCTTTTTAAAAAAAGTAAATTTTCGTTGAATTATGCCAACTTCATTTCCGTGGTGATCAGAAATAATCAGCTTCGGCATAAGGGCAAACATTTTAGATTTACCTGTAAATACGATCTCTTCGTCCTTTAAAACCTCAAATTTATTAGCAATAGATAACTTATATGCGACATTTCCAATGACGTCTTGTGATTCATTATAAATAGGAGATTCACCTAACTCGAAAAACTTGTCTTGCAAGATAATCCCTTGTTTCTCCATTTAAAAACCTCCTTTAGAATATATTACCATATTTTCACCCTTTGAGTTGTGCCAAGCAGATTTTTATGAGTATCACTAAATAAAGATCACCCTTATGTGCTGCGGATAATGGAAAGAATGAAAATAGTCTTCAAAGCTCATAATGTGTAAAGGAGACCTGCTTGTTATAACACCAGGTGAACGTAAAGCAGTTTGTTAGATATACATAAGGAGATGATACTTTATGCCTCAATGGCATCCGCATCGTGAACAAAAAAATTTACCTGATGAATTTCCTGTTAATCCACTGTTTTCTCGACAAGGAGAAGTGACAATTCCAAGGCTGCGTATCAGTGATCAAGGTATGCTTCCAGAAACAGCTTATCAAATCATTCATGACGAAATTGCTTTAGACGGAAATGCCCGTTTAAATTTAGCTACGTTTGTTACTACTTGGATGGAACCTGATGCAAAGCGTTTGTACGGAGAGTCTTTTGATAAAAATATGATTGATAAAGATGAGTATCCGCAGACAGCGGCTATTGAAGAGAGATGCGTACGTATTTTAGCGGATTTGTGGAATTCACCTAATCCTGATACAACGATGGGCGTTTCTACTACAGGTTCATCTGAAGCTTGTATGCTTGGCGGACTAGCGTTAAAAAGACGCTGGCAAAAACTGCGTAAAAGTAAAGGGCTATCAACAGAACGGCCGAACATTGTATTTAGTTCATCCGTTCAAGTGGTGTGGGAGAAGTTCGCAAACTATTGGGACGTAGAGCCTCGTTATGTGAACATTAATGCAGATCATCCTTATTTAGATCCAGAAGGCGTCATTAAGGCCGTTGACGAAAATACAATTGGTGTCGTACCGATTCTTGGAGTGACGTATACAGGAGTTTACGAGCCAATTGCTGCTATCGCAAAAGCATTAGATGAGTTACAGGAGAAAACAGGGTTGGATATTCCTATCCATGTAGATGCTGCTTCTGGAGGTTTTATCGCTCCATTTCTTCAACCAGACCTTATCTGGGATTTCCGCTTGCCGCGAGTAAAGTCCATTAACGTGTCAGGACACAAGTATGGTTTAGTTTACCCTGGTTTAGGGTGGGTGATTTGGAGAGAAAAAGAGGACTTGCCTGAAGATCTTATTTTCCGCGTTTCTTATTTAGGAGGCAACATGCCAACTTTTGCGCTCAACTTTTCTAGACCAGGAGCACAAGTTCTTTTACAGTACTACAATTTCTTGCGTTTAGGGAAAGACGGCTATTATGCCGTACAAAAAACTTCACAAGAAAACGCCCTGTTTCTAAGCAAAGAAATTGGAGAAATGGAAGCATTCGAAATTATCGCCGATGGTTCAGACATCCCCGTTCTTGCTTGGAAACTAAAAGAAGGATACACACCAAACTGGACTCTTTATGACTTGTCTAGACAATTGCGCACGTATGGATGGCAAGTGCCTGCTTATCCACTGCCAGCAGATATGGAAGAAATAACAATCATGCGTATTGTCGTTAGAAATGGATTTTCAAGGGACCTTGCTCATTTATTTATGGTTAATTTCAAACAAGCCGTTGAATTTCTTAACTCGTTGGATAGACCTGTTCTTAAAGACACGAAATACGACAATGGATTTCATCATTAACATCTGTTACGAAAACACAAAGCCGTGTTCTGAAAAAAGTATATGGCTTTGTGTTTTTTTATGCATAAAAAAATAATTTTTTTCAAAAAAATTCCACAAACAACACAATAAAATATTCTTATATTTTCTTAATTTTGGTATAATAACCCCTAAGGTTTTATAGTTCTTTAGAATTATACAAAACCTAAAAAAAGATAAAAAAAGGGGATAATAGTCTATGAAAATGTTGAAAGTTGCTTTTGGTATTCCATTATTAGCTATATTGCTAACAGCCTGTAGCGATGAATCCAGTGAGACTGTATCGCAAAAAGAAGAGCCTACAGAGAAATCAACAGCGGTTCATACGAAAGAAAATGGCAACAAAACGGTTGTAAAAGAATCATCGCCGAATACATTACAAACAAAAGCATCCACAATTAAAAAAGCAGTTAATTCTAAAGAAGCTGATCGCGATTACTTATTAAATGTAATGAATGGTTATCAGTATATCCAAGTAGGTGACAATCAGTATATTTACTATGGCATTAATCAAGAGCAAAATGTTTTTTGTATGATGGAAGTTAATTTTGACGCGAGTGGTGATTATGTAGAAAACATCAATTTTGTTGATAATGCTTCAGAAGAACAAATTGCTTTGCTTCAAAACCAAATACAAGAACAACAAAAGCAATTATCAGACCTTGAACAGCAGCAAATGGAAAAGGAATTAGATGATTACTATGCGCAGCTAGAAGAAGACCGACAAAAAGAAGAAGAGGCGCAGGCCAAAGCTGATGCTGAAGCTGAAGCTCAGGCAGAAGCAGATCGTAAAGCGGAGGAAGAACGTTTAGCAGAAGAGGAGAAGAAACAGCAGGAGGAAGAGGAAGCTCAGGCAAAAGCGGACGAGGAAGAAGCTCAGGCTGATTCAGAAGATGAGGCCCAAACGGAATCGGAACCGGAGCAAGAAGAAGATACAGAAGCAATTGAGGAAGAGGAACCAGCTGAACAAACAGTTTCCCAAGAGCAAGCTATCCAGCTGGTTCGTGATCAGCAAGGTATATCTGAAGATTCACCTCTTCTTGTAGAATACGATCACGTTGACGATTCAGGAAACTATATTATCCATGTTTATGAAAGCGTTGTGGATAATCAAGAAACAGGAGAAGGACATACAGCTACACAAGGATGGTATCAAGTAAGTCCTAGCGATGGGTCAATTACTGATGTTACGGTAGACGGTTACTAATAAAATAAGCTGTTTATTAAACATAAAAAGAGCGACATTAAAGTATAGAAAAGTTTTTTGCTCTATCTTTCAAAAGAACAAAAAATGTAGATACTGATACTTTTAAATACAACCGATATATGGTTTATCTATGCTTCATTTTATAGTTCATTTCACTTTCGTAAAGAGAAAGTACATTATAAAACTAAACATCTTTTCCTTCACGGATATAAAAATAGTAAAAGATCTAGAGGATGACAGCCCCATTAAAAATGGCTGTCTTTTTTTGTCGGAATTTGAATATAGAATTATATGGTTATGTTAAAAGTTAAGTAGTATCATAGTCGTAGTTATAAAGTAATTGCATGTGGTTAAAGGAGAGATTAGATGAAGAAAAAGGGTATCATCTCATTATTATCTGTAAGTTTACTAGTTTCCTCATTGTCAGTAAGCACAACTCAAGCAGCTGAGAATAACTATGAGTCTTCAAAGAAAATAATTGAAAGCCGACTGAAGTCTGATAAACCGTTAAATCATAATGTTATTAATTCCCATGCGCTAAGGGAAATTAAAGAACAGACTTTAATTTCAGTAGAAACACCTAAAGGTTTTTCTACGAAAAAATTTAATACATCAAGTGCAAGTATTAAGGGCAGTAGTGGTCAGCCAATGTATGAAAGTGAGCCTAATGATGATTTCAAAATAGCAGATATACTACTAAATGAGAGAGTAACATTTGGGCAATTCGACGATACTCTTGATATAGATTTTTATAAGGTGAACGTATCTGGAAAAGGGACTTTACTAGTAGCGGGCGGAACAGACACTACTTCCAATATCGATTTACTATTTTTAACAACTGAATATGAATATCGAGACCATGGTTATTTAGAATATTTAGGTTCTGAATATGATGATGGAGTGGAAGTGCAAGGATATAAAGTTAATAAAGCGGGCACGTATTACATACCTGTTTTAGATCTAAACGGAAATGATTATGATGCTATATATGGAATCTCTACTCAATTTGAAGCTGACAAAGATACTGTTGCGCCAAATAAACCTACTGTTAATAAAGTAGACAATAACGATAAAGTTATAACTGGTAAAGCGGAAGCAGGTTCAACTGTAACTGTTAATGTAGGTAAAAAACGGATTGGGTACGCAAAGGCAAGTTCAAATGGATCATTCTCTGTTAGTATTCCAGTTCAAAAAGCAGGCACTACGTTGAATGTAACTGCTAAAGATAGTGCGGGAAATGTAAGTAAACTTACCTATATAACAGTTGTAAAGGCTGACGTTACTCCACCAAACAAGCCAGCAGTTAATAAAGTAGATGATAATGATAAGGTTGTGACAGGAAAAGCAGAAACTAACTCTACCGTAACTGTTAATATAGGAAAGAATCGAATTGGGTATGCAAAAGCAAATTCAAAGGGATTATTCTCTGTTAGTATCCCTGTACAGAAAAAAGGAACTAAATTAAACGTAACTGCTAAAGATGCTTCGAATAATGTAAGTAAAGTTACGTATGTAACTGTTGTGAAACATTAAAATTGATAAACTGTTTAGATTATCTGCGATGCATTGAGTGGTAAATCAATCCAATAATATTATAAGCAGACCAATTGTGTCTGCTTTTTTATTTAGTGTAAAATACATAATTTCGTAGTAAGTAAACTTATTTAGACCTAATTGAGGCCTAAAACTTTATTATTAATAAGGGAAGATTACAATGATGATTCCCTTATTGAGAGTTTATGGAATGAACGGGAACAAGGGGATAAGGAAAGAGCTAAATTATGTACCAAAGAGAATGGATTTTCATCCTCTCTTTAAAGAAAGCTGATTTAAAGGGTATAGAGTGCTCTCATCTAAAATGATAATTTTCGATGAATATTCGAGATGTTCATTATAACAAAGCAGCAAATTATGATAAAAATCCACTAAAAGACCGACATAAAAACTATTTTCCTCCGAAAACAAACCAGAGCGATTGATAAGAATATTTTCGTATTTTTTAACGATTCTTTGAGTTCTCTTTATAATTTTTACCGCATCTTTCATTTTATACATTTCATTTAACTCTTCCGCAAATATGTGGAGGTCTTTTTGTATTGCCTTTCTAAGCACTGCATTCATTTCTTTAATGTTCTGCGGTACTTCTTCCAGAACAAATTGCTTTATCATAATGAAATCAGACTGCACTGGCTCGTGCAGAAAGCTTAGGTAAATACGAAGAGTGTTATACGCATCATACATCGGATTGTGCTTTTTACCCTCAAACTGCAAATTATATAAAGCTAACCCATTTTCTACTGATACGTTATTTTTAGAAACACGCTTTGTAAAAATTGCTTGAAAATCAACATAACGCTGTTCTATTTTCTTTATAGTAGCAAGAGAGATTTCGTGCTTTTCTGCATCTATTTTAAAACGAGATAAATCGCTGGTAGACCAAGAGAAAAAACGGGATTTTTTAATTCCGCCAATCCAGGTTAAAAAGTCTTCAAAAACATTTTTAAAATTACTTGCACCGACTAAATCAGTATCTTTAATACCGGTTAACTCTGTGCAAAAGCGGCTTAAGGACACACTTTTTGTAGGTTGAATATAACGGTCAAAAAACTCAATGTTTTCTGTCTCGATATTGTACTTCACCGCGCCGAGCCGAATTGCTTCCATATCTTCAAACGGCATTCCTTTGTTTGAACACAGCATTTCAAAATCAAAAAAGATAAATTGTTTTACATCTGCCATATTCTATGCTCCTCTCTCTAACAGGTTATTATAAGGGAATAGCGGTGAAAGAGAAAGAACCAATAAATTCCAAACGTTAAGAATAACAATGAATTATTTCAAAAGGCTAGGGGATACTTATCAGTTTCTAGGTAGCGGAAAAGTTTTTGAAGCTCTTCGAGGGATATATAAACAGGAAGCTTTTTGTCTGATTTTGGCGCTTGGATGTCAGCAGTGAAGTCTGACTTCATATAATTTTCTTTTAAACGATATTGACTAAGTAGCTTGATATACGGCGTTGTAACGTTCTAAGCTTAATTCGATGTTAATTACTTAATTCTGTACAAAACGACGTACACTTGAAGATGTAAGGTCATCCAAATCAAGTGAGCGATTATTTTCTTATAGGAAGTCTTGATAAAGCCTTAAAGCAAACGAGTAACCAAGACAAAGCGATAGGTGATATGTATTCCAAGGATCTAAGAGCAAGGGAGACCCTAAAGATTTTATTTCTTTTTCTAGTTTACATAATATATATTCTAGGAACCAATAGGTAAAACGTAAATTCTGTCTCATTTAAAAAGTATACTTATGATAGTGAGACAGAATTCAAAAAGTATACTTATGGTTTGTGTTTATATGATTTAACTCACTAAACTAATTATCAGCAATATTTGTTCAATTAGAACAAATGCGGATATGATTTTATAGAATGCATATTGATTTCACCAGATTGTTTTTAAGTTTGATCAGTTCGATTTATATTTATAGATTTTGAAAAATAAATGAGTTTACTTGTAGGATTTAGATTTTATACTCATTTATTTTTTCTCATCGTATTCTCAATAAACTCTTTGCAAATTGATAAAATCTGTTTGCGTTTAATCTTTTAAGGATTTATTTTCTACAGAATGTATATTTTTCATTCAGTACATATGTTTGCATTAAATGGATTTTTATTCATTAACAAAAGTTAAAACCTCGTATTTTCTGTAATAAAATACATAAAATAGTATTTTTATTCTATCTAATTTTTTGTTAAAATCACTGAAAACCCCTTTCTTATCAGCTTTTTAGTGATTTTAGTTGTAGTTTCCTTTTTCATCGGGTATAATATTAAACAAATAGACGACGGTATAAATTGGATGTCATTATCCAGTTTTAAAGGAGCGATACTCATGAACATTACAATTTATTATGGAAATCATGAAGATAAAACAATTCATACAATGGATTGTCACGTAGATATCGATTTAGATGATGAAGATATGGTAGCTTTAACAGAAGCTCGTTAATGAATATATAAAAGGCTGTGGATGCTTTTCATCTGCAGCCTTTTATTTTTTGCTCCCCCTCTCCTCTTTAACTTCTACTAACCGCTACGTTTTACAAACCTTAGTTACTTTTATTATAAAATTTCAAATTCTCCGTTAACTTCTCTTTACTTTTCGACACATTTTTTGTATCATTAGATAAGAACGTATGTTCGTTTTATTTTTATCGTATTGATGATCACAAGGAGTGTTTTTGAATGACGGTACGAAAAAGAAAAAGAAAGAAGCTCCCTCCTACCCTATCCAATACAGGCTTTATTGGAGCAACGTTTGCTGATACAGATGAATTAGCACGCAACGAATATCACTTTCCTCGTAAGCAAATGAAAATTACCCATCATGTCTTAGATGCCTTGCTTCAAGGGGCAACGCACTTATTTCAACAGCATAAAGTTGAAGCCGCTATCTCATGCGTGTATCTGCCTAAGTACAAGAAGATTGGTTTAGTCCTTTCTAAACAGCCTTTTGGCCGCAATGAAGGCATTGGGTATTTTATTAATTACTTAAAGGAAATCGGACATATTGAGTGGGATGAAAAAACGAAAGACTACGAAATACATAATACGAGCTTTATCGGCGTGGTATTTGCAGATCTAGAAAAAATTGCTAAGTTCACCTTCGAGTTTGAGCTGGAATTGCTGTCGAAGTTCGTTAAAGACTTAATTATTCCTGCTAAAGAGCTTTTCTTGCAGCATAATGTAAAAGCGTATCTCTCAGGCGTTGAAAATGAAGATCAGCATAAAGTAGGATTTGTTTTATCGATCAAGCCTTATGATGAACGTAAGGAAGCAGACTTATATTTTGTGGAGTATTTAAAAGAACGTGGTTTATACGAAGAGGACGAGTCTGAAGAAGAGCTAGTACCTATTCATACAAAATGGAGCTTATTTAAATAACATACGTTATACCCGCTGTCTTAATAAGATAAGCGGGTCTTTTTTTGCTTTTTTACTAAAACCCAAAACAAATTAGTAGCAAGTACTAATAGTTAGTAATATAATAATAGTAATGATAAAAAATCATTGATATCTATAATATAAGGAGTCGTTTTTATGATTCAACTAAAAGATTTAGTTCCAAGTGAACATTACAATTTAACAGAAGAAATTGAAAAACATGCATCCGATCAGCTTGCGTTAAAGTGGCAAGACGCTGACGGTGTGCGTGAGGAAATTACATATAACGAGCTGTTAGCGAAAGCAAATAAGGTGGCAAACGGGTTAACGGAGCTAGGATTAACAAAAGGCGATCATGTTTTGGTTATTGCACCTCGCCTTATTGAATCGTATGCTATTTACTTAGCATGCTTAAAAGCAGGTATTATTGTAATTCCTTCTTCAGAACTATTACGCGCAAAAGATATCCAATATCGTTTACATCACGCTGAAGCAAAAGCGATTATTTCTTACCATCCTTTCTGCAATGAGATCGATAAGATTGAAAACTTCCCTACTTCTCTACAACATAAAATTACGTTTGGTGCTGATGTTACGTCATGGACGCGCTTAGAGTCACTTACGGCGGATGCATCAGAACAGTTCCAAGCAGCTAAAACAACTAAGGATGATACGGCATTCCTTCCTTATACATCTGGTACAACAGGACAGCCAAAAGGCGTTGTTCATACTCATGGATGGGCTTATGCTCACCTTCGTATCGCAGCTGCTGAATGGTTAGATATTAAAAAAGGCGATACGGTCTGGGCAACAGCAGGTCCTGGTTGGCAGAAATGGATTTGGACTCCGTTTTTATCTGTGCTTGGACAAGGTGCAACAGGCATTATCTATAACGGACGTTTTGAACCTAAAAAGTTTTTAGAAATTTTACAGGATGAAAAAGTAAACGTACTGTGCTGTACGCCAACAGAGTACCGCTTTATGGCTAAAATTGATGAGCTGGAACGTTTTGACCTATCTCACCTTCATAGCGCTGTATCTGCCGGAGAACCGCTAAACGAAGAAGTGATTAATGTGTTTAAAAAATATTTTAATATCCAAGTACGTGATGGATACGGCCAAACGGAAAATACCCTTTTGATTGGTACCTTAAAAGGTGTAAAAACGAAGATTGGTTCAATGGGTAAACCGATGCTTGAAGGGTTTGTAGAAATCATTAATGAAGATGGCGAACCTTGTAAGCCTGGAGAAGTTGGAGACATTGCCGTTCGTAGAGACCTCCCTTCTCTTTTCAAGCACTACTATAAAGACATGGAGCGCACTGAGAAAACGTATAAAGGAAACTACTATTTAACAGGTGACCGCGCTTCTAAAGATGAAGAGAACTATTACTGGTTCCAAGGACGCGGAGATGATATTATTATCAGTTCCGGCTATACAATTGGACCATTTGAAGTTGAAGATGCGTTAATTAAGCATCCAGCAGTGAAAGAATGTGCCGTTGTAGCTAGCCCAGATGCTGATCGCGGCCATGTTGTAAAAGCGTATGTTGTTCTTGTTGATCATGTAAAAACAACAGATGCAGGGTTTATTAAAGAGCTGCAAAATCACGTAAAAACTCTTACTGCACCTTATAAGTATCCTCGCGTAATTGAATTTATTGATGAATTGCCAAAAACTAATTCAGGTAAAATTCGACGTGTGGAACTTCGTGAACGGGAGCAACAACAAGCATAATAAACGAAAAAAGACGTATCTGTTAGGATACGTCTTTTTTTATTAGATGGAACGCTGTGAAGTACGAACATCTACCGTTAAAACACCGGTATTTACATTTGCGTATGCTTTAATGATGACAGGATAATCTTTGTTGTTTGTGAACTTAAAATCAGGTCCTCCCCACGATACGGTTGCATCTCTTCCAGCAGGTACATAACCTACATGTTTTGAATGGTGAGACCTAGCTGTCACTTGAAGACCAGCGCCGTCAATAGCATTAAATAGCGTAGAAGATGTTTGGCAGATCCCTCCGCCAATTCCCATCACCAGCTGTTTGTTGATGATTTCAGGAGCAGGCTGATAGCCTCTTTCTGCTGTGCGCTCCCCAACTGTTTGATTATAAGAAAATGAATCTCCAGGACCTAATACAACGTTGTTAATCGCTTCTGCGGATAGCTGAACATTTCTGTTTCGACTTGTATCACTTGGACGAAAACGTGTAGAATACGAAGCTAACGATACATCAGCGATCCCTTGAGCAGATGCTGCCGTTACATTTGGAGCGGTTTCGTAAATCGGAACCTTCACATCCAATTGTTTCGTATTTAAGTTCTGCAGATTTTTAACAAGCTCTGCTTCTTTTAAAATGATTTGTTTGGACCCGCCGGTTAACGATCCATTTGCATCCATTTTTATGTTTTGCATAGGCGTGTCGATCCCTTTTGCCAGCTCAGACGCTAATTGCTTAATTTCTTGGTCGTATACGTCTTTATCCTTGTAATGAACCGGCTTGAATTCTTTCATTACTTGTCCTGTGCGGGAATCTTTCAACTGATACGTCAGGTCTTCGACTTTAAGGACTGGTTTTTTCTTTTTCTCAGTCTTTTTTTCTGCTTTTTTCGCTGCTTGTTTTTGTTCTATCGCGGCTGTTTGCTTTGCAGAATGATTGGTATACATGCTGTACGCAATAAACGCACTAACAATTGTCGCGCCAAGCAAAAGCGCCCCTAAGACTTTCTTCATGTAATTGAATCCCCCCATATCTCGGCTTTACCTCAATATGTTTTTTCTATAAAAATATGTATACATTCATTTTATACAAACATCTTATAAAAGACGATCTGCCAAAGTGAATAATCACCATTTTTTATATTTTTTTCTTTGTTCAACACATGAGGTAAAGCGGAATGATGTTCATAGACCCCATTTTTTCTTATGAACTCAATAGAAAACAAATGTTGTATGCGTTTCCTGTTATTACTATTCTTATATATAATAGCACGAAAACAAGGATTTTTTAACGAATTATGGTAATTATTTTAAAATTTTTCTGACAATTTTCGCGGTGTTGTTCATTTTTCTATGGGCATTATACATGGTATAATGGTAAAAATGGAATTTGTTTTATGAGGAGGATTTACGCTTGACTGAACGTTATAGCAAAGAAGAGATTAGTCATCAGCTAGAAAGTATAGATCATGTAAAAGAAGCTCTTTTAAAATATAAAAACACCGTAATCGGTGAGAAATATGATTTGCTTCCCTACCATTTAACTTCAACAAAAGAGGCAATCTTAAAGACCATTCACGATAAAAAAAGCTGTATTGTTAGCGATATCACAAAAGTACTTGGACTCTCACCTGGGGCTATCACCATTGTATTAAATCAATTAGAAGATGATGAGCTTGTGAATCGTATTTATAAAAAGCAAAACCGCCGAAGCGTGTGGGTGGAGTTGACGGAAAAAGGCGAAAAAGTTGTCGAAATATTGCAAGCTACTCGTGTCGATTTTTGGTCAGATTTACTTTCACACTTATCAGAAGAAGAAAGAGATCAATACTTTCACATTATGAAAAAAATATCTCAAAAATTACAGCAATAAATATAAAAAAAGCGGCTATAAAGGCCGCTTTTTTATTATGCGTGTGCTAAGGCTTGTTTTTTCACTTCGTTTTTCAACACTTTTCCTACGCTGTTTTTAGGAAGTGATGAAACAAATACAACAGTTGGCACTTTATATGGTGCTAATCGTTCTTTACAGAAGTTCACTACATCTTCTTCAGTTAAAGCAGATGCTTCTTGTTTAACAACAAATGCATATGGAACTTCGCCGTACACATCATCAGGCATGCCGACAACTGTCGCTTCTAACACCCCATCTGCTGCTAGGACAACTTCTTCTACTTGATCTGGGTAGATGTTGTCTCCTCCATATACAATTACATCTTTATAGCGTCCTTCAATGTAAAGAAATCCGTCCTCATCTAATCGACCTGCATCGCCCATCGCTAACCAGCCATCTTGTAAGACAGCGTTTGTTGCTTCTTCGTTTTGCCAGTAGCCTTTGAAAAGATAAGGGCTTCGTACGAGTACTTCACCTTTTTCTCCAGTTGGTACTTCTTGACGTGTATCCGGATCTACAATTTTAACTTCCACATGTGGAGCAGGTTTTCCAGCAGAGCTTACTTTCTTCCATCCCATTTGAGGATGCCATGAACTGATAATCCAAGCTTCTGTGCTTCCGTACCCTTGAGCTAAAATCATTCCGTTACGATCATATTGTTCGATTAAAGACTCAGATACTTTTGTTCCGCCTGACACAGCAAGTTTTAGAGGGAAATCATAGTGATCTCCTTTTTCAAGCTCTTCTACAATGTACTTTAATGCCGGTGGTAGTGCAAACAGCATTTTAATGTTTTCTTTTTCAATTACCTCAATTACTTTAGCTGGATCTGTTTCTTCAGAACATACCATTGTGTTTCCTGTGTTAATGCACATGAATAAAATGCTCATCGAACTCATGTGGAAGAATGGATGAACAAACAAATAACGCATGCTTTTATCAATATTTGCACGTTCTTCCTGTCCGCCAGAATTTAAAAAGGCACTTACTGATCCGTGTGCAATCATACATCCTTTTGACTTACCTGTTGTACCTGATGTGAACATCATCAATGCTAGATCTTCAGGAAGTACTTCAGGAAGTGCTTCTGGTGTGTTTGTGTCATACGATGAGAATTGAGTTGTAAATTCTTTTGCATCCTCAATTTTTAACGTAAAGCTAAGTCCATCCGTTTGTTCCGCTTTTTCTAATACAGACGTAAATTCATTGTGGTGGATAATCGCTTTTAACTGTCCGCTCGTAATAATGCTATCAAGCTCATAAGGTGTCATGCTCTTACTTAATGGAACAACGACTGCTCCCACTTGTAAAATCCCCATTGTAACGACTGGGTAAGCAATGCTTGTATGAGCTAAAATACCAATACGATCTCCTTTTTGAATTCCTTTCTCTAAGAAGTAATGAGACAATTGATTTACTTTTTCATGAAATTCATTAAATGTATAACGTTCATTATGTTCAACTAGTGCTTCATGTTGAGGAGAAATCTCTGCACGTTCTGCGACTAAGTATTGTAATGTGTTCATTTTATCCTCTCCTTTGTCCGCTCGGACTAAATATTTCGTTTATGAATATTTTAATGACTAAAACATAATAACAAAAAATTTTTCCGAAGTAAAAGTTTAAAATTATCAAAATGTGTTTATATAGGTTGTATCGGGAAATGTTAAAAGAGATACTGTTTTTAAGAAGTGTTGTATTACCAAGGGTTTGAGAAAATTTTACAAAATTTAAATAGTTCAGACACTGGGTTTAACGAACTATTTTTTTCCTTTTTTTGTTTGTAAATTAGTTTTTATTTCTTGTTTTTCATTTTTTTAATATATTTTCTTACTTTCCCCTTATTCACCGGATTTTGAGCTCATTTATTGAATGAAAACGGTGAATATGAAACAATAATATATAAGCATTTGGATTTGAAAGGAGCAAATTTAGACATGAAAGTTCTTGTAATTGGTGCGAATGGTCAAGTAGGCAAACATATTGTAAACATTTTGAATGAAAGTGATGTGCACACTGTACGTGCGATGGTTCGTAAAGAAGAACAAGCAAAAGAACTTGAGGCAAGAGGTATCGAAACGGCTTTTGCAAGCTTAGAAGGCACTGTACATGAAATTAAGGAAGTGATGAAAGGCTGTGACGCCGTTATCTTTAGCGCAGGATCAGGCGGAAATACAGGCCATGATAAGACACTTTTAATTGATTTAGACGGTGCGGTAAAAGCGATGGAAGCTGCAGAAGATTTAGGTATTAAACGATTTGTCATGGTAAGCGCACTTCAAGCACATCACCGTGAAAACTGGAATACTTCACTAATTCCTTACTATGTAGCCAAACATTACGCAGATAAAATCTTAGAAGCAAGCGGATTAACATATACAATTGTTCGACCAGGCGGATTGTTAAACGAACCAGGAACAGGACGTGTAGATGCTGGGGAGAACAAAGAGCGCGGATCCATTCCTCGCGAAGATGTAGCGCGTGTGGTAGTGGAAACGCTAAGTGAAGATCATACATTCGGACGTTCTTTTGATTTAGTTTCAGGCGATACGCCTATCGCAGAGGCTATTCAATCTATTTAATATATAAAAAGCAGCGAATCCGTATTCGCTGCTTTTTATTTATCATTTAGTACATGTATTAAATGATAAATCACTTTTGCTGTCAGTCCCCATATGACTCGATCTTCATAGTAATAAAAATGTTCTTCCATCTCTCTTGTTTGCCAATTATAATTTTCACCACCAATAATCGCGTCATAAGGAAAATTATGTTCGGGTTCTACTCTGAAATGGATATTGTGTATATCAGGTTCGGTACGCTGAAAAAAAGAAAGAGGCACGGTAAATACTTCTGCTACTTCCGAAGGATTCGGTCGAAGTTCAAGCGACTCATCAATAAAACCTACATAAGGATAAATGATTGTTCCGAATTGAGAAACAATATAATCTAAAGCTTGTACTTGCTGAATAGATTCAGGCGTAATCCCTAACTCCTCGGATGTTTCACGGATAGCCGTTTCTTTTTCGTCTGCATCCGTCTTCTCGACACGCCCTCCTGGAAAACAAATTTCTCCGGGCTGTCTTCGTAAATCGAGCGCTCTTACCTCAAATAAAACATGCAGTTCCCCTTGTTTTTCAATAAGCGGAACAAGAATACCGAAACGAGAAAACTGCTCCATCCCAAGAATTGTCGGTATCCGATTTTCTAACTTAGCTGTAATACGGGATGCATCCATACGTCCACTTCCTTTCACAAAATGAATTATCAAAAGAATAGCGAGTTATAAGCTACGATGTCAACTAACCTGCAAAAGAAAGCTGTTATCTTTAGTATATGAAGAGATCCATTCAATTGACACTACAATTGATAAAAATATATAACATGAATATAAATAAAAACAGATAGCATCGGCTACCTGTCTTTTTGTTTTGTTTTTAACAACCCATAAATAAGTAAAAAGAATGCAACCACACTGATAAGCAATCCTCCTACTTGCTTATCAGTGAGTCCAAAACGAAGCTGAAGCCAAAAGATAACCAAGCAAATCAAAATGACGCTGGTAGCTAAATAAAAGTAAATGCTGTAGAAAAACGGATTCGTTCTTTTCCGTTTGTAGACAAGTAGTGAGATGCCTATATACGTACCCAATAGTGTGAGTAATACAACAACTTCCGTTAATGTTCTCACCGCATTCTCCCCTCTCCCTTTTTTCTTCTATACCCCATTTCTTCTTTCATCAAAAGGAAGTTTGACTAAGGTATTTACAAAAAAAAAACGCCCTTATGCCATAAGGCGGTTTCCTTCAATACGCTTTATCCTGGTTTGTATTATATATCAAGAGCAAAGGTAATGACCGCTTCACAAGCTAACTCGCTGTCTACAAATGCTTTTCCTTTTCCTCTTACAATCTTTCCGCGCTGCTTCAGAACCTCAAATTCTAAACGCAGTGTATCTCCTGGCCTTACTTGACGCTTAAAACGACATTCGTCTATCCCCGCTAAAAAAGCAAGTCTTCCTTTTTGTTGGTCATCCGCAGACATGGCAAATCCACCGAGCTGAGCAAGAGCTTCGACAATAAGTACCCCTGGCATTACCATATAGTCGGGAAAGTGGCCTTTGAAAAAAGGTTCATTTGCTGTTACTTGTTTAATTCCTATCGCAAGCTTTCCTTCTTTTTGCTCTAAGATGCGGTCAACAAGTAAAAAAGGATAGCGGTGTTGAATGGTATGTTTTATTTGTTTTATATCTTTCATATGTATCGCTCCTTTTTCTTATAGTAAGGGGTCCTTGCCGTCAAATGCAGGAAACGTATCTGGATGAAGGAGCGGCGCGAGTTTTTTTAACCCTAACAGCAACCTAGGTGAAGGACGACAATACAGCCATTCTTCTAGTACGTATACGCGATGTTCTTTTATGGCAGACATGTCAGACCAGTTCGGTCTCTTGTGTAAAATCTTTGGATTCACTTTGTTTGTCTGTACGCCCACCCAAGCCAAACACACATGAAGTGGATTTCGTTTGAGCACTTCTTCCCAATCACTCTGTACATTTGCTTCTTTATGATCAGCAAATATATTTTCTCCTCCCGCTAACTCACTAATTTCAGTCAGCCAGTTTGCTTTGCCAGGAGTAAAGACAGGTTTTGGCCACCATTCCCAGTATACAGTGGCTTTTTCGTCAATTTGATTTGCAATCCCTTTATATGTAGAAAGAAACTGATCATAACGCTTTAACAGTTCAGCTGCTTTTGTTTCAATGTTTAATCGCTGACCTAAATCCTGTAGATTTTGACGGATATCTTCTAGCGAATTAGGATTATATACGACGTAAGGAAGCTTTCGTTTTTTAAGTTCTTCAATATTTCGCTCCATTCCAGGAACGCTTAATGATGCTAGGACTAAATCTGGTTTAGCTTCTTCCACCGCATCCATATTAATAGATAAATCGGGACCTAAACGCGGCAGACCTCCAATAGACTGCGGCCAATCGGAATAATCATCTATTGCTACGAGCAAATGCTCACATTTTAAATACGCTATTAGTTCTGTATTGCTTGGACAAAGCGAAACAATTCGCATAGTTCCCCTCCTGCATTCATTTCTTTTTTTCTATTATACAATAGACCTAAATGTAAAAAGCAGCGACTTTCACTGAAGCCCCCGCTTGTGGTGCTCTTTATCCGCCCATTGCGTGATAAAAGAAATAAAAGAAACCTAAACAGCCAAGTGAACTAATGCTTGTAGTTAAAATGCCGATTGAAAGCAACACCTGTCCGTCTTTTTTTTGTTTGTATCGCAGCATATAATAAAAAGCTAAACAGGTGCCAAGAAGTAAATAAATAGCCCATATGTAAGGTAGATTCTTTAGCTGAAAGATGTATCCTTGATTAAATAATAAACAGTAAATAAAAAAAAGATTTACGATAAAAAATATAGGAAGTACACTTTTCTTCATCTATTAAACCCTCTTCTATTCTTTATTTTCTGCTATAGTTGCTCTGTTTTGATTTCTCAGTTCATCCCGTATTTCACGTAAATATTGATTTCTCTCTTTCATTCGCTTTAACACTATAACGATAACAGCTATAATACCAGCAATGATTCCTATATAAAGAACTCCAAACACTAAGATAGGTACTACACCCCAAAGCTCCATCTCATCCCTCCTATTTTTTGGTTATTACCTTATTTTACCGTATTTTGTAAAGTTGTCACGTCTTTTATCCATGAAAAAGGGAGTTTGAATATACATTCAAACTCCCTAAAGAGATAATAAAAAATAATATTTATTATAGCGCTTTGCTTTTGACACTCGCTCCCGTTCCGAAGAACTTATCAAAAATTTGATAAAGAGCAGACAGGCCAACTAACCAATAAATCGTTGTTACTAACCAATCCCAAGAGCCAAATAGCTCTTCTACTACATTCACGCCTAATGCTACAGCTAACCAATTTAAACCGCCTAAAATCACAAGAAGAGTCGTTAAACCTGAAAGAAATTTCACGTTGTCACCTCCTTGCGAACTGCATTAGGAAAAGCAGCTCATGTTACATCTTATGCGCTGTATAGATCAGTATATGCATAGGCGCTATGTAAAATAGTTATAAAGAATATGTGATTTATTCTTTTTTATTTTCTTATTGTGCAGCTGCAGCTTTCCCAATTTGCTTAATCGTTTCTACATGCATCGCTTCGTGATAGAAGCTGAATAAAAACGTTTCGCCAACTGTTGTAAAGTTGATGCCGGCTTTGTTTGTAAAAGGTGTGATTAATTGCTTATCAAACTGCTGGGGCATGAACTCTTTAATACGATGTGCTTGATCTTTCAACACCTTCGCAATTTCTTCAAGAGAAGGAGCAGCCTCCGTCCAATCGGCAGGTTTTGTTCCTGCGCCGAAAAAGCTTTCATAACTCTCTGGCGTTTGCATCGGTTCACCAGCTAAGCCAAACACAAGTTTTTCTTGAATAAAGGCAATGTGTCCAAGATTCCAGCGGATATTGTTATTGAATCCTTTTGGTGTGATGTCCGCTGCCTCTTCTGTTGTTTTTTCGAGGATACTAATCGTAATTCCTCTTACAACGTCCATATGTTTTAAAATCATGTTTTCCATCGTCTAATCTCTCCTTACGTTGTCGTATTAGATAAACTATTCAATGTCTATTGTGCACAAATTAACCCTTAAATGCCACTCATAACATTTAAACCTTAAAATAAAAGAAAATTCAAAAGAAACATCCCCCTATATAAAAACTAGGGGGATGTTTTAAGCAGAAGACTTCAAATTTGAGACAGGTCCTTTGTTTGGCTTCGGTTTTAGCTGACCAAGCTTATTTTTCAGATAATCTTTTAATGCGCCGCGTTTTCTCTTGCGTCTTTTATCACGATTTTTAATGGGAATCTCCTCCTTTCCTTTTAGTTTTAAGACCTGTGTATTAAATGGATTCTTCTTTTATACATAAAATCCTTTTGAATTCTCAAATTTACCTTCATGTAATTCTTTCCTTTTTACAAAAAAGACCAAAGTATCAAACCTTTGATCAATCAAGCTACATACGTAATCGACCCAATAGTGGAAATAATAGCGCTGTTTCTGTCGTACCAAACAACGGGTTCGTATCTAACTGCAAAATAACTGAGGTGAGCGGTGTGAAGCCTGACAATTTCATCTGACAGGTAAGCTGATTGCTTTGCGTCGTCTTTTCTCTTTAAATTTAACACTTCAATAATCCTTTCCCGCGTCGTAATTCCAATTCCATGACCAAAATATAGAGTTTCATCTAATACAATTGTGTTTTCACCTTTCCACTGGGGAGTATCAGGATTATAATCAGGATTTTTAAAATACGCACAGTCTCCGGGCAAGTAGTCAGATCCTTTATAACCATGAAGCTCAAGATCTTCATCATATTGCCAATCGTGTAAGTAAAGATCAGCAAAAAGCCTGTTAAAGTTTGCTTTTCCAATATTATTTAATACAGCTTTGTAAAAGATGATGATAACAGCCGTCGCGCACTCAAACGCATATTCGTGTCCGTTGTAAAAAATATCATCGATGGCCTGATGAGGAGAAACGGTAGGCAGTAGCTGAAATCCTCCGTTATCGGTTCTTTTCCAATACTTTTCGTTACACCTAGAACGTGCAAATGTAGCAAACCTGGCACCGCTTTTGCGCAGCAACACAGACGATTCAATAATTTGTAATTTAACAGATACATCAAAATCAAGCTGGTCAAATGTAGCATACTCATACACTTCCCTATAGGCATCCATCTGTTTTAAAATGTCTGCTTTTTCTTTTGTTAACGAACTATTATTTAGATCACTTATTTTCACAATTTGTTGGTTAACTTTAATCATAGACGTTCTCTCCTTTACAGAAAATGATATCAATCACTTTCTCTAACAGGATATTGATAAAAATTTTTTTTGTGTATCTTCATTTATTTAAAATCGTGAAGATTAGAAAAAACGATGAAAGAAAGTAATTTAACCAATAATCTTTTCCTTTGTTCCTTTTTGTCCTTTTGTAACCTTTTTAAATATAAAGCGAGCAACTAACACGTACAGTGGTAACACAATAATGACGGCAATAACATTTAAAATCCAAGGTATTGTCCCCATAAAAACGTTTGAAGATGCTTTATCATACCAGCTCACAATAAGTATTAAAAAGAAAACACTGGATATAAAAGTACTTATGTATCCCTTCTTATAGTTTGTACTTCTCACAGCAACAACAAAGCCAATTACCAAGGAAATGCCTGCTGCAATTAAGACAAAAATCAAAAATAAGTTTGCTACCTTTTGAACGTCCATTTCTTCCCTCTTTCCTATAAAATTTTCACTCCAGAATCTTCGTTACCTCACCTATAAAAAAAGTAAATTTAAGTACTTTAAACTCCCTAAAACAATTAACGCCTTTTTCTAGATACAATTCCTACAGTTAAAATTACAGTCATACCTACACCATATAGCGCTATGAAAGTATAAAGTGATTTTATGTAGCCAGCTGGATAAAGCGTAGCGCTCATTATTAATAAAAGTCCTAATATGTTTAATAACTTTGTTTTTTTAATTTTTATTTCAATCTTTTCCTTCCAATCTCGATAGCCCTTTTACTTATATAGAATCTAGAATCTAAAATTTCTTGGCAATCTACTAGGTAAATGTTTATACTTCTTTTCGAAATGTCCCTCTTCATTAAATTTTGCTTAAAATGAACTTGTTCTCCACGAGACTTTTAGTTAGTTCTTTTCTTTATTTTGATTAGCCGCTTCATTTTGTTTTTGATTGAAAGTTACTATTAAATTGTATATGAAAATCAACAAACCACACCCAACCATAATCCAACGCATACTTCCTTGGAATGCAGAATTAAAAATGTTTGCTAAAGCTATTATAAGTCCTGTTGACATGTTAAGATAATTCCAAAACAAGCAAATCGCCTCTCCTTAACCATTGCTTCTTCTTTTCTTAGGCCTTAATATAAATTCGTAGATGAACCAATAAATTAGAGGAAACAAAACAATAACGAGAAATCCGTTTTCAGCCGGTATATATTTGTAGATTAATAGCATAATAATTGCAAACACAAGGTAAGCTATCCAAAACCCTTTATCTCTTTTACGCATAATTACCACCTCTCTCTGAACTGAAATAGCATCCTAACGTCTAACGTACTTTCTATATACACAACCAAATCCTTTCTTAAAAAGTACGTTATTAGCGAACGCCATACCAAGATAAGCCTAATTTTTAAGTCTAGGCTTATCTTGGTACTACCTATTTAGCAAGAAATACTTCTTCATTCACATTTTCAAAAAACGACTTCAACCTAGAAAAGTCCTCCTTGTTTCCCCGTGTAGAGAAAATTTCTTGATCATTATGAACAACAACCATCGTAAGAGTTGATTTGAAAATTGTAAGGATTTGCTTTCCTGTTTTTATTTCTCTGATTTTATTGAATGGGATATGTAATACAATAGGCAGCTTAGAGAAAACTTCTCCGTAAAAAAGTAGGCTTTTTTCTGTATAAGCTAAAACACCTCGAATAGGTACAGAATTTCCATTTGGTACACCTACAAGTCCCGAAAATCCACTTTCATATTCATAGTAAGTTAAAATAGATTCTCTAATTTCTTCGTCGCTATCTATCTTTTCTTTAAACTCTTTAATTGCTCTTTCTTTTAAACTCATACTATCCCCCCTATAGAAATCACTTAAAAGTACACCTAACTAAATTTTATAATAATTACACTTTTTTGTAAATTTCAGGTATCTGCTATCTGATTAATCTTTCTAGTTAAAATAATTCATAAAAAAAGTGCTTGGATATTTAAATACACAAGCACTTTTTGTTAATCCCCCAAAAACTTTATAGGAAGGATACGTTTTTAGAGCTACGGGAGGTTTACTAAACGCGTAATCTTCTTCGATTTTTATATTAACAAATTATCACATTTTTATTTTACTTGTTTTTCTAAATATGTTTTAATTATACACTAGTAACTTCTTAAGTTGATGCGTAAGAACTCTACCAGTTAAACTTGGTTATTTCTGTAACTACGCCCTTATAATTAAGAGAAAGGAAAATGCTAATGGCCTTCGTTAAAAAAATAAACATCTCGTCCGAAGCTAAATCAATGGGTATAGACTTCTATGTACCTTTTTTAATTATTTTAATTGCAATACTTTAT
>Ga0209463_1000611_pt1 | contig 25618 bp, 23 predicted proteins | sample AgamicMgSfrz_FD_187169 | JGI IMG/M metagenome (GOLD analysis project Ga0209463, IMG submission 187169) | Agave microbial communities from Guanajuato, Mexico - Mg.Sf.rz (SPAdes) (version 2) | ecosystem: Host-associated > Plants > Phyllosphere > Phylloplane/Leaf | place: Guanajuato, Mexico... | reverse complement strand
AGTTCGGCAAGCTCGGTCTGATATGCCTGCAGACCAAGCGCCTTATCTTGAAATGGCTTGTTTAACGCGCGCTGGCAAATTCGCTGATCGATGCCCTGCTGGTCTTCACAGTCGTAGAGCTTGCTTTGCGCGCGCAGTGCCTGAGCCGGACCAGTCAACCCGGCATACCCACCCTCGCGAATCGCGGCATACACGCTCTGCCAATTGTCCGGCAGCGCATTGACCACCCCCGGTCGATCCAGCAACGCACCAAAGCCGCGCGCGCCGCTCAGCGAGCGGTACAACGCCATCTCCTGCTGCACTTGTTGTTTGAGCTGCCCGACCATCGCGATCGCCTGAGCGACGTTCTTTTCGTCATAGACCGAATAGATTTCCGCATTCACCGGCTCAATAAAAGACGCCGCACCCGCGACAACGGCGCTCAACAGTACGATATGCGTGAATAGGTATCGCTTCATGGCTTCGTCTCCTGTTCAGTCGAGTGCTCGGTCAAGCTGCTCGCGTGCAGCCCGTTGATAGGCGGGACGATGCGGCGAGACGGTGCTCACCAATGCGCCAGGCCTCGATATTCGACCGCCGGAAGATGCGCTTCGGTTTGTACTGCGCAGTGCGAAGGCCATTGCACCGGCTGCCTGTCTAGATGCGTAGCCGGCGACAAACGCTCCAAAACCCGAGACAGTCGCACCGCCCGCAAGCCCCGAAGCCACCGCCGGCAACTGCCACCCAATCGTCGCCAGTAGCACGGATGTAACAAACATGCCGAAAGCCGCCGCCCAGGGGGCGCTTGCTTGAAGTGCTTGACGGGCGGCAGCGGCCAACGCATCGGCAGAAGCGTCCGGATCAGCAGTCGTTACTTGAAACGGTGCGAGGTTGGCCGAGAACGCCGCGAGCGCGAGACCAAGAAAAGCCGCAACCAACACTTGCAACAGCGCATAGTTCACGAGCTTGGCAGTCCATGCTTCGAAAAAGCGAACAGTAGGACTAAATGCTCCACACGCAATGAATATAGGACCCAGCGCAAGTACGAGGTCGAGCAGCATGCGCGCCATCATCACCTCGACGCCGAGCACCATCAGAAAGATTGCGCCCCCGAAGGCGGCAACCAGACCACAAGCAAGGTCGCCGATACCTGCGACGATGCCGCTCATGCTCAGACCTTCATGGGTCGCCTTGTCGAAATAGGCGTCGACCACGAGGTTAAGCTGCCGATCATAGCAATCGAGCGTCCGGTAAATGCTCACAGCATGCTCGCTTGCCTCGCTCGCTTGTTCAACCGACCCGCATCCCATATTTCCCGCGCCGGTACGAACGGCTGCTGTCTGAATTGCCTGCGCGACGCCGGTTGTCGTCTCGCTCACGGCAGTGACGACCTGCGACTGGTACAGCCCCGCACTTAGCGCAAATGCGAGCGTGATGACGACTTTCATACCTCGCCACGCAAATGCCGGCACCGACTCGTGTGTCTCTCCGCGAATCACTGCCATGCCATACGCGAGAACCCAGATCACCGCTCCCGTGGTAGCCCCGGGTACTAACGCGGACGACAACGCAGACGATGCATCGCTCACGTACGTGTGCATACCATTTTCGAGCGTACCGCCCACCGCGCTGAAGAGGCCATTCATAGAACACCACCTTGCACGTGTGTAGCGGTGCTCGACAATGCGGTTTGAAACGCACTCGTTTGGCGCCGGCGAGCAGTCAGGGCATCATGAAAGCGCGGCAACCACACATCGGGGTCGTCTCCGACCTTGGCCCGGATCGTATTGAGCAACGCAACATTGTCTGACGTGCCCGACAGGACATCGAGCACGTCGCCCAATCCCGAGAGATCGAGTCGCCCGACTGCTGAACGATGACCCTGCTTGACCAAGAACAGCCGACTGTGCTCACCCATGCGTCTCACAATGTTGAATTCTGCTTCGGTCAGCTTGAAACCGTGGACATAATCATCGTGGTCTGCGCTAGGGTTGGGGAGGAAGAAGAATGTAGCCGTCTGCTCTACAAGCGCACGAGAGATCGGACTGCTCAACACGTCCGCAGGCGACTGGGTGTCAAAGATACCCAGGCCATTTTGCTTGCGAATGGTCTTTTGCTTGTCGTTGGCAAACTCGCTGAACACCGGATCGCGCAGGCGCTTCCAGAACTCGGTCATCACATAGATGAAACGCCGCCCATCGATCAGGCGTTCGGTCAGATGCAGCAACACCATCGTCAGTGGCGCACATACCTCCGGATCGTCGAGCAGTTCTGTATCGTCAAAGCCGAACAATTGGTGCGCATCTAGATCAATCCGGTCAACGGGGTTATCGAGCACCCAGCCGAGGCGCCCGCCGGCGCACCACTTGGCAAGCCGCGCATGAAGACTGTTATCTCCAACGTTTGGCAAGAGTTGCCTGACCATGGACAACCGACGCAGCGATCGATCCATGCGTGCGACCTCCCGGATCGCGCGAGAGATATCGAGCTCATCCTTCGCGGACAGTGGTACTCCGTTGTCGACCAGCTTGCACACGAGACGTATCCAAAAACTGTGTGTCGCCTCGTCCACTTCCAACTGGAACGGGTTCATGCCGGTGGGCTCACCACGGTGAAATACCGTGTACTGACCACCCATGGCGCGAATCCCGATTTCCGCTCCTCGGTCCTTGTCGAAGAGCACGCCCATCACACCGTACTTCATTGTCATCGCGAGCAGGAACAGTTCAAGCACAGTCTTGCCTGCACCGGCTCGGCCGATGATCTGCGTGTTGGCAAGCGCCTTCTCGTCGTTTGAGTCGACTTTCTCGGGCGTTGCGTGAAAGTTCAGATAGAGCGGTTGCCCGCTGGGCGTTTTGACAATCGTGATAGCTTCGCCCCACGGATTACCCTCTCGCTTTCCCGTCGCGAAGTTGTGCAAACTGGCCATCGCGCAAAAGTTGCGTGATGTAAGCTTCGCCTCTCGCGGTCGGTATCGCCAGTTGCCGGGGCACTGCGCGAACCACGCAGCATCGGCGACCAGATCAATGAGCGCACTCTGGAAGCCGGCGTCTGCAAGCTTCGTTCGTGCTTGAGCGACATGCCGCACTACCTCATCCAAGGTATCTCCCAGCACGGCCAACGTGTAGTGGTACTCGCCCAAAACGAAATCGCCATTGACGAGATCGTTCGCGGCCTGATCCATTGCCTCGATCTGCGAGACAGCAACGTCATCTCCCGCAATCAGTTGGTTGCGCTGCCGCTCGAGCGCCTCCTTGGCACTGGGACGGTCGAGCACGGTAAAGCTTTGCGTTTCGATGTACTCGAAGTCGCCGTAGAGCAATCCATTGAGCATGCCTGGCTCGGTTTGCTCCGGATAGTCCTTCAGGTCGAGCAATGCCGCGTAGCGGGTACGCGTAGGTGTGCGGATCTCGAGCTTCTCACGGTGGAAGAACAGGCGCGAGGTTGGTAACGTGTCGCAAATTCGACCGTATCCAACCGGTACCGGCTCCCACGTTCCGTTAACCAGGTAGCCAAGCATTTCAAGCGCGGCGGAATAGCGACAGGGCCGCTTGGTCAATGGATCGCCGCGTTCATACACGCCGAGCGCACACGGCGACCACGGTTTGAGACCAGTCTCGATCTGCGCAGCGATATCGGCCAACGCACGCAATGCGTCTTGTTGATCGCGCTGAATAGCGTCAGGTGTACGGCGTGCCGCACGACTAAACAGCCGCCCCAATCGCGTCCGGTGAGGGCGATATACGGCGCTCACGTAAAGCTCGTTGGTCATCATCGTGTAACCGGCAAAGCTCGCGTAGTAGCGCTCAGCCAAATCCTGACAGAATCGGTTGAGATAGGTCGTCTCGAACCTGTCCGCGGTACGCCGCCGAAGCCGATGCGTCCATAGCGCGACGTGGCCACCCGGCAGATTACGCACCAACTGATTGAAGGTGACATGACGCGCGAGAATATCGGCAGGATCGGCCGTCTCGAAAGCAATCCCGGGGACCTTCCAGATTTGTATATAGTCACCCTCGCGCGTGCGAATCACGCGGTCCGTGACGTGCGACGAAAATGGGATGAAATCTGCGAGCACCACTTCGCGCGGTACGAGGGTTGCATGTGCCGACGGTGTGCTCATGTCACCCTCGCGCCTTAAATCGGATCGGCGCATAGGCATGCGCGCCCCAGAAGCGCCGGTTGCGCTGGTGCAGTCTCATTTTCGCGCGTAGCATGCGCTGAGCGAGGCGTTGGTCGTCCTGACGCGTAATCATGCGCATCGTCGTGAACACGGGAACGATCAACAGTACGATTGCAACGCCCAAAGCCGCACTCGCCATCAACACCCAGATTGCCGGGATCAGCATACCGCCACCGACCGTCAACAGCGGTACAAGTGGAACGCCCCATAGCATCGCTGGCCGCGTGCAGCCTTTGAATACGGGATCAGAGAGTGTGTCCACAATCAGCTCCGTGTTCACGTTAGGCCGTCGGAATCAACATGCCAGCAATGACCGTTGCACAGCCAACGAAAAGGCCGCCGATGAAAACATGCGCAATATCGCCAAACCTGGCGTGCTGGAACATCATCTTGAAGCCGGCCCAGATGATGGAAATCGAACACACCACCCCGCCCACACCTAGCAACGTGTTCTGGATAGTGATCAGCAAGGTATTGACCTGACTGAGTTGCGCAGATGCCGTGGGGGTTGCCATGACAAGCACGCTGAGCACTGCGATGCGGCGCCAATTCAACGAGATCCACGCAACACACGTTTTTCTCAATCTCAAGTCGCTTATATTAATTAGGAATACAGATTTCATAATGCACTCCATCCGGCCGAATTCCACCTGCCTTGCTCAGAAGATCACGGCACTGCCTGCGACTCCACCGTTATTTTGGCTTCGCGCTGTATCGTCGTTCGGGTTCGAGGGTGGAGGAGACACAGGAGTCGAGCGCCCGCGGCTCTCAGCCCGAGACCCAGTCACACGGTCGGGTATCACCGGAATCGGCTTTGCAACTGACGTCAGCGCAGGGACGAAAGTGTCGCCCGACGCCGCTGCTTCCGTAATCCGTCGCACATATCCGACGCGAAATCCGGTTACGAAATTCCCGCTCACATAGCACGACAGCGCAGCGCGCAACGCCTCTTGTGGATGGACATGAATGACGCGAGCCCGCAGAAAACATGCCCGAAGAATCGCCGCACCAGCGCTCAGGTTCCGACAGACGTCGAAGACGGTCCCCACGGTCAATCCGTAACGAGACCAGTTTTCGCGATTGATTTGCGCGAGGCCGGCGCTGTAGTTCCACCCTGCCGCTTGCAATGCCTTGACCGTGGCGATCGCTTCGTCCTCGCGCCGAGGCTGTCTCACCAAACGGCCATGGACAACACCGATAGCGTAGGGATTGAATCCCGATTCGATTCGTACAATGGCAGCCAACGTCTGTGGGGCGACAGCAGGCGCACACTGCTGAGCCATCGCCACGAAGTCTTGCGTGGTCATCGCCCGTCTCCACTCGCGCGGCGCGCGCTGATGTTATCGCGTCGACATATCATCAATACGGGCGTACCGGCCGTCCGAATGGCAGTCGCACTCTCGACTCGGCCGCGCACCGGTATCTGGTCCACATTGTCGATCATGCGCATGATCTGCCCCCTCGCTGTCGGACCCGCGCAAACGATGGCGGGAACACGAGTGAATTCAAGCAGCGGTCAAGCACAGACCCAAACCCGTCTTGTCGACGGGTTTTCCCGTCGGGTTGGCTCAGAGGTGGCCGCGCAAATTCGGACAATCGGATAAGTGGTTTGGCCAAGGCCTGTGCCAGCGATAATGCTGGTAAAGGAACCGGGGAAATGACGAAGAGAACCCGACGCACGCACTCAGCGGCGTTCAAAGCGAAGGTAGCGCTGGCAGCGGTCAAAGGCGAGCGCACGCTGGCCGAACTGGCGCAGCAGTTCGATGTGCATCCGAACCAGATCACGGAATGGAAGCGGCAGTTGCAGGAACGTGCGGCAGACGTGTTTGGTGCGACCGGTGCGCCGTCGAGCGAGCCGCCAGTGGACGTGAAAACGCTGCACGCGAAGATCGGACAGTTGACGCTGGAGAACGATTTTTTGTCAGGAGCGCTCGGCAAAGCCGGACTGTTGAGCGCAAAGCGATGATTGACCGTACGCATGCGCTGCCGGTTTCGCGACAGACGCGACTGGTTGGCATCGCGAGGTCGAGCGCGTATTACCGGGCGCAGCCAGTCAGCGAAGTCGAACAGTTGCTGATGCGGCGAATCGACGAACTGCACATGGAGTTTCCATTTGCCAGGGCACGGATGCTGGCGCGCCTGCTGCGTCGGCAGGACCATGGGGTGGGTCGCCGTCGCGTACGCACGCTGATGAAGCGCATGGGTATCGAGGCGCTGTACTGCAAGCCGAACACGAGCCGGCGCAATGCACAACACAAGATCTGGCCGTACCTGCTGCGCGGCATGAAGATCGACCGTGCCAATCACGTGTTCGCCCTCGACACGACGTACGTTCCGATGGCGCGTGGCTTCGTGTACCTGACGGCGGTGGTGGACTGGGCGAGCCGCAAGATTCTCGCGCACCGGGTCGCCATCACGCTGGAAGCCAAGCACGCCGTCGAGGCGCTGGAAAAGGCGTTCGCCCGCTACGGACTGCCGGACATCGTGAATACCGATCAGGGTACCCAGTTCACGGCGGGCACGTTCACCGAGGCCGTGCTGAGCCGGGGCGTGCGGCTGTCGATGGACGGCAAAGGGGCCTGGCGCGACAACGTGTTCGTCGAGCGCGTGTGGCGCAGCATCAAGTGCGAAGAGATTTACCTGCGAGCCTACGATTCGGTCAGCCATGCCCGGCGATCCATCGGCGACTACATCGAGCTGTACAACCGGAAACGGCCGCATTCGAGCCTGGCGGATCAGACGCGGGATGAGGCATACTTTGCGACGCTGCCTGCGATCAAATCGGCAGCATGATTGCCTCGGACGTTCCACTAAAAAAAGAGAGTCCTTGCGTCCTCAGATACGTGGGGCCGCTCCACTCGGCGTCAATCTCACTGATCTGCTCATTCAGGTACTTGAAGTGGCCGTGCAAGCGCTCGAGGATCGCCACTAGCCGGGGCGGCAGCGCATGCTCGGCCAGCACAGCCGGTAATCGCTTGATCACGGCTTGCCCGACTGGCAGGCTGATGCCGAATTCGAGCGGGAACCCGTGTAATTGGTTGGCCGTCTTCACTCGATCCCGCACCAGAGAATCACGCACGCGGTGCAAAGCTGACAAAATCTGCTGCGACTCCGTCTTCGGCGTCACAAATCGCATAGATGGGCGTGAGGCTGCCTCGCAGATCGCTTCGGCGTCCACGAAGTCGTTTTTGTTACTCTTGACGAAGAGCCGCACGAACTGCGGCGAGATCAGTTTGACCTGATGGCCCCAGCCCGCCAATTGACGCGCCATGTAATGTGCTCCGGCGCAGGCCTCCATGACCACGGTGCAGGGGTGAAACTTGGCGAAAAACTCGATTAGTTGCTTGCGGTTCACCTTCTTGCGGAACACGGCTTTGCCGTGCCGATCCTGCCCGTGAAGATGAAACGAATGTTTGCCCAGATCGATCCCAACCAGCGTTACGTCATGCATGATGGCCTCTCCAGAAAAGAAAACACCCTACAGCGTAACCCGCGTGTAGGGTGGGGGTGACCATCTCATTAACCGCCGCTGCTTGCAGCCGCAACGGCGTCCGGCGCTTACGCCGCCTTTCGCTTGCGCCTGTCTCCTGCGTTCGATAAGACCCGCCTCACGGGAATTCCCGCCTGAATCAGCCGGGACCGAGTGATCGATGCGCGCCCGTTTTTATCCTTGCATGATGCACCGACGGACAGACTAAGGGCCTGTCGTTCGCACAACGCATCGCCAGGCCGCGGTCCCGCGCGATTCGTTCGCCGTTCGCACAGGTGATGTTTTCCCGGCGGTGGCGCGTATTCGCGGCGACGTCCCTATAGTTCGAGGCACTCGACATTTCCACAGGAGCCCCGTCATGTTTGCATTCTCGATCCGCACCCTCGCCCGCTACGCCGTCCTCGCGTCCGCCGCCACCATGCTGCCGACCGCCGAGGCCGCATCCAGCCTCCCCGCCACGCCGACGATTCGCGCGATGGCCGGCGCGCAACCGATCGACCATCTCGACCCGAAGACGACCGCGCTCGTCGTCATCGATTTCCAGAACGAATACCTGAACGGCAGGATGCCGATCGCCGACGTCCAACAGGCGATGGTCAACGCGAAGCGCCTGATCGACTTCGCGGACCGCAACGGCATGCGCGTCTACCAGGTCCAGCACGTCGCGCCGGCAGGCTCGGCGTTGTTCGCACTCGGCGGCAAGACCGTCGAGTTCATTCCGGAAATGAAGCCGCGCGCGCAGGACACCGTCGTGCGGAAGGAAACGGTCAGCGTGTTCGCGAGCACCGATATCGACAAGCGCCTGAAGGCGGACGGTATCAAGACGCTGGTGATCGCAGGCCTGATGACGCACGCATGCGTCGCCGGCGCCGCCCGGGATGCCGCGCCGCTCGGATACGGCGTCGTGGTAGCATCGGACGCCTCTGCGACGCGCGCCATCGCACGCGCGAACGGCCAGTCGATCGACAAGGACACGCTGCACCGCGCCGCGCTCGCCGAGATCGAGGATACGTTCGGCGACGTGAAGACGACGGCCGACATCCTCGCCCTGCCGCTGCGCTGATCGTTCGCCGCACCGCACCCGTCGAAGCGGGTGCGGCGGCCCGATCACCGTTTCTTCCGCGAACCGGAGCCCGACATGGATCAATTGCTCGCGATGCGCGTCTATCGGAGCCTCGTGGAAGCAAAAGGATTCTCGGCCGCGGCCGATCGCCTCGACACGACCCATTCGACCGTATCGCGCCAGTTGAAGCTGCTCGAAGCCAGCCTGGGCGTGCAGCTCGTCAACCGCAACACGCGCCATTTCTCGCTGACACCCGCCGGAGAGCGCTATTACGACGCGTGCGTCGAGATTCTCGAGCGCGTCGCGGCGGCGGCGGAGGACGTGACCGATACGCCCGGCCAGCCGTCGGGCGTGTTGCGCGTCAGCATACCGCTGTCGGTCGGCACGCTGGAAATGCCGGCATGGCTGCCCGCGTTCCGCACCGCCTACCCCGACATTCGCCTCGACGTGTCGTGCAGCGACCGCTTCGTCAATCTGATCGGCGAAGGGTTCGACGTCGCGCTGCGCATCAGCAGCGAACTGCCGGACTCCGATCTCGTCGCGAAAACCCTGGCGATCTCCGACGAAATTCTCGTCGCGGCACCGGACTATGTCGCGCGCCGCGGCCTGCCGCGCACACCCGCTGAACTGGAGAAACACGATCTGCTCGCCTACAGCGGCGGCGACGACCGGATCAGTTGGCGCGTGGCACCGCCGAGCGGCGCACCCGTCACGGTGCGGCTCGACGGCCCGCTGCGCATCGACGCGATCACCGCGTTGCATGCGGCCGCGCTCGGCGGCCTCGGCATCGGCGCCTTCACGCACCACACGGTAAGCAACGACATCGCGCACGGGCGGCTCGTCCCGATCCTGCCCGGCCATACGCTGGCGAAGCGCCGCTACTACGCGCTGTATCCGAAATCCCGGCACGTGCCGCCGAAGGTGCGTGCGTTTGTCGACTTCGTCGCCGCGCTTTACGGCCCGCATGCCGGCGGCGACGGCTAGTGAGCAAGCGATCGACCGCCGCCCGCGGATGCGCCCGGGCAGCCGAGACGGGCGTCATGTCGCGAACGCGTGAATGCCCTGTGCTCGCATCTGGCAGCGTTCCTATTCCGTTAAACCAGCCGATATATACCGGAGTGCGGCCGCGCCCACCGACCGCCACAAGGCATTCACGCGTGCACGCACGACGCTAAAAAAAGCGGCCGCTCGCGAGCGGAGCGGCCGTCAAGGAGAGATCCCTGTGCGGGATACCGGCGGACACCACACCAGATCGGCCTGCATATTGTTGATGAACGGCATGCCGATGACCATCGGACCCGTCTGATTCGCTGCACGCCAGCGTGAACGGCGTGCGATCCCGGGCTACCCCGCCCGGCGCCTGTCGCGATCCGCAACACGCCGTTACGTTCCGGAAAGGAACCCCATACGCGGCAACCGGTCGAAACGCCGCATGACCGCCGACGGCTCGATCGCCGCGGCGGACCATCCGCCTTTCCGCCCCGCTCGATCACGTCCATCATTCTTCCTGTCTCATGCTGAGCATCGGTCCCTTCTCGATCCGCGTCGTCGCGGTAGCCGTCGCCGCGCTGCTGGCGTGGCTCGTCGCGCGCTTCATCCAGCGCCGTCCGCCGGACGGGCATCACAAGAGCGCGTCGAGCCTGATCCTCGACGTGCTGCTGCTCGGGCTGATTGCCGCACGGGTCGGTTACGTCGCGCAATGGTGGCCGGACTATGCGGCGACGCCGCGCGCGATCGTCGCGCTCGGCGACGGCGGCTTCGACGCGCGCATCGGTATCGCGGCCGCGCTGGTGTTCGCGGGCTGGCGCCTGCGTCGCCTGCCCGCGCTGCGTCGGCCGGTGCTGGCCGGCATCGTCGCGGGCCTCAGTGCGTGGGGTATCGCGCAAGGCACGCTCGCGACGTTGCAGCGCGGCGCGCCGCCGCTTGCCGCGATGCCGCTCCAGGCGCTCGATTCGACGCCCGTGTTGCCGGCAGGCTTCGTCGGCAAGCCGGTCGTCGTGAACCTGTGGGCGACGTGGTGCGCGCCGTGCCGCCGCGAGATGCCGATCCTCGAACAGGCGCAGCGCGACCATCCGGGCATCACGGTGCTGATGCTCAACCAGGGAGAAAGCGCGCAAGCGGTGCGCGCGTTCCTCGAACAGCAGCACCTGCGCTTCGATCACGTGCTGCTCGACCCTTCGCTGCACGCAATGCATGCGTATGGCTCGCGCGGGCTGCCGACCACGTTGTTCTTCGACGCGAAAGGCGAACTCGTGGAATCGCACATGGGCGAGCTGACCGCCGCGCGGTTGAAGGACACCGTTACGCAGCGCTTCGGGCAGTAGCCCGCAACGCAGGAATCAGACCTGTCCGATAGGCCCGGCGATACACGGCCCGTACACTCGGGCCCATGATTTCGCCGATCCAGTCCGCTTTCGATACGGCGCGCGATGCGGTCGCGCACGTCGCGCGCCGCCCTTCATTCCTGCGCAAGCTCGACATCGCCGTGCTCGCGCTGATCGTCGCGAGCGTGCTCGTCGTGATGGCCGACAGCGTGCAGGAGTTGCACCAGCAATACGGCCACGCGCTCTACGCGGCCGAATGGGCGTTCACGCTGCTGTTTTCCGTCGAGTACCTGCTGCGCCTCTGCACCGCGAAGAAGCCGGCCGCGTATGCGCGCAGCTTCTTCGGCATCGTCGATCTCGTGTCGGTGCTACCGACCTATCTCGCGTTCTTCTTCCCCGGCCTGCATGCGCTGATCGACGTGCGGCTGCTGCGGCTGCTACGTGTGTTCCGCATCCTCGGGCTGTCGATCTATCTCGAGGAAGGGCAGATGTTGATCCGCGCGCTCACGCGTGCGCGGCGCAAGATCTTCGTGTTCATCGGCGGGATGTTCGTGCTCGTCGTGATTCTCGGCACCGTAATCTTTCTCGTGGAAGGGCCGGAGCACGGAATCACGAGCATTCCGGTGGGCGTCTACTGGGCGGCCGTGACGATGAGCACGACCGGTTACGGCGACCTGACGCCCGTTACGCCGCTCGGCCGGTTGATCACGTCGTGCGCGATCCTGCTGGGCTACGGGATCATCGCGTTCCCGACCGGGATCATGGGCGCGGAGCTGGTCGCATCGGCGCTGGAGCACAAGCGGGCCGGCAAGGGCGACATATCCTGTTGCCCGCATTGCGGCGCCACGCTCCCGTCGCATGGGGAAACCGATGCGGCACCGCGCGGGCGCGCGGATGTGCATCGAAACGACACGTAGCCGACATTGCCGCCGGCCTCGAAAGCCGGCCTTCTCGTGTGGGGCGGCGGCGTGCCGGTCGAAGCCGGCATTGAAGCGATCGGCGCCGTGGGCGGCGGCGCGCCCGACGGGCATCTCGATGAAGCTTGCGCGCGGCAGGCGGTTGCCCGCGTTCAGTCGATACTGCTGGAACGTCGCGGTTCGGATCGCGGCAACGCGAACCCACGACGACGCCCCTTCACCGTGCCTACCCGCCCAGCGTCTGCACGAACGCGGCCACTCCCGTCAGCATGATCTGCACGCCCACGCACAGCAGCAGGAATGCGGAGACGCGCATCGCGACCTTCGTCCCTTCGCTGCCGAGATAGCGCGCGAGCGTCGTCGCGCGGCTGTAGATCTGCCAGATCGCGAATGCAACGAGCGCCGCGACCGCCGCCGATACGACCCCCGACAACAGATAGTCGCTCGCCGTATGCGCGCGGTTCGCATGCAGTGCGATGCCGGCCGCGATCGAGCCCGGGCCGATCGTCAGCGGCACGGTCAGCGGAAAGAACGCGCGCGACATCAGCTTGTGCAGGTCGTCGCCGTGCGCGGCGGCGGCGTCGCCGGCCGGTACGTCCGGCGCGTTCAGCATCGACCAGCCGGCCACGGCCACCGCGAAGCCGCCACCGATCCGCAGCGCCTCCATCGATATTCCGAAGAAATTCAGCACCGGCGCACCGGCGAAGAAAATCACGAGCAGCGTGACGAAGACGTTCGTCGCGAGCCGTTTCGACAGAATCGCGCGCTCGGCTTCGGTCAGCGATTGCGTGCGCTCGAGAAACACGAATGCCATACCGACCGGATTGATGATGCCGATCAGGCCGGTGAAGCCGAACAGGATTTCAGGGATCAGACGGTCGAGCTGCATCGATCGTACTCTCCGGTAACGAACAGGAATAAAAAAGCGGCCAGTCGGGAAGACCAGCCGCGAAGAGGAGATATCTCCATGATCCGGCACACGGGGGTGTGCCGGGCCGCAGAACCTGAATTGTCGGAAATATGAACCGGGAAGGAAATCAGTCGAGTCTGATTCTGCAGCCGCGACAATGCGAGTCGCGCACACGTACGTGTTCATGCACCGAAGGGTGCCGCCGCGATTTGCCGCGTCCGCGGCTTCAGATGTCGCGCTGATTGACGCGCTTCGACAGCGCCTGCGCGCTTTCCTTGCGCTCGCTGTACCGGTCGACCAGATAGGGGCCGACGTCACGCGTGAGCAGCGTGAACTTCATCAGTTCTTCCATCACGTCCATGACGCGATCGAAATACGCGGACGGCTTCATCCGCCCCGCCTCGTCGAATTCCATGAACGCCTTGGCCACCGACGACTGGTTCGGGATGGTCAGCATGCGCATCCAGCGCCCGAGCACGCGGAGCTGGTTCACCGCGTTGAACGACTGAGAGCCACCGCTCACCTGCATCACCGCGAGCGTCTTGCCCTGCGTCGGGCGCACGGCACCGGCCGACAACGGAATCCAGTCGATCTGCGCTTTCATGATCCCGGTCATCGCGCCGTGCCGTTCCGGCGAACACCACACCATCCCTTCCGACCACATCACGAGCTCACGCAACTCGACCACTTTCGGATGACTGTCGGGCGCGTCGTCGGGCAGCGGCAGGCCGCTCGGATTGAACACGCGCACTTCGGCGCCCATCGCCGTGAGCAACCGCGCGGCTTCCTCGATCAGGAGACGGCTGAACGAACGCTCACGCAGCGAGCCGTACAGAAGCAGGAACCTCGGCGAATGCGTCGACGGCGCCGCGGGCCGCAGGTGCGCGACGTCCGGCACGTGAAACAGCGTGGCGTCGAGTTGCGGCAGGTCTTTCAGGGAGTCGGTCATGGGGCGGTTCTCTCGTGATCTCGGGGCCGGCACTCGTACCAGCCCTTCGACCGGTTGACGATACGCACGACCAGCAGCATCACCGGCACCTCGATCAGCACGCCGACGACGGTGGCCAGCGCCGCGCCGGAATGAAAACCGAACAGGCTGATCGCGGCCGCGACCGCCAGCTCGAAAAAGTTGGATGCGCCGATCAGCGCCGACGGGCAGGCCACGCTGTGCTTCTCGCCCACCGCGCGATTGAGCCAGTACGCGAGCGCCGAATTGAAGAACACCTGGAGCAGGATCGGCACCGCGAGCAGCGCGATCACCAGCGGCTGCTTCAGGATCGCTTCGCCCTGGAACGCGAACAGCAGCACGAGCGTGGCGAGCAGCGCGGCGATCGACCACGGGCCGATTCCCGTCATCGCGGCATCGAACGCAGTCGGGCCCTTCGCGAGTAGCATCTTGCGCCACAGCTGCGCGAAGATCACCGGCATGACGATGTAGAGCACGACCGACGTGAGCAGCGTCGCCCACGGCACCGTGATGGCCGACATCCCCAGCAGCAGGCCGACCAGCGGCGCGAACGCGATCACCATGATGCTGTCGTTCAGCGCGACTTGCGACAGCGTGAACAGCGGATCGCCGCCCGTCAGCCGGCTCCATACGAATACCATCGCCGTGCACGGCGCCGCGGCCAGCAGGATCAGGCCCGCGATGTAGCTGTCGAGCTGGTCGGCCGGCAGCATCGGCGCGAACAGATGGCGGATGAACAGCCAGCCGAGAAACGCCATCGAGAACGGCTTGACGAGCCAGTTCACGACGAGCGTGACGCCGATGCCCTTCACATGCCGACGCACCTCGTGCAGCGCGCCGAAGTCGACCTTGACCAGCATCGGGACGATCATCACCCAGATCAGCAGCCCGACCGGGAGATTGACCTGCGCGTACGCCATCCGGCCGATCGCCTGGAACGGGCCGGGCAGCACCTGGCCGAGCGCGATGCCGGCGACGATGCATAGCGCGACCCAGATCGTCAGGTAGCGTTCGAAGAAATTGATGACGGGCTTCGCGACCGCGTTGCCGGGCGGCGTGACGTTGGACGTATTCATCGGACGAGGGTGGGTCTTGAAGTCGTGGGCGGATGCGCGTTCCTGCGCGCGGCCCGGTGCGCGATCAGTGTCGCGAAATCTCGATCAGCGCCGCCCGCAATGCGTCGTCGCTCATGTGATCGAGCGGGAGCGCGAGCAACTGCAGCATCCGATAGCCGATCGCCTGGCGTGTCAGTTCGAAGGCGAGACGCTTGCTGTCGTCGCCGCCCGTCGCGTTCGACGGATCGGCGTAGCCCCAATGTACCTTGACGGGACTGCCGGGCCAGTACGGGCACGCCTCGGAAGCCGCGCTGTCGCACACCGTGATGACGACGCGCATTTCCGGCGTACCGTCGCCGACGAATTCGTCCCAGCTTTTGCTGCGACAGCCGCTGACGTCGACACCGGCGTTCGTCAGGGCTTCCAGCGCGAACGGATTCAGGCGGCCGCTCGGCGCGCTGCCCGCGCTGTAGGCGCGCACATCCTTGCCGAGCTTCGCGGCCCAGTAATTGAGCATGCCTTCCGACAGGACGCTGCGCACGGAGTTGTGGGTGCAGAGGATCAGGACGTTCGTGGTCATGGGGCGGGACACGCGAATGCGCGTCAGGATTGACGCGTGCGGTTGATTTTTCCGGAAGGCGAACAGACGGACACCGGCGAGCACGGATTGCCGCCGCAACAGTTTTCCGTGAGATAGCCCAGCAGCCCGTTCATCGTGTCGAAGTTCGCGCAGTAGAAGACGAAGCGGCCTTCCTGGCGGCTGGTGACGAGTTGCGCATGCGCGAGTTCCTTCAGGTGAAAGGACAGCGACGATGGCAGCACGTCGAGCAGCGTCGCGATCCGGCCGGCCGGCATGCCTTGCGGCCCCGCCTGCACGAGCGCGCGAAAGACGGCAAGCCGGGATTCATGCGCGAGCGCCGCAAGGGCGGCAATGGTCTGGGTCGTTTCCATTGTTCGATAATAATCGAAATATGGAAACCAGGAAAGCGACGCCGAACCATGGCGTCGCCGGAATGGTCTGCCCCCAAGACAACGCGCGCCGTGCCCGCGCGCGACATGCGCCGTCAGCGCCCGATCAGCCGTGTGTGACTCGGCAACGCGACCGTGAGATCGGTGTCGACCGCTGCCGGGCGCGACGCGTCGCGCGTCGTGGCAAGCCATTGCGCGAACTCGGCGGCGGTCATGCCGACGGCCTCGGCCGAACTCGATGCGGGAGTGCCCGCCGGCTCGCTTGCCGCGTGTGCGGCCCGTTGCGCATGCGTTGCCGCACCACGAGATGCCGGGGCCGCCGGCGCGTCCGGCGCCTTTTTGCCGCGCGACATGGCGGCAGGCTTCGCCGCCGAACGCGCGGCGGCGGCAGCCGGCTTCGGGGTGACCGGCGATGCGGGTTCGGCATCCGGCGCCGCGGCTTGCGCCACGACGGCATCCGATGCGATCGCCATCGCCACGGCCACCGGCGCATCGCCCGACGGCGCGCGGCCGGCATGCAGCGCACGCGATGCCGCGGATGCCGCTTCCGCCGCTTCCGCCGCGACAGCCGCCGGACCGGCAACCTGGTCGTGAGCGGCCGTCGCACGATCGGCCGGCACGATCGCCACTTCCGCCGCCCGGCCGGTCGCCTGCGCCACCTGCGTCGCGGCAACGGCCGCCGTCGGCGCCATCAGGATTGCCGCCGAATGGACGGCGCCATGCTGCGCCGCATGCTGACGTTCATCGACGAAATGCGTCGCGAAAACGCACGTCGCGCCGAACAGCGCGCACGCCATCAGCGTGAGCCGCCAGTGGCGGCGCAGCGGGTGCGGCCGGACCCATGCCCGGTTATCCGAGCCGAAATCCTCCGCACGCACCGCCTTCCCGGCCTTGCGCGACTTCGTTGCGCGAACAACCATGTCGGCTTGACCGGCCGCGGGCATCGCCGCGCGGCGCGTGCCCTTCAGGTCGAACACGTTCGGTTTCGGCCGCCGGCTCGCCACGAACGGCCGGCGCCGCCGGCCGTACGGCGGCGGCACATCCGAGAACGGATGCGCGAGCGGAATCGCGTAATGGCCGGTGATGTCCTGCATGCTCATGATGTCGACGACGCATTGCGCGACATCCGCCGCGGCAATCCGTGCTCCCGTAGTTAAACGAATGACCCCGAGTATCGCCGTCGCGCCGGTTTCGGTAAATCGGACTGCGTTACCTTCGATCCGGACGGTAGTCGGCCTGGTCCTACCGATGCGCGGCCGGCCCGGCGGACGGCGCTTAGAACCGGCCGCGCAAGCCGATGAACACTTCGTTCGACGACAGCTTCGACTTCAGTTTTTCGTCGCGCGCGTTGACGCGGTTCGCGAACGTGTTGAAGCCGGTCTCGATGTTGCCCATGTCGACATAGCGATACCCGAGGTCGATCGAGAAGCGCTTGTTGATCGCATAGCTCACGCCCGCGCCGGCCGAATACGCGAGATTGGTCTGCGTCTTCGATGCGAAGCGGCGCGTGTCGTTGGTCTGCCAGCCGTCGGCCGACACGATCGCGACGCCGATGCCGAGCGTGCCGTACACGGAGAAACCTCGGCCGAGATCGAAGTCCTTGTAGCCGTTCAGCATCAGGCGCTGCGCCGACACGTGGAATTCGTTCGCGTTCGCGTCGAACGGCGCCCAGTAGCTGGTGAAGTTGTTGGTGCGCTTGAACACGTATTCGCCTTCCGCGCGCCAGCCGTTGCCGAACTGGTAGCCGAGGCCGAGCGAGCCGGTGACGTTCGAGCCCGTCTCCGGGCCGCCGACGCGGCGCGTGACACGCGGACTCGTCAGCTCCATGTTCACCGCGTTGTCGAACGCGCCGATGACGCGGCCCGTCGCGTAGTAGCCGGCGTCGCCAAGCTCGGCGGTCTTCTTCGTTTCCGGCACGGCAACGGTATCGGCAAAAGCGGCGCCCGAGAACAGCAGGGCCAGCGTGGAAGGCACGGCAAAGCGCTTGATCATGATGAATCGAATCCTTGACGATGGATGACTGGTCGGAGAAGCCCCCATCGTAGGAATCGCGCAGCGATCGTTGAACCCGTTCGGCTACGGGTTGCGCCTCCGTAGCGCTACGGAGGCGCCATGCGATGCGATGGAAGCGCCGAGCCTGCGAGCGCCGCGTAATCGCGCACGAGTTCGACGAGCGACGCGGCCCGCAGCTTGTCGAACACGTTCGCGCGATAGGTCTCGACGGTGCGCGGCGACAGCCCGAGTTCGCGGGCAATCTCCTTGTTGCTCGAGCCGCGCACGATGCCGTCGAGCACTTCCCGTTCGCGCGCGCTCAGCGTCGCGATACGGGCCGCGCGCGTCTGGCCCGCATGGTCCTGCCCGCGTTGCGCCGCTTGCTGGCGCAGCGCCTGCTGAACCGTATCGATCAGCTCGTCGTCGTCCACCGGCTTGCGCAGGAAATCGAGCGCGCCGCGCTTGAACGCACGCCGGCACGCATCGACGTTGCCGTGGCCCGTCATCACGATCACCGGCAGGTCGCGCCGCGCACGCAGTGCGTCAAGCGCGTCGAGCCCGCTCGTCCCCGGCATCCGGATGTCGAGCAGCACGCAGCCGAGCGCCGGATCGTCCGCATCGGCAAGAAACGCCGGTGCGTCCGGATAGCAGCGCGTCGGCACGCCCACCGTGCGCAGCAGCAACGCAAGCCCGTCGCGCACGGCTTCGTCGTCGTCGACGATCGCGACGACCGATGCGGCGGGCGCCGAATAAGGCGAGCCATTCATGCGGCCTCCTCTGCCAGCGGCAACGACAGCACGGCCTCGACACCGCCCGACGGCCGGTTGCGCACCGTCAGCGCGCCGTCCTGGCGCTGCGCGAGCGTGTCGCACAGCGGCAGCCCGAGGCCGAGCCCGCGCGCACGCGTCGTGAAGAACGGTTCGAACAAGCGCGGCAGCGCGTCTTCCGGCACGCCGGGGCCGTTGTCGACGACGCTGAAGCGGTAATGCCGGCCGACGCGCGCGCCGCTCACGCGGATCTCGCCGCGCGACGTGCCGGCCCCGGTACCGGCGCCGGCCAGCGCATCGCGCGCGTTCCGGATCAGGTTGTGCAGGATCTGCTCGACCGCGATCGGCTCGGCGAACGGCCGCTCGCTCGGCGCCGCGTTGTGCCAGCCGAGCGCGACGTGCTCGCGCGCGCATTCGTCTCGGTACAGGAACAGCAGCGTGTGCATGATCGCATCGGGATCGAGCGCGCGGCGCTCGCCGCCATGCGCGGTGGCGACCGCTTCGCGCATGCGTTCCAGGATCGCGGCCGCGCGCTTGGCCTGCGCGACGCTCGTCTGCAGCGCTCGCCGCACGCTGCCGCGCTCGTCCGGTTGATCGAGCAGGCGTTCGGCCGCACGCACGTGGCTGACGATCGCCGCGAGCGGCTGGTTCAGCTCGTGCGCGAGGCCGGCGGCCATTTCGCCGAAGGTATCGAGCCGGCCGAAGCGGTCGAGCCGCGCGCGGGCATCCTCGCGGCGCCGCGCCTCGCGCAACCGCCACGCGACGAGCGCATCCGCGACGAGCAGCGCGGCCACGGCGTTCCACAACGCGATCGGCAACCACGGCAGATCGGCGGCCGTCAGCGTACGCGTGGTGTGCAGCACGAACGCCTGCGGCTGCGCGGGCAGGTGTTTCTCCAGATACATCGTGAAGCCCGGCAACGCGCTGCCGGAAGCGGGCGACAGCAAGTCGATACGGCGATCGCGCACCGCCAGCGCTGCCGATGAAATCGCCGACGACCAGTCGCCCGCCGGAATCATCTGGCGCGGATCGACACGCACGGCCCAGCCGGAATTCGCCACGAGCCAGTATGCGGCGGCGCCGTCGAACACCAACGCGAACGGTTTGCCGGGCTTCGGCCGCGGCGGCTCGGACGGCGCCGGTCCGCCATCGCTCCGCCAGCCCGCGCCGGCCCGCCAGTACGCGAGCCTGTCGACCTGCGGCATCCGCTCGCGCAGGCTGTCGAGCATGTGCGCGGGCGGCGCGGCCAGCGACGACGCGCCGAGCGTCGCGAGGATCGCCTCGTGCTGCGCGGCCTTCTGCGCGAGCAGACGGATGGTGATGCTCGAATCCTGGAAGAAGCGGTTATACGCGTCGGCGACGGCGCGCGACACGACGAATGCGGTGCCGGCCAGGCTAAGCGCGAGCCACGCCAGCAGCGCGACAGGTTGGACGGAAGGTTTCATGGGCAACGAGGATTCGGCAACAGATGACGGATGGCGCGCAGCGCGGCGCACGGCCCGCGCGATGCGGCGAACGCGGAGAAGCCGTCGCGATGCCGCATGCGATGCGCTCCATTGTCGGCAACTCCGCACCGCCTGTGGTCCGAATGCCGTTATGTTTCCTGTCAGACCCGTCCCAAAGATGTGCTTTCGGCGGCGGTGCTGCGCAGTTTCGGACTGGACTGATTCTCTTCAGACTCCGAAGCGACCACAATCGGCCTGCTTGTTCTCTGCTTCCGGGAGACAGGCTCCATAGTCGATATTTTCCCGCCCTCCCCGGCGGGACTTTTTTGGACGGCATCGCACCGCTACCTGCCCGGACCCTTCCGGCCATGATCCCGCTTCCTCTCTTCCGGTCGCGAACGCACACGGCAACCGCGCCGCACCGGCTTCGCCCACCCGCACTGTGACCGACGCCCCTTCGACCGCCATCGCGATCCTGACGATCGACCACCCGAGCCGCGGCACGTTCGACGACCGGCTGCGCCGCGCGGGCTACGGCTACGATCGGCTGCGCATCGACGACATCCTGCGCCGCGCCGGCTACCGGCCGTTGCGCTTCGAATCCGTGTCCGACCTGCTCGCGGCCTGCGACACGCGCGCGTTCGATCTCTTCATCGTGCAGTGCGAAACGGCCTGCCGCCGCACGACGGATGCGATCCGTACGCTGCGCGCACGCTTTGCCGACACCGTGGCGATCGTGTCGATCAGCCAGCGCGATGCGGATCTCGCACAATCGGCGTGTTTCGTGGCCGGTGCGAACGAGCATCTGCCCTACGCGGCGTCGCCCGACGCGCTGATCGGCAGCATCGCGACGTGGCTGCGCTGGTCCCATCACCGTGCGATCCATCATCGCCACTGGCGGATCGGACAGTTCGAGTTCGATACGGCCGCGCGCAGCGTGACCGTCGCCGGCCGCGAGCACGTGCTGACCGAGAAGCACTTCCAGATCGCGACCGCGTTCTTCCTGAACATGGGCCGCGCGCTCGATCGCGCGCACGTGAGCCAGCTCGTGTGGGGCTCGCTCGTCGCGTCGCAAAGCCGGCGGCTCGACACGCACGTCGCGTATCTGCGCGACCGGCTCGAACTCGACGGGCGGCATGGCGTGCGGATGATGACGATGTACGGCTTCGGATACCGGCTCGTCACGTGCGAGCCGGGCGCGCCGGACGGGCCGCCGGGGCCTGAACCGCGCCGGGCCGACTGCACGCGCGCCGCGCAACCCTGACAGGCAGCGTTGCGCACCGATCGGACTCCATTATCATGGGGGCACCTTGGCCGACCGCCCCGCCCCGATGGACCACCGCGCCGCACCCGATCGATCCCGCCTCGCCGCCGGCCCGTCCGCCGATCCCACGCCGGCCGGCCGCCGCCAGCGCGCGCTGCTGTATGCCGGCGGCGCCGCCGTGACCGTCGCGATCCTGCTCGCCAGCGGGCTGATGCTGTACACGATGGCGAGGGAAGCGATCCAGGAGCGCTATACGGGGTTCGGCGTGCGGCATTTTCTCGTCCAGTTCGAATTCAAGCTGCGCACGACGGGCATGGACATGCTCACCACCCACGACGAAAGCGTATGGCACACGCGCACGGCCGATCCGGCCGCCGTCGCCGCGCTGGCCGCCGGAAACGGGCGGCTCGAACTGCGCGACAACCCGCGATTCCCGTCGATGCTCGTGCTCGCCGACCTGTCGCCCGAGCGGCCGGCCGCGTCCTATGCGCGCTATCTCGCGATGGCGAGCGACATGAGCTACCGGGTCGGCGCGTACGTCGCGAAGCAGGACGCCGGCCGGCCCGTGGCCGGCTACGCGTACAGCCCCGACCGCCGCTTCGCGATGGTGATCCCGAGCCCGGAACCGGGCACGACCCCGGCCGAACCGGCGCCCGCTCCCGCGTCGGCGCTGCTGGCCCAGGTCGCCGCCGGTCTCGATACGCCCGCGCCGCGCCGGTTCGTGTGGCATGCGCCGGCCTACGACCCCGTGCAGCGCCGCGACGTGTTCCGGATCGTCGGCGCCGCGTACGACAACGGCGTGCCGCTCGAGATGCTCGTGTCGACCCTGCCCGTCGACGTGCTGCGCGCGCGGCTCACGACCGACGTCCCCACCAACGCGGCCATCATCGCGAATGCGCACGGCGACACGCTGCTGCGCGTCGGCGCCGCCGTGCACGACGCGGCGACGGTCGCGACACTCCAGCGTCTCGCGGCCCGCACGCGCCCGACGGGCGGCAACGGCACGCGCGCGGCTTACGGCGATGGCCTGTTCGCACTGAGCCAGCCGATCCCCGACACCGGCTGGACGCTCGTGCAGGCGTTCTCGCTGCGCTCGCTGCTCGCGGCGATCGGCGTGCGCGCGGGCGGCTACGCGGCGATCATGCTCGCCGCGATCGCGCTCGTCTGGTGGCTGCTGGTGCGGTTCGACCGCCGCGTGCTGAAGCCGGACGAAGCGCGCCGCCGCCGCGTGATCGACAGCGAGAACCTGAACCGTACGATCGTCGAGGCCGCGCCGTCCGGCATCGCGCTGCTGTCGCTCGCGGACGGCGCGGTGCTGCTGCAGAACGACACGATGCGCGACTACGACGCGCGCCGCGCGAGCGGGCCGTCGCTGCCGGCGCGGCTGCTCGAGCGCTTCGACCGCTCCGCCGATACCGACGCGTGGCAGTCCGGCCTGCATGTGTCGCTGCCCACCGCCGACGGCAATGCGGTCGATCTGCTCGTCAACCTCGTGCGCACGCGCTATCGCGACGCGGACGTCGTGCTGTGCAACTTCTCCGACATCACGTCGCAGAAGAACGTCGAACGCGCGCTCGACCACGCGCGGCAGGCGGCCGACGCGGCGAACAGCGCGAAATCCACGTTCCTCGCGACGATGAGCCACGAGATCCGTACGCCGCTGAACGCGATCCTCGGCAATCTCGAGCTGATCGGGCGCGAGCCGCTCGCCGATACGCAGCGCGAGCGGCTGCATACGGTCGAAGGCGCGTCGTCGGTGCTGCTCGACCTGATCAACGACATCCTCGACCTGTCGAAAATCGAGGCCGGCCAGATGACGATCGAGGCGATTCCGTTCGACCTCGCCGACACCATCCGGCAGACCGGCGCGATGTTCAAGCCGCTGGCCGCCGCGAAGGGGCTGCAGTTCGACGTGTTCGTCGACGATGCGCTCGCGCCGCGCTATCTCGGCGACCCGACGCGCATCCGGCAGATCGCCGCGAACCTCGTCGGCAACGCGATCAAGTTCACGAACCACGGCGAGATCACGCTCGAGGTGTACCTGCGCGACGACGCCGATCCCGCGTCGCCGATCGCGATCGGCGTCAGCGACACGGGCATCGGGATGACCGACGAACAGCGCGCGACGCTGTTCCGCCCGTTCACGCAGGCCGATACGTCGATCACGCGGCGCTACGGCGGCACCGGCCTCGGGCTCGCGCTGACGAAGCAGCTCACGCAGATGATGCACGGCGCGATCGACGTGAAGAGCGAAGCCGGCCACGGCAGCACGTTCGTCGTCACGCTGCCGCTGCGGGCGGCGACGGACGAGCAGATCGCCGCGCAGGACGCGGCGCGCGCCGACGATGCTGCGTTGCCGGCCGTCGCCGCGCGCGTGCTGGTGGTCGACGATCATCCGGTGAACCGCAAGCTGCTGCAGGGGCAGCTCGTCACGCTCGGCTATACGGCGGACGCGGCCGAGGAAGGCTCGGCCGCGTTGCGGCGCTGTACCGATACGCGCTACGACCTCGTGATGACCGACCTGAACATGCCGGGGATGGACGGCTATACGCTGGCCCGCGTGCTGCGCGCGCAGTATCCGGGCCTGCCGGTGGTCGCGGTCACCGCGCATGCGAGCGCGGCCGAGCATGCACGCTGCGCGGAAGCGGGGATCGTCGCGGTGCTGGTGAAACCGGTGCTGCTCGACATGATCGACCGCACCGTGCGCCGCTTCGCGAAGGGGGCGGCCGCAAGCCGGCCCGAGCGAAACGCGCTGGTCGATCTGGCCGAAGGCCCGTTGCCGCCGGACGTGCACGAACTGTTCGCCGACACGCTCGAGCGATCGCTCGCGGCGATTCGCGATGCGCTCGCGCGCGGCGACGTGCCCGCGCTGCGGGCGGAGCTGCATTCGCTGCGCGGCGCGTTCGCGACGATCCATGAGCATGCGGTGGCCGACGCGGTGCGCGACATGCAGGACGCCGTGCAGGCCGGCGATCCGGCGGCGCTCGAGCCGCTGGTCGACCGCACCGAGCGCCTCGCGCGCGACACGCTCCGGCGGCGCGGCGCGCCTTGGCCGCTTAGATTTTAACCGTCCAACTTCGTGGGGTCAGTTCAGCGAGACTGGCCGTTTTCGTTTGCTACGTGAGCGGCGTGAAGCCGTCGGTCACGCGAGGTCGAAGCGGTCGAGGTTCATCACCTTGTTCCAGGCGGCGACGAAGTCGCGCACGAACTTCTCCTGCGCATCCGCGCTGCCGTACACCTCGGCCAGCGCGCGCAACTGCGAGTGCGAGCCGAAGATCAGGTCGACGCGCGTGCCGGTCCACTTGACTGCGCCCGTCGCGCGATCGCGCCCTTCGAACACGTCGTTCGCGGCCGACACCGGCTTCCACTCCGTGCCCATGTCGAGCAGGTTCGCGAAGAAGTCGTTCGACAGCGTGCCCGGACGATCGGTGAACACCCCGTGCTTCGAGTCGCCGACGTTCGCGCCGAGCACGCGCAAGCCGCCGACCAGCACGGTCATCTCCGGCGCCGTCAACGTCAGCAGTTGCGCCTTGTCGACCAGCAGCGCCTCGGCCGGCGTCTTGTACGCGCTCTTCAGGTAGTTGCGGAACCCGTCCGCCACCGGCTCGAGCACGGCCATCGCGTCGACGTCGGTTTCTTCCTGCGACGCATCCATCCGGCCCGGCGCGAACGGCACCGTAATCGCGACACCCGCGCTCTTCGCCGCCTGCTCGACGCCGGCCGCACCGGCCAGCACGATCAGGTCGGCCAGCGACACCTTCTTGCCGTCCGTCTGCGCATCGTTGAACGCCTTCTGCACGCCTTCGAGCGTTTCGAGCACCGTCGCCAGCGCCGCCGGCTGGTTCACTTCCCAGTCCTTCTGCGGCGCGAGGCGGATACGCGCACCGTTCGCGCCGCCGCGCTTGTCCGAACCGCGGAACGTCGCCGCCGACGCCCATGCGGTCGACACGAGCTGCGACACCGACAAGCCCGTGGCCAGCACCTTCGCCTTCAGCGCGGCGACGTCGGCGGCGTCGATCAGCGGGTGATCGACGGCCGGAATCGGGTCCTGCCACAGCAGGTGTTCCGCCGGCACTTCCGGGCCGAGATAGCGGGCGCGCGGGCCCATGTCGCGGTGCGTGAGCTTGAACCACGCGCGAGCGAACGCGTCGGCGAATTCGGCCGGATTCTCGTAGAAGCGGCGCGAGATCTTTTCGTAGGCCGGGTCGAAGCGCAGCGACAGGTCGGTCGTCAGCATCGTCGGACGATGCTTCTTCGACGCGTCGTACGCATCGGGAATCACTTCGCCGGCGT
>Ga0209463_1000610_pt1 | contig 25709 bp, 22 predicted proteins | sample AgamicMgSfrz_FD_187169 | JGI IMG/M metagenome (GOLD analysis project Ga0209463, IMG submission 187169) | Agave microbial communities from Guanajuato, Mexico - Mg.Sf.rz (SPAdes) (version 2) | ecosystem: Host-associated > Plants > Phyllosphere > Phylloplane/Leaf | place: Guanajuato, Mexico... | reverse complement strand
ATTAGGATTTATCTTTCAGGATTTTAATCTATTGCATACATTAACGGTGGAAGAAAATATTGTCTTGCCATTAACTTTAGATGGTTCTCCTGTCAAAGAAATGAAGAGCAAGGCAGAAGCAATTGCCAAGGATTTGGGTATCACAGCCATTTTAAATAAACGTACTTACGAAATTTCAGGTGGTCAGGCACAGCGGGGCGCTATTGCAAGAGCGATGATTCATGAACCTAAGCTATTATTGGCAGATGAGCCAACAGGAAACCTAGATTCGAAAGCAGCAAAAGATGTGATGAATATGCTTGTTACAATTAATGAGAAGAAGCAAACGAGCTTGTTAATGGTAACACATGATCCACAAGCAGCTAGTTATTCAGATAGAGTAATCTTTATTCGTGATGGAAAACTGCATTCCGAAATTCATCGTGGGGATAGTAGACAAGCATTTTTTCAAAAAATAATCGATATGCTTTCGTTGATGGGAGGCGACGGAAATGACTTTTCGTCAGTTCGCGTTTAATAACGTCCTACGCAATAAACGGCTGTATATTGCGTACTTCCTAAGCAGCATGTTTACGGTAATGGTTTTTTTTACCTTTGCTATCTTTGCTTTCCATCCTGCCTTTTCAGATGCCAGCGTTAATGAAACGGCTGTATTTGGAATGGGGGTTGCTGGCGGAATTATTTATGTGTTTTCTTTCTTTTTTGTTTTATATTCGATGAGTTCTTTCTTACAGTCGCGAAAGAAAGAGTTTGGCTTATTAATGATGTTTGGAGCATCCAATCGGCAGATTCGCCTCTTAGTTTTCTTAGAAAATATATTAATTGGATTTTTTGCGACAGTAAGTGGTATTTTAACAGGACTAGTATTTGCAAAAGTCATTCTTTTGATTGCTGAGAATGTTTTAATTATTAGCGAATCATTGGATTTTTATTTCCCTACATGGGCAATTATCGTGACATTTATTAGCTTTCTGATTCTCTTTTTCCTTATTTCAGTCTTTGTTTCGTTTATTCTTCGTACCAATAAACTGATTGATTTAATAAAAGGAGACAAAAAGTCAAAAGGAGAGCCGAAAGCATCTTTACTTCTGTCCATTCTAGCAGCGTTGCTTCTGCTTGTAGGTTATGGTACTGCGGTTTATGTGAAGGGGTTATTTGTGATTTACGCAATGATACCAGTTATTGTCGTAGTGACGCTGGGGACTTATCTTTTATTTACCCAATTGAGCGTGTATGTCATCCGGAAGTTAAAAGGAAATAAGTCTATTTTTTGGAAAAAAACAAATATGCTACTGTTCTCCGATTTATCCTTTCGCATGAAAGATAATGCAAGAACCTTTTTCTTGGTGGCAATCATTTCAACGGTTGCTTTTAGTGCAATTGGGACCCTATACGGTTTCCAAGCGTATTTAACAAAAGGGATAAAAGATATAAATCGATACACTTTCACTTATTCTCCGTTGGGAGATGATAGCAAAGAGGTAATCGAAAAAGATATTAGTCAAGTGAATGCTATTCTTAAAGAAGAAAAATTGGATGCGATGATGGAACAGGTTCAGCTGAACTATTATCAGGTAACTAGAAAAAAAGAGAGCGTCTTAATTGCGAGAGCATCTGATTACAACAGCTTTGCTGGATTAATTGGAGAGACAGAACTTCATCCTAAAGAAAACGAAGCGATTGTCGTGGAACAAAGTGATGCAGTCTTAATGAATGGGAAATCGAAAGCCAGTAAAGAGTTAATGGAAACAGCTATTCCTTTAAAAAACGGTCAAGAAGTATCACCGACTCGAGTAATCGAAGCATCTGTTTTAACAGAAATAAAGGCTTATTATGTAGTGAATGATAAGATTTATGACCAGCTTAATGAACCAATAGAAAGTAATCGCAGTGTCGTATGGCAAGTGAAAGAAGGACAAACAGATAAAGTAGTGGAAGTGGGGAAACAATTAGATAAAGAATTATCATTTAAAGCTTTTTCCGTTGACTATACAATTTATCAAATCAATAAAGCGTATGGACCGATTCTCTTTATCGGCTTGTTTATTGGAATTGTCTTCTTCGTTTCTGCCGGAAGTTTTCTCTACTTCCGCTTATTCACCGATTTAGAAGAAGAAAAGCGCAAATTCCAATCGATTGCGAAAATTGGATTAACGGAGAGTGAGTTAAAAAGAGTCGTGAATAGACAAATAGCCCTGTTATTTTTCTCACCGATTATCGTAGCGTTAATTCACGGTTCCGTTGCACTAACTGCCTTATCTCATTTCTTTGACTTTAATATCACAGTAGAGGCTTCGTTAGTATTAGGAAGCTTTGCTTTCATTCAGCTTCTTTATTTCTTGATCGTTCGCTATTTCTATGTTAAACAGGTGAAAAGAATCATTCTTTAAGCAATAATATGTTGAAAAAAATAAGGCGTATAAATTGGTTAGCAAAAAACTAATTTATACGCCTTATTTATTAACCGCAAAGTGAGTTTTCGATCAGTCTTCCCCGTTCTTAATCAGACTTAACGAGGGAAACTAGTTTTTAAGATTTTCAGGAAATAGGAAATTGACAGTAGAAATTACCTATGCTAGACTGACTTTAAAGGATTGTTACCGCTTTATTGTGGGCTATACCTATTTTTTGTTGTAGATGAAGAAAATAAAAGAATAGGGACTATCTTATGAATGTATTGAAAGTGATTAATAATAATATCGTATTGTCTAGGAATGATGATAATCAAGAACTTGTCGTGATGGGGAAAGGGCTAGGCTTTAAGAAAAAGGTCGGCGACACTATTGATGAAACGAAGATTGAGAATATGTATCTCAGTTCAAAAGAGTGGAGTGTCAATAAATTAACCCAGATGTTATCTTCGATTCCGATGGAACATATTCAGGTAGCAAATGAAATCATCAGCTTTGCAAAAGTTTCGCTTGGAAAAAAACTAAGTGAAAATATCTTCTTAACATTAACCGATCATATCAGTTATGCGATTGAGCGCTATGAGAATGGAATGGAAATCAAGAATGCTCTTCTTTGGGAGATTAAACGATTTTATAATCATGAATTCTTGATTGGAAAAGAAGCGTTATCGATTGTAAAAAACCGACTCGGTGTTGATTTACCAGAAGATGAAGCTGGATTTATCGCCTTGCATATTGTCAATGCGGAGCTTGATATGGGCCAAGTTAGTCGAGTATCAGAAATGGCAAAGGTTATCCAAAATATCCTTAATATTGTAAAATATCATTTTAAAATTGATTTGGACGAGTATTCGCTTAACTATGAACGATTTATCACGCACTTGAAATTTTTCTTTCAACGAATGTTCAGTGGGGTTAAATTGGATGATGCAGGAACGTCCAGTTTCATTTTCATGCTGAAGGAAAAGTACACCAATGAGTATGCTTGTGCATTGAAAATTAGAGAGTATATTAAGAAAGAATTTGGAAGAGAACTAGAAGAAGATGAGTTAATCTATCTGACGATTCATATAAAAAGAATAACCAGTGATTAGGATTGTTACTGATAATGCAGGCTATACCTAAATGAAACACCACTAACTGTTGTGGGGTTTCATTTAGGTATTTTTTTATTCCTTTTCTACTACAACAAACATTTTTAGGTTTTACAAGAATGGAGGACAAACCGGATGAATTATCAAGAGTTAGCGAAATTAATTATCGATAAGGTTGGTGGTGAGGGAAATGTGAAAAGTTTGACTCACTGTGCAACACGATTACGTTTTAATTTAAAGGACGATCAAAAAGCAGAGGAAAAAACGTTAAAAAATACTCCAGGAATAATGGGGGTAGTGAATAAAGGAGGACAATACCAAGTTATCATTGGAAGTGATGTAGGTAATGTTTATAAAGAGATCATTAACCAAACTAATATTTCTAATGACGGGGGAGAAGAGAAAGTAGAAGATAAGCGATCTGCCTTTGCCAAAGTAATTGATACCATTACGGGAATCTTTACCCCAATTCTTCCAGCCATTACGGCAGCGGGGATGTTAAAAGCAGTTTTATCTATATTAGTAGTGTCTAAGGTGCTGACAACAGAAAGTCAAACTTATCAGATTATTAATTTCATGGCAGATGCTGCATTCTATTTTTTACCTATCTTGCTAGCGGCTTCTTCTGCACAAAAGTTTAAAGCAAATATGTTTTTAGCTATGATGGTTGGAGGAATCCTACTGCATCCAAATTTCGTTGCAATGGTTACGGCTGCGAAAGAGAGTGGAGAAGCGATAAAGCTGATGGGTCTTCCTATTTCGGCAGTATCCTATTCTTCTTCTGTTATTCCGATTATTCTATCTGTATGGTTTATGTCCTATATTGAACCGATTGCAGACAAAGTTTCACCTAAGGCTATTAAGTTCTTTAGTAAGCCATTGATTACCATTTTTATAGTAGGGACAGTTAGTTTAGTAGTATTAGGACCAATAGGATATTTAATTAGTGATGCTATTTCAAACGGGATAACAGCATTAGAATCGGTTAGTCCATGGATTGTGCCATTATTGGTTGGAACCTTTACTCCATTGCTTGTTGCAACAGGTACCCACTATGGTCTAGTTCCAATTGGTATTAACAATCGTATGACAACTGGTTTTGATACAGTGATTTATCCAGGAATGCTTGCTTCTAACGTGAGTCAAGGTGCTGCTGCAATTGGTGTTGGTATTAAATCAAAAGATAGTACGATTAAGCAATTAGCTTATTCTGCAGGTTTGACAGGGCTGTTTGGTATTACAGAACCGGCTTTGTACGGGGTTAACTTACGCTTTAAGACACCACTATATGCTGCAATGATTGGTGGAGCAGCCGGTGGACTATTTATGGGGATTTTCAGAGTGCGAAACTTCTCTGGTGGTTCACCAGGTCTTCTAACTTTACCTAGTTATATTGGTGATAACACGTTAACTTTCTTCTATTATGCATGTATTGGTGCAGTTATTAGTATTGTTGTAACATTTATCGCTACATTAATTTTATATAAAGATCAAGCTGCTGAAGAGACTGCAGAATCAAACGAAGCTCCGATAAATGCAACGCCGAATTTGAATATCAGTGGAGCAACGATTGTTTCCCCACTGCAAGGAAAATTACACCGTTTAAAACAAGTAGATGATGGCATGTTTTCTGAAGAAATTTTAGGACAAGGGGTAGCAATTGAACCAGCGGAAGGCACCGTTCTATCACCAGTGAATGGTACCGTTAGTGCAATATTTGATTCAAAGCATGCTATTGGGATTACAAGTGAAGACGGAGTAGAGTTGTTGATTCATGTTGGTATCGATACGGTTCAACTGAATGGTGCAGGATATGAGTATTATGTTGAAAAAGATCAAGAAATCAAAATAGGTGACAAATTAATTCAATTTGATTTGGAAGGAATTAAAGCAAAAGGATATAAAACGATTACGCCTGTTGTCATTACAAACTCAGCAGAAGTAGGAGATATCCTTATTGCAAATGAAGGCCCAATTAAATTTGGCGAGGAAATCATCAAAGTCATGAAATAGGAGGAACAAAAATGGGATTTAGAAAAGATTTTTTATGGGGCGGTGCAACCGCTGCGAATCAATGTGAAGGTGGATTTAACGAAGGTGGCAGAGGCTTAGCAAATGTTGATGTGATTCCAACTGGTCCAGATCGCAGAAGCATTATTACTGGTAAAAAGAAAATGTTTGATTTTGAGGAAGGCTATTTTTATCCTGCGAAAGAAGCAATTGATATGTATCATCATTACAAAGAAGATATTGCTCTATTCGGGGAAATGGGGTTTAAAACATATCGATTATCCATTGCTTGGAGCCGCATTTTTCCAAAAGGGGATGAAATGGAGCCCAATGAAGAAGGACTAAAGTTTTACGAGGACCTATTTAAAGAATGTCATAAATATGGAATCGAACCGTTAGTGACTATTACTCACTTTGATTGTCCAATGCATTTAATCGAGCAGTATGGCGGCTGGAGAAACCGAGAACTGATTGATTTTTATAAACGTTTATGCACTGTATTGTTTACTCGCTATAAGGGGCTTGTTAAATACTGGCTGACTTTCAATGAAATCAATATGATTCTTCATGCACCATTTCTTGGAGCGGGACTCTGCTTTGAAGAAGGCGAAAAGGAAGAGCAAGTAAAATATCAAGCGGCACACCATGAACTAGTAGCAAGTGCTGAAGCAACAAAAATCGCCCATGAAATCGATCCAGAGAATAAGGTAGGATGTATGCTGGCAGCTGCGAGTTACTATCCTTATAGTTGTCGACCAGAAGACGTTTGGGAAGCGAAGAAAAAGGACCGAGGAAATTACTTTTTCATAGATGTTCAATCTAAAGGAGCTTATCCTGCCTATGCATTAAAAGAATTAGAGAGAAAAGGCATTGAAGTTGAAATGACTGCAAATGATGTAGAAGTTTTAAAACAAAACACGGTTGATTTCATATCGTTCTCTTATTATGCTTCTAGGGTTGCAGCAGCCGAAGATTCCGATGTGGAAAAGACAGCGGGTAATTTATTCCCAACGGTAAAGAACCCATATCTTCAGTCAAGTCAATGGGGATGGCAGATTGATCCATTAGGTTTACGTATTACAATGAATGATTTATATGATCGTTATCAGAAGCCTTTATTCATCGTTGAAAACGGACTTGGTGCAGTCGATATACCAGATGAATCAGGGGATGTAGAAGATGATTATCGCATTGAGTATCTAGCTGCACATCTTCAAGCAATGAAGGATGCAGTCGATGAAGACGGTGTCGATTTGCTTGGCTATACGAGCTGGGGCTGTATTGACCTAGTATCGGCAGGAACTGGTGAAATGAAAAAACGCTATGGGTTTATCTATGTAGACCGTGATAATGAAGGGAACGGCACTTTGCAAAGATCGAAGAAGAAGTCATTTCATTGGTATAAGAAAGTAATTGCTTCTAATGGAGAGGACTTATCCAACCAATTGTAATATAGGATAGTTAGTTAGTAATGCGTACAAGAGTTTCTTGTACGCATTATTTGAATCTTATAAGGGAAAGTCGCAAGTAAAAGGGGGAGAGTCGCAAGTAAGAGGGGGAAAGTCGCAAGGAAAAGAAGGTGGATTTACAACCACAGTTTACGTTTCCGAGCAACCGGAAAGAAGAATCTAAATCAACAATCTGTTATTGGATAATAAGTCGTAATTTTAAAAAAATTAACAAAAACACTATTTACAAACAATAAACAGAGGTTTATGATAACCGGTATAAAGTGAATGGTAGAATAATAAATTACATCGAAGTACAACCATGCGATTTTTTAACCTCTCTAGATGAACATAAAATTTTCCACTTTAATACAAACAGATATAGATAGCTCATAAAATAAAAGTCGATTAGAGAACGTTTCAAGTAAAAGGTTAGTTTCAAGAGGTGAGTAGCTTTGGAGGTAAAACCAACAAGAAAAATTGATTATTTGCCAATGGGAGAACAGATTTTAATCGTCCAGTTTGAAGATGTTTTATCCATCGAAAACAACCAAATGGTTCAACATTTTGCCCAATTAACAAGGGCTTTAAAAATAGAAGGGGTAAAGGATATTGTCACAGCGATGAGTAATTTCTCCATAATGTATGATCCCTTATTGATAAGTTTTGAGCAATTAAAAGAGAAGCTAGCCCAAATTGAATTAACAGGAATACATGGAACGAAGAAAAAGTCTCGAGTTGTCCATATCCCAGTTGTTTTCGATGAACAGCATGGTCCAGATTTACCGGAATTAGCAAAGATCACTGGTTATAGTGTCCAAGAAATTATAAAAATGATTACTTCAAAAACCTATTATGTTTATATGCTTGGATTTATTGCTGGCCTGCCGTATATGGGAGATATAGACGAACGAATTACTGTTCCTAGAAAGTCTAATCCAAGGGCAACAGTTCCTAAAGGTACTGTTGCTATTGCGAACCGTATGACATCTATTTATACAGTTGAATCTCCAGGAGGGTGGCACCTGGTCGGATGGACACCAATGAATATCTTTGATGTAACACAGAATCCCCCTAACTTTATCGGAGCAGGAGATTATGTTAAATATGAGCAGATATCATCAGGAGATGCTTATAAATGGAGCAAACAAGTACATAAAGAGTGGAATCACTTATGGAATATATAAAATGTTTAAAGCCAGGTTTATTAACAACCATTCAAGATTTGGGGAGGCAGTCCTATCAGTCATTTGGTGTTTCAGCTTGTGGAGCAATGGATCCTCTTTCCTTAAAACTGGCTAATATTATTGTCGGCAACCCACAAGATTATGCTGCTTTAGAAATAACATTACTAGGACCGGAAATACTCTTCAAGGGAGAAGGGGTCATTGCAATTACAGGGGCTGACTTATCACCAACATTAAATGAAAAAGAGCTGCCTATGTGGAGAGCTGTTCACGTACATGAAGGGGATATTTTGAAATTTGCAAAAGCAAGAACTGGATGTCGCAGTTATCTTGCTATCCTTGGTGGAATTCTTGTTCCAGAAGTAATGGGGAGTAAATCAACTTTTCTTCGTGGAAATTATGGAGGAATAGAAGGAAGAGCACTCCAAAAAAATGATCGCATTCCAATAGGACCAATCCATCATAGTTGGATAAAAAAGGTGAAAAATAGGGGGATAGCTGATTCGGTTATTCGGAATATATTTCATAAGGATGCTGTTCGATTTGTATGGGGTCCACATGATAGGGCGTTTAAAGAAGAAGCAAAGGAACTATTTATAGAAAGTGTCTATCAGATTACTAATCAATCTGATCGAATGGGGTATCGTCTTGAAGGAGAAGCGTTATTACATAAAAAATCTGCTGATATACTTAGTGAATTTGTCGCACCAGGAACGATCCAAGTCCCGGCAAACGGCAAGCCAATCTTATTAATGGCAGATTGCCAAATGTCCGGAGGTTATACAAAAATTGGCATGGTCATTGGCGTGGATCTTCCTTTAGTTGCACAGAAGAAACCTGGCGATTTTATAAAGTTCCAACCTGTTTCTATCGAGCAAGCGCAAGAAGAATGGAAAAAACAAATGAAATGGTTATCGATTTTAAGTAAAAATAACACCCATTAATAGCAAAATAATGGAGAAAATAAAAAACAGTCTGTGTGCCTATATGAAAATATAGTTTTAGATATAAAGGTTGGGACATATCAAAATAGATACAATAGATACTCTGTAAAGAATAACGGCTGCTTTCGCATACTTTTTACAAGAAGAAATATAAGTAGTTGGGCAAATAGAGCAGCCGGAATACACGAAGACGCCACGGGGATTAGCGAGACAGTCTGAGAAGAAAGCAGGAGCGTAGCGACGAAGCGGCTCAGCGCGAGCCCCACGGAAAGCGAAGTGTATTCCGGCTGCGGGAAATCGCACTAAACTTCATGAAAACATCCTTTTAAAACAAATAAAAAACCAAACCATTATACGGAACTTTCATTAGCATTTTCGTATAATTGTTCGGAATTATCCTTGGCTGGAATACTTATGTCCCAGCCACGTCATTTTCTTCTTCAGTAAATGGAATGACCAAATGACTAATTTAAAAAAAGAAGAGCGTAATTGGTGAAAATTTCTTTGTTTCATAATACAATATGTAAGTATGCTTCCTTCTTCTATGAAAGAAGCATTTTTTTAAGGTTAATATTCAAGTAGTTATAGAAAATTTACTGTAGAAAGGCGATAGAAAATTGAATTCATTATCAAAAACTAAACGATTGCAAATTGCTTTTCTATTGGGATCACTTTCCCTATTAGGTCCATTTACAATAGATACATATTTACCTGCATTTCCAACTATTGTAGAGGAATTTCACACGAGTGCTTCCTTAGTGCAAGTTAGTTTAACAACTTGTTTGTTGGGATTGGCTTTGGGCCAGTTAATCATTGGACCAATGAGTGATGTCCAAGGGCGTCGTAAACCTTTAATTATTTTTCTTGGTTTATACTTACTATCTTCATTAATATGTGCGGTTGCACCAAATATTTATATGTTGATCGTTTCTCGTTTCATCCAAGGGTTTGCAGCAGCAGGTGGTCTTGTTATTTCAAGAGCTGTTGTTCGAGATCTATATAGTGGAAGAGAGCTTACAAAGTTTTTTGCCACGTTAATGTTAATCGGAAACCTTGGTCCGATTGTGGCACCTATAATAGGTGGGGCGATTCTTTCGTTTGCAAATTGGAAAGTGGTTTTCCTTGTTTTAACCTTTATTGGGATTATTTTGACTCTTGTCGTTGCCTTTAAACTGGAAGAAACCTTACCAGCTGAAAAGCGTGTACCAAGCAATATCAAACAAGTAGTTATGAATTTTGGTTCATTATTGAAAGACCGTGAATTTGCAGGCTATGCATTTACACAAGGTTTTACTACTGCCGGAATCTTTGCCTATGTATCTGGTATTTCTTTTGTCTATCAAAATATTTATGGCGTTTCTCCTCAAGTCTTTAGTTTATTGTTTGGGATAAACGGAGTTGGCTTAATTATTGGAACACAAATCGTTGGCAGATTATCTAAATTCTCTGAGAGAACATTCTTGAAGAGCGGTTTAGCTCTTTCCATGTCAGCTTCGATTTTATTAGTAATTGCCATCTTAGTTCATGCACCATTAGTCGCAGTTGCCATACCTATTTTCCTTTTCGTTACTTCCATTAGTATTATTGGAACATCTTCTTTTTCATTGGCGATGGAAACAAAAGGGCATATGGCAGGAAGCGCATCTGCGTTACTAGGTCTATTACCATTCTTACTAGGTTCACTAACAGCACCGTTAGTAGGAATCGGAGGAGAACATACAGCTGTGCCGATGGGAGTTATCATTTTCGCATCAAGCCTGTTAGCGTTCTTATCTTATTATGTATTGGTGAGAAAATCTTTGTTAAAGGTGAATACACCTAAGCATGTTACCCATAATTAATTTCCTAAACACAATATATGTCTTCTGCAAACAGGCGCTTTCGATTTTAGAAAGCGCCTGTTTTTTTGAAGAAAGAAGCGAAGTTTATTCTAAGGTTCTTTCTTTTTCGGAAGAATGAGAGTGAGACAAGGGGACTGTTCCCCTTGTCTCTGCTGAGGCTCCGTTCATACATGGTTTAATCCCAGTTAGTGGTGATACAATAATGATGATACAATATAAATACGTTTATTAAATGAAATGGGGTTAATTTATGAAATCCTATTGGGTATGGCTTGTACTAAACGTAGTGGTATGGCCATTTGCAATTGGCTATACTGACTTTACTATCAATCAATTAACTGGGCAATTATTCGGTGTTGCGCTTTATTTTGCTATCTTTTTTCTTATTCCTTTAGTGAAGAAGAGGCCAAGCTTATTTGTTTTTTTTATATGCTTGAATGTTATTATCGCAACGATTACTTTATTTCCTTCTGATGGTACTATCAATCCATTTCTTATTCTAATCCTTTCCCTTTTAATCGCAGAGGGATTTTATCACTTGACGATTGGTAGTAGTTTAATTATTAGTGTAATTGGATGTGGAGCAATTCTAATAACGGTATTGAATAGTAATCTAGGTCAAATAATAGAGATATTTGTGGAGATTTATATTATTTTTCTTCTTACAGGCTTGTTAGTTTATAAGCAAACAAAGGATCAATGGACAGATCTGGATGCACGGTACCAAGCCCTTTTTAGCGAATACCGTGAGATAAAGCGAAGAGCTGTTTCTGAAGAGGAACTCGCTAGACAGGAAGAACGTGTGTTAATTGCACATGAAATTCATGATTCAGTTGGTCATAAGCTTACGGCATTGATCATGCAACTGGAAATGTTTCGTTTACAAACTTCTGAAGAATATAAGGAAAAGGTACAATCTTTGAAGGGACTTGCTGGAGAGAGTTTAAATGAAACACGAAGGGCAGTAAAATCCTTAAAGGCTAATGATACAGGTGGACTTTCAGGGATATTACGATTGATTCGTAAATTAGAAATGGAGAACATGATTCGTATTCATTTTTCAGTGAAACATGGTGCTTTTTCTGCTCCATTAACTGGTGAGCAATCATTTGTAATTTATCGTTCTGTTCAAGAGGCATTAACAAATATTATGAAACATAGTAACGCAAAAGAAGCTGAAATTATGTTTGAAGCTCCAGGTAACAGTATTTTTCGTTTTGAAATAAGTAACCCTATTTCGAATCATTCATTATATAAAGAAGGATTTGGACTTAGTTCTATGCGGGAGCGGTTGGAAAAGTACGGAGGAGATTTAAAAGTGATTAAAACGGATGAACAATTTCGGATAAGTGGATTTATTAAACTTCTCAATATAGGTGATGAACATGGCTCGAATATTACTGGCTGAAGACCAGGTTATGGTAAGACAAGGTTTAAAAATGATGATTGAAACAGAAGAAGAATTTAAAGTGACTGGGGAAACGAATAATGGGAAAGAAGCAATAGATCTATGTGAAAGAATGCAGTTTGATATTGCGATATTAGATATTCGAATGCCCATTATAGATGGTTTAGAAACAGCGAAAATTATTCAATCCCGCTGGCCGCAAATGAAAATATTGATGTTAACGACCTTTGATGATGATCACTATGTAATGGAAGCATTGAGAATTGGTGTTAGTGGCTACATTTTGAAAAATGGCGATACAGATGCGCTACTGCGTTCCATTCATAGTGTATTAAATGGAGGCTTAACTATTGAGGAAAATGTAGCAGCAAAAGTCGTTCCGCAACTAATAAAACAAAACAATAATCCGGAAGCTGACCCTACCCTAACCCCCCGAGAACGGGCTATATTAAAGTGTATTGGAGAAGGGCTTAGCAATAATGAAATTGCAGATAGATTGGCAATCTCCGTTGGAACCGTGAAAAATAATACAAGTAAAATCTTAACAAAACTTGATTTGCGTGATCGTACCCAGTTAGCCATTTATGCAATTCGTCATAATCTTGTTTAAAAAATGTTCATATCTCATAGATAAAGGCTGTTTTCTAAAGGATTGTTGTTTTTTCAATAGGAAAAAAGAATTAATAGGAAAATTGGAGCAGCCGGAATACACGAAGACACCACGGGGATTAGCGAGACAGCCTGAGACCCCGGAGGCGAAGCTGAGGAGGCTTAAGCTTAGCCCCACGGAAAGCGAAGTGTATTCCGGCTGCGGGTAATCGCAACAAACTTTACGAAAACAGCCTAGATAAATAACAATAATGTTTGCGGAACATAGCCAAAAAGAAAAATGATTAAAGTAATGGATAAATAAAGAATGGATGACTAGAGACAGTAGTGAAGCTGTTTCTTTTTTTATATGCTTAAAAGGCAATATCCATTATAAAAGCAGCTTAAGTGAGAAGGATAATAAAAATGACCGAAGTAAAGGAGTGCAAAAAGATGCTTGAAACCATAAAACTTAGTAAAAATTTCAAAGATAAAAAGGTAGTAGATGAAATTAATTTATTTTTAGGAGAAGGAGAATCAGTTGGTTTGCTTGGACCAAATGGTGCTGGAAAATCAACAACCATCTCTATGATTTCATCCTTACTTAAACCAACGTCTGGGGATGTAAAACTAAATGGAAAAAGTATGATAAAAGATGCAGCAGAAATGCGAAGAATTCTTGGAGTAGTTCCACAGGAAATAGCTTTATATGAAGAACTATCAGCATATGAAAATCTTAAGTTTTTTGGAAGAGCCTATCAAGTTCCAAAAGATAAGATGGAGGAGCGAATACAAAATGTGCTTGAGATGGTTGGGTTAAAGGATCGTCAAAAGGAATTGATTAAAACATTTTCAGGGGGAATGAAGCGAAGAATTAATATTGCAGCTGCTTTGTTACATGAACCGAAGATTTTAATTTTTGATGAACCGACTGTGGGGATTGATCCTCAATCAAGAAACCATATTTTAGAGACTGTTCGAGAATTGAATGTAAAGCATGGAACGACTGTTCTTTATACAAGTCATTACATGGAAGAAGTGGAGCAATTATGTAATCGTGTATACATTATGGATCATGGAAAAGTGATTGCTTCTGGAACAAAATCGGAATTATTAAGCATTTTATCAAGTGAAGATACGATACAAGTGCAACTTAACAAAAAAAGTGCTGTATTGTTAACAGAAATTAAATCATTTAATCATGTTTATCAAGTGGATGAAACGGATGAGGGTCTACGTATTATTTCAAGAAAAGGAAGTAATATTTTAAGTGATCTCGTACATGCAGCAGAAAAGGCAGGCATTCAAATTGTAAACTATCAAGTGGAAATACCAAGTTTAGAGGATGTATTTCTACATTTAACTGGAAAAACATTGCGGGATTAGAGGAGGGAAAAAAGTGGGATCATTCATAAAAAAGGACTTACTCGTTTTTTGGCGAGACCGAAAAGAAATGCTAATGACTCTCTTACTCCCCATTATCATCATTGTTGTATTAAATTATGCCTTTGCTGGTATTTTTAATGACGATAAAGAGGCAACTAAATTGGACATAGCATTTGTCCAAGTAGATGATGAAGAAAAGGGGCTTGTGCAGTTTAAAGAAAAAGTACAACAATTAGGCTTGTCTCAAGCAGAGCAAGAAACAATGCTTGAGCATGTAGAAAATCTATCACCAATTACGTTAATACGAAATTTTATTAATAACCCGGACGTAAAGGAATGGGTTAATGCGAAAGAACTGACCTGGGAAGAAGCAACGGACCAAGTAGAAAATGGTGAACTAGATGCAATCATTCGTGTTCCAGAAGGATTTACGTATGAGGTGCTTTCTACTGTCATACTTGGAGATAAATCGACAACTGCATTAACGATTCATGCTGAAAAGCAGTCCACTGAAGTAACTACTCTTCAAAATATCGTCAATGAATTCGTGAACTCTTTGAATATGAACTTTGCTCTTGGTAGGGAAGGGACGTTATTAGCTGCAGAACCTATACTGCCTCAAGGAGGTAGAGAAGTCGTTGAAGGAATTGACACGTATACTATTTCGCAATACTTTATCGTTGCAATTGGTACTCTATTTGGTCTGTTTTTGGCGCAAAGCGTAGCATTAAAGACGGTTACAGAGAAAAGAGAGCGTGTATTTAATCGGATTTTATTAACGAATAGTAATCCAATGCATTTTTTACTAGGAAAAACAGTTTCTACCTTTATTCTAACTTGGTTACAATTGATGATTACGATAACGGTAACACAGTTATTATTAAATATATTTCCAGATAAATCTGTATCGTTCTGGTTCGGAATGGTATTAGTATTTACCTCGTTTTCGTTAATGGTTGCAGGACTATCAGCAATATTTACATCTATTACGTTAAATTTAAAGGATAGTAATGCGGTTAGTGGTTTAACCACCCTTATTATTATGTCCTTGGGAATTCTAGGGGGAAGTTTTTTCCCACTTGAAGGTTTTCCAGAATTGTTACAACGAATAGGGGAATGGACTCCAAATGGTTTAACCATGACAGCGATGATAGAGTACATTCAGTTTAGTCAATTTAGCGATTTACTTTTACCGATAATGGTTCTAGTTACCATGTCTGTAGTTTGTTTTGTAATTGGTATGTTCATGTTTCCGAAAAGGGGGCGGGTATAATGACCACCATTTTCTATGCCCAGTTTGTTAAAGATAAACGAAAACCACTACTAATTATTTTATTTATTGTTCTTAGTGTATTGGCAACGATTATATTTGGAGGTACATCTCAACAAAACAATTTAACAGTTGATATTTTTGCAACGGGTCCTAATGCCGAGGATATCGAACAAAATTGGGAAGAGTTACTAAATGAAAATAGTAACACCAAATTCATTATTGCAGATGAGGATGAAGCACGCGAGCAAGTAAAAGAAGGAAAAAGAGATGTTGCCATTCTTTTAATGGAAAATGATTATCGCTTAATTACATCTTCAGATATGCCAGAAATCCTACTTGTCGAGCAACATGTTCATAAAGTATTTACGGAGGAAGCTAAGATACAAGCTGTGGCAGATGGCGTAAATACGTCTGATTTAAGAAATGAGATCAAAGACTATTTAGAAAAACCACCGATTACTGTCCAAACGGAAAACTTAAGTGGTGAGACTCTGACAAGTCATGATATGGGTTTTCAGTTACTATTTGGTTTTACATTGTTTATAGCCATGTTTACGATTGGAGTCAAAGTGAATCGAATCAATGAAGATAAGGTGAATGGGGTATGGAACCGTCTGCTTCTCTCGCCAGTAAGCAAAACGAATTTGTATGTTGGTCATTTAGTTTATAGCTTTTTAATCAGTTTTTTTCAAATGGTTGTAGTCTTTCTAATTTTTCAATATATAATGGACTATGATATTGGAAACTTTCCGATGATATTAACCATTGCTGCCGTGTATACATTAAGTGCGGTTAGCTTGGCGATGCTTATTGCTGGAATAACTAGAACACCAGAGAAATTTAATATGATTTATCCTTCTATCGCATCAATTCTGCCGATTATTAGCGGGGTTTATATGCCACCAGGTATGATGGATAATCCTGTGTTTCATTCTATAGCCAATGTATTCCCACTATCTCATGGAGTCGATGCGATGATGGATGTTGCCCTGTTTGATGCTGGATGGAGTGACATCACTTTGCCTATAGCTATCATGCTGCTTATCGGAGTATTGTATATGGGGATTGGAATTAATTTAGGTGAGCGGAGAAGATAAGGAAAGGGACAAGGGGTCTGACCCTTTGTCCCTTTTTTACTCAATCGTCTTCTTCATTGCCTCATACATATTCTCCACATGCTTATCCACTTCATCACGTGACATCCGCAAGCGAATTGCAGAACTGCCATAGCCAATCTCAACTTTTCCTTCGCTTAATCCTTGGAAAATTCCATCGGCGAAGGCATCTAATGGTTCTCCGCTTGTATGTAATCCTGCACCGCCTAAATCTGTATTCACTGCTGGAGGTGCAACTTCGATTACTTCTACAGAAGTATCAGTAAGCTGGTGTCTTAAGCTCACAGTGAAAGAATGCATTGCCGCTTTGGTTGCTGAATAAATTGGCGCGATTGCCATCGGTGTAAAAGCTAATCCAGATGTTACATTAATAATCGTCGCTTCCTTTTTTGTTGCGAAATACGGTGCAAACAGCATAGAGAACTGAATAGAAGCTTCCATGTTAATGGTGATTTCTTTGTTAAAATAACTCCAATCAGTCTTTGCGTCTGTCTTTAACACATTAAAACGTTGTTGAATTCCTGCATTGTTAACTAACACATTCACATCTGGATAGTTAGCTGTTATCCAGTCAAACAGTTTGATACGATCAGCTTCTATAGATAAATCACTAACATATGTAACAAGGTTAGGGAATTTTTCTTTTGCCTGTTGCAGTGCCTCTTCCCTGCGACCACAAACAATCACTTTATTTCCTGCTTTAATAAACCGTTCTGCAAAAGCTAATCCAATTCCAGCACTTCCACCTGTAATAAGAATGGTATTACCTGAGAGTTTCATTCGGGTTCCTCTTTTCAAAAGATATTTTTATCTTCATTATGAATAAAATTCAAGCCAATTTCTATTATTTACCCTTAAGGCATCTGTCTATTCTATGCCCTTATTTTAAATCACAGGTTAATAGTTAACTACCACGACAAAAATATGATACGATCATCCTGAGGTGGGAATTTTGGAACAATTAATTTATACACTTTTAGCATACATAAATAATTCTTTGGAAAAGGATATCAACTATTCTATCGCCAATAGTTTCCTGGAAAATATTCATCATATAGAGGGCTATTCATTAGAGATGGCTGCGGAAGTATGTAATGTTGCCCCATCTACAATTAATCGTTTTTGTAAGCGAATCGGCTTTCGTAACTTTTCTAATCTCCGAAACAGTGTTGCTTTTCAAGGTGGAATGTATGAGGCGAATGAAAAGCATTTAAGTGCAGCTACATTCGAAGCAAAACTAAAGGAAAACGTTGAGATAATGAAAAAGATCTCGAAGGAACAAATGGAACGGATTATTAAAAAAATTAATGAGTCGAAGCGAATTGTCATTTTAGGTTTTGAAAAACATCAAATTCAAGCGATGGAGCTTCAGAAGCAATTATTTCTTCTTGGAAAGCTATGTGAATGTAATACAAACTTTTTCAAACAATTGGAAACCGTATCTCATTTAACAGAAGAGGATATGATAATCACCATTTCAATTGAAGGAAACATCCTTACAGAGGCCTTAGCTATTAATGAAAAAATTAAAGCAGCGAATGGAAAGAAATTGCTGATTACTTTTTCGGATCCTGAGAAGCATAAATATGTATTTGATGAGGTATTACACTGTGGAAAAATTGAAAATAGTGCAGTTAGTAGTTATACGTTATTACGTTTATTTGATATCCTCATCTATCACTATCAAAAACAATATCCTTCTTATTAACTGGTCTAAAAGAGACCAGTTTTTTTTCTTTTGTAAGCGTATCATTATCTTTAGAGATTAGAAAAGGGAGGAAATACAAAGATGACGAAATACGGATTTCCAGAAGGATTTTTATGGGGTGGAGCTACTGCTGCCAATCAATTAGAAGGTGCTTATAACGAAGGTGGAAAAGGCTTATCTATCTTTGATATGGTTACATTCGTTCCGAAAGAAGAACGTGGCAATGATATTGAGATGGATGTCAAAAGTAAAGCAGAATTAGAAGCGCTATTAGCTGGCAAAGGCGGAGACAATTTCCCAAAACGTCGCGGAATTGATTTTTATCATCGCTACAAAGAAGACATCGCTCTTTTTGCAGAGATGGGCTTTAAAACATTCCGTATGTCTATTTCTTGGCCGCGTATTTTTCCAAATGGGGATGACTTGGTACCAAATGAAGAGGGCTTAGCATTTTATGATAATGTGTTTGATGAATTAGCGAAATATGGAATCGAGCCACTTGTGACGCTATCACACTATGAAATTCCATTGAATCTTGTGCAAAAATACAATGGATGGCTGGATCGTCGTTTAGTAGATTTCTTTGTTCATTATGCAGAGACTGTCTTTAACCGCTATAAAGATAAGGTGAAATATTGGTTAACGTTTAATGAAATTAATATCTCTACTCTTTCTCCTTACATTGGAAGTGGTATTTTAATTGATGAGGTAGAAAATAAGGAACAAGCAATTTATCAAGCTCTGCATCATCAATTTGTAGGGAGTGCCAGAGCGGTAAAAGCCTGTCATGAAATTATTCCTGGAGCGCAAATTGGTTGTATGCTAGCACGTATGGAAGTATATCCGGAAACATGTAATCCAGATGATGTGTTAGCAGCATTAGATGAGGATCAAAAGAATTTATTTTTCACAGATGTTCAAGTGCGTGGATACTATCCAAGCTTTATGCTAAGTTACTTTGAAGAAAATGATATTCAAATTGACATGCTGCCAGGAGATGAAGAATTACTTTTACAACATACAGTAGATTACTTATCTTTCAGCTACTATATGTCTATGGTTGCGAGTGGATCACCTGAAAAGTTAAAAGAAAAAGGGAACTTCTTCTCTGGTGTGAAAAATCCGTACCTAGAATCATCCGATTGGGGATGGCAAATCGACCCGAAAGGTTTACGAATTACGTTAAAGAAAATGTACGATCGTTATCAAGTGCCTTTATTTATCGTTGAAAATGGACTAGGTGCTTATGATAAGGTAGAAGAAGATGGCTCTATCCATGATGATTACCGCATTTCATACATGCGAGCACATATTGAGCAGATGAAAGAGGCGATAAAAGAGGGAGTAGATTTAATCGGATACACAAGCTGGGGATGTATCGATCTTATCTCTGCTGGTACCTCTGAAATGTCTAAGCGATACGGTTTTATATATGTAGACCAAGATGACTATGGAAATGGAACATTAGAGAGAACGAAGAAAAAATCATTTGATTGGTACAAAAAAGTGATTGCAACAAATGGACAAGAGCTATAATAGTAATCAGAAAACAGTGCTACTTCCTTCTGGGATGGAGTACTGTTTTTGGTTTGCTTATAAAGTATTTTTATAAAAAATAACTGAATCAATCCTAATTAATATTTGATTTTTTAGAATTAATAAACAAATCTTAATATATTGATATAATGAATCTCGTGTGTTAAAATGTTCCAGTCAAGCATCTTCGTTAGTAATTCTTAGACCGTTTGATTGTGTTTAGGTATTGAATGTTCTAATTTTTCTAATAATACACAACAGTCTAAGAACTATTTAAAACTTATTTTTTTGTCCAAGTAATTACATAGGTTACATAATACTTATGCTTTTTGGAATAGTAATTATATTATATGCGTATAAGGAGAGATTCGGATGAAATATCTTTCTCTATTTATGGTCGCTTTCCTATTCTTGCTTGCAGGATGTGGAAATTCAGCGGAAGAGAAAAAAGAAGAAACAGTAAAAGAAGAAAGTAATGCAAACCAAGAAACAAAAGCAAAAGAATTAACAGATGAAGATAAGAAATTTATTGCCTTATTAGAAAAAGGCGAATATCAAACAATCATTGATGAAACAATCGGTCTTGGCAGCGATGCACAAGTGAATTTCTATTTTCTAGCAAATGCTTTTAAAGCAGTGCCTGATTATTCATTAAGCCAAACATACTTGAATAAAACAAAATATATTCCAGCAGAAATCGAAGACGAAGTGAATAAATTAAAAGAAGATATAGATGCTAACCTGGAAAAAGAGGGAGCTTAAGCTCTTACTCGTTCACATGGTTAGATTAGGTGCTTGACCTAAACATTAAAAACTTGCCTTGTTGTATTTAGGGCAAGTTTTTTTGTATGTTTGCTTCATACAAAAAACAAATCAACCAAACTTAAGTTGATTTGCCAGACTATATACAAATCTCTGAATTTTAGAAATATAGGTTTGTATATAGTAGATTTATTAGTCTCTTTGAATAGGATGTTGCTTTCCGCTCCAGGGGTTCGCTTTCCGTGGGGCTCGCGCTGAGCCGCTTCGGCTTACAGCCTGCAGGGTCTAAGCTGTCTCGCTAATCCCACAGGAGTCTCACCCCTTCCACTCCAAGCAACGCATGAAAATTTAATATAAATTTCTAAAAATTTTTTTGTCGACAAACTGACAATCAACCAAACTAAAGTTGATTTGTTTTTCATCATCCTTCATATGTTTTATAAAAATCGATAGCTTTCTGGATATAGGGTTGTTCTTCTGGTGGAACATCTTCCTCATGATAAATGGCTGAAACAGGACATACTGCTTCACATGCACCACAATCAATACAAATATCTGGATCGATATAAAATTGGTCTTCTCCCTTTGCGATACAATCAACAGGACAAACATCCACACAATCGCCTGCTTTTTCATGCATGCATGGCGAAGTTATAACGAAAGGCATGGGAATCTCCCCTTCTTCATTAAGATCTGATGCTAATCAGCACTTCATTCATTTTATTCAAGTTTTCACGAATCTTTACGGCACTTAAATAATCAATCTTATCATGATAACTTTCTGGCTGCTCCATTTGGTCATCAATCGCCATATGTTGATATTCATCAATACTTCCTGTAGATTGCTGATAGTCCGCCATTAAACCTGTTTCCAAATGTTGAATCTTATTGTTTATGCTATCTAGACTTTGTGTCATTGAAAGGGCCGTATTAATGATTTCTTCGTCCGATTTAGTAAGTCCGTCTATTCGGTTGTTTTGTTCTTGTAAATCCTTTTTAATTTGCTGAAGCAGGCCATCCTTTTCATCATTTATTTTCATATGATCGAGTATTTGCAATGTGTCGCCCATTAAGATTTGCAATCTTTTGAAGGCGTTTTCCATGGAAATCCCACCTTTAAGCATTGTATCTATAAAATGTACAAAAAATCAGTAATATATACAAAAGCATGTTCCTTAAGCCAGCTCTCTATACTTTTTTGGGGAAATGTTTGTAACCTTTTTAAAATTACGATGGAAGGAACGCAAATTATTGTAACCACAATTCAGCGCGATTTCACCAATTGGCTGCTGACTATTTTTTAACTGATAACAAGCCTGGGATATTCGATAGTGTGTAAGATATTCGGTAAATGTCCTATTCGTAATATGAACAAAAAGCTTCGAAAGGTAGGCGTAATCATACTGCAAATGTTTTGCTACCGTTTTTAATGTACAGTCATAGCTATAATGCTGATCAACATAAAGCAGAATTTTATGAAATACTTTCATCTTGGTCGAATATTCAACAGGCGTCAAGCTTGTATTCTCTACCAATTTACCACATATATCATACAGAAAACTTTTTTGCTGGTAAATAGAATGAAGCGTTTGCAAAATAGGCGTATTATGTAAATGAATCACATTGTTTTCTGGAACAAAGCCTTTATAATTCATAAAAAAATGGCCAATCAATTCAGGTGAAAAAATAACAACACTAATATGGGAATGATGGATGGTTTTGAACTCATGCAGTTGATTTGGAAAAATAAATGCTCCATCATTTTTTTGCAGTAGATATTCTTTTTGATCGACTCTTACGAATAGCTCTCCTTCGTTGACGATAATTAATTCATAAGCTCGATGAAAGTGGAGAGGAAAGCTATCGTTTATTAAGGTAAACTTTTCAAAGGATTCCTTTTCTTCCACCCCGTGATCTTCAAAAAAAACCACTTTCTTATCCTCCTGTCAAAAACACTAATATTGTCTTAAATTATACTACATTTTGAATAGTATCCACTTTTTAAAGTTTCTATAATGAGGACAGAGTCACAATGAAGGAGGAAGAAAAAATGGCGGTTGAATATCATGTAGCAAAAAACGGATCAGATCTTGGAGAAGGAACGAAACAAAGTCCATTTTTAACTATCAACAAAGCAGCTTCTGTTGCTGTAGCAGGAGACACCATTATTGTGCACGAAGGAGAATATCGAGAATGGGTAAAACCAAAGAATGCGGGATTAAGCAATACAAGAAGGATTACCTACCAAGCTGCTGACGGTGAAAAGGTGGTCATTAAAGGATCGGAGCAAATTCAGAATTGGCAGCAAGTGGAGGGGACTGTTTGGAAAACAGAAATCCCAAATTCATTTTTTGGCGAATATAATCCTTATAAGGAAGAAATATTTGGCGATTGGATTGTCTATAATCCAGGCAGACATTTAGGGGATGTATATGTAAATGGCATGTCCTTTTATGAAGCTGAAACGTTAGAACAAGTCCAAAACCCTACAAAACAAACAGAAGTATTAGATCATTGGACAAAGAAGATTGTCCCAGTTCATCATCCTGAACAAACAGAATATGTTTGGTTTTCGGAAGTGAATGAAAATACGACAACTATCTATGCGAATTTTCATGATTATAACCCAGCGGAAGAGTTAGTGGAAATAAATGTTCGAAAAGCCTGCTTTTATCCAGAAGAAACAGGAATTAATTATATCACAGTAAGAGGCTTTGAGATGGCACAAGCGGCAACTCCATGGACGCCACCTACTGCTGATCAGCCAGGATTACTAGGTCCACATTGGAGTAAAGGCTGGATTATCGAGGACAATATCATCCATGATTCTAAATGTAGTGGGATTAGTCTTGGAAAAGAAGGGTCGACTGGGAATAACTATCGTACGAAGCGCAAAGATAAACCAGGTTACCAATATCAATTAGAATCTGTCTTCCTTGCTAGACAAGCTGGCTGGAGCAAAGAGAAGATTGGTTCCCATATCGTTCGGAATAATACAATATATGATTGCGGACAAAACGGAATCGTTGGTCATCTTGGCTGTGTCTTCAGCGAAATTTATAACAATCATATTTATAATATTGCCTTAAAGAGAGAGTTCTACGGACATGAAATTGCAGGGATCAAGCTTCATGCTGCAATTGATGTGCAAATACACCATAATCGTATCCATGACTGTTCGTTAGGAACATGGTTAGATTGGCAGACGCAAGGAACAAGAGTGAGTAGTAATCTTTACTATCGCAACAATCGTGATTTATTCGTTGAAGTAAGTAGCGGTCCTTACATTGTTGATCATAATATTTTAACAGCTGATTATGCTTTAGATAATCATGCCCAAGGTGGAGCCTATATAAATAACTTAATTCGCGGAAAAATGGTTCATCGGAAAATGCTTGATCGAGCAACACCATATCATGTCCCACATAGTACTGAGGTAGCGGGATTTGCTGTGACCTATGGAGGCGATGATCGTTTTTACAATAACATCTTTGTAGGAGATGAGGCTCTAGAGGATGTTGGTACAGCGCATTACAACGGCTATCCTGCTTCCCTTGAGGAATATATTGAAACCGTTCATCAAGACCCAGGCGATCACGAAGCATTTAATAAAGTAGAACAGCCCGTATACATTAATCGAAATGCCTACTTAAATGGAGCGGAAGCTTTTGAAAGAGAAGAAGAAAAGCTAGCAGAAGTTCATTTTAATCCTAACTTAAAACTAGTAGAAGAAGGAACAGAAGTATATCTGTCAGTGGAACTTCCAGATGATTTTGAGCGCATTCTTGGAGAGGTGCAAACAACACAAACACTTACACGAGTGCGCATTGTAGATGCAGAATTTGAAAATCCAGATGGAAGCGAAGTGACTATAGATACTGATTATTTAGGTGAGAGAAAACTTGCACAAAGTGTACTAGGACCAATCAGCTCATTGAAAAAAGGGAAGAATTATGTGAAGGTTTGGGGGTGATGAAAAAAGCTCTAGTAAGTCAGAAAGTCGACTTGCTAGAGCTTTTTTATGCGATTAATCAATAATCTCCAATCCCAATAGAGCAGAAAATTGAATGGCTTGGTAGGTAGATACTTTACATCCTTTTAAATCTGTTGGAGATATCATTAGAGATTGGAAGGTTGATGTACTAATATCCACCCCGTTAAGAGAAGTTCTTTCAAAATTCGCCCCGTCCATTGTACATTTTTTAAATTCCACTTTTTTAAAGATACAGTCGTAAAAATCAGCCGATTCTACTGGCGAGTCTTGAAACCTAACTTTTTCTAATTTGGAGCTTCCAAATGCAGCTAAGTTTAATAAAGAATCAGTAAATTGCACATTACCAAAACGTGAGTCTGTAAAATCCACGCCTAATAATTTGCAATTACTAAATTGGCATTTGTGTATAGAAGAACTGCTGAGCTTAGCATTAGAGAAATCACAGTTTTCAAAAATAACGTCTGTTAATTCTATACCGGAAAAATCAGTACTGATAAATTTACAATTTTTCAGCACCATTTTCGATAATCGCACTTTGTTTAATACTTCATCATCAAATGTAGAATGTTGAATGAGGCACATTTCTAGCTCTAAATCTTCTTCATACAATATGTCGTGAAAATTCCTTGAAGGTAAATCTGTTGGAATTTTTGGTGCTTCTATTTTCATCTCACTACTCCTCTCAAGTTACATTCCTGTGTGATTACTATATGAGAAGATCGATTTAATTTAAAGACTGTATTTTTTGGAGGATTTATGTACAAGCATAACTGTCAATAGGTTGAGAAGACAATGGGAAGAAGATTTTTATAAAGAATTTTTTAGCTTCATATAATCCAAAGAAAGATTTCATTTTAAAAAGGGGCTGGGACATAAGTATTCCGTATAATTGTTTGGTTTTTTATTTGTTTTTAAAAGGATGTTTCCATGAAGTTTAGTGCAATTCCCCGCAGCCGGAATACACTTCGCTTTCCGTGGGGCTCGCGCTGAGCCTCCTCAGCTTC
>Ga0209463_1000605_pt1 | contig 25767 bp, 26 predicted proteins | sample AgamicMgSfrz_FD_187169 | JGI IMG/M metagenome (GOLD analysis project Ga0209463, IMG submission 187169) | Agave microbial communities from Guanajuato, Mexico - Mg.Sf.rz (SPAdes) (version 2) | ecosystem: Host-associated > Plants > Phyllosphere > Phylloplane/Leaf | place: Guanajuato, Mexico... | reverse complement strand
CGTCATCCCGGTAAAAGCGGAATACCGTTCTTACTTCGGCGGGATTGTACACGATCAGTCCGGTTCAGGAGCAACGCTCTTTATCGAGCCGGAGTCGATCGTAGCGATGAACAACAAATTACGTGAGACCCGAATCCGGGAAGAACGCGAAATTGAAGTGATTTTGCAGAAATTGACGGCACTTGTCAGTGAGCAGGGCGAGTGGCTGTTGTATGATGTCGATTTGCTGGGCTCTCTGGACTTTATCTTTGCCAAAGCACGGCATGCCCGTGAATTAAAAGCGACTTTGCCGCGCATGAATGACCGAGGGTTTATTAAGCTCAAAAAAGGACGTCACCCGCTAATTGCCATCGAAAACGTGGTCCCAACCGACATTGAACTGGGCAACGACTATACGTCTATTATTGTGACGGGGCCGAATACGGGTGGTAAAACAGTAACACTCAAAACGATTGGATTACTGAGCCTCATGGCGATGTCCGGCTTGTTCGTGCCTGCCGAAGATGGCAGTCAGCTCTGTGTATTTGATGCAATCTATGCCGATATTGGAGACGAACAGAGCATTGAGCAGAATCTAAGTACGTTCTCCAGCCATATGACGAACATTATCCGAATTCTGAAAAATATGACGACCAAAAGTCTGGTGCTGCTTGACGAGCTAGGCGCAGGAACGGATCCGGCCGAAGGATCTGCACTGGCCATCTCCATTCTGGAGCATATGCATCAGACAGGATGCCGCATGGTAGCGACAACGCATTACAGTGAGCTGAAAGCTTATGCTTATGAACGTAAAGGTGTTATTAACGCCAGCATGGAATTTGATGTAAATACGCTGAGTCCGACCTATCGTCTATTGGTAGGTGTTCCAGGACGAAGTAACGCGTTTGCGATCGCTGAGCGCCTTGGTTTGCCTGGATACATTCTGGACTATGCTCGTGGTGAAGTAAAAGAAGAGGATCAGCGTGTGGAACACATGATTGCTTCCCTGGAAGAAAACCGGCTTACAGCTGAGCAGGAACGGGAAAATGCGGAACGTCTGCGTCAGGATATGGAGAAATTACGGAGCCGTCATCAGTCCGAGCTCGAGAAGCTGGAACAGCAGCGTGAGCGCCGGATTGAAAAAGCAGAGGAAGATGCTCGTAACATCGTGGACAAGGCGAGAGCGGAAGCAGAGAAGATTATTGCGGACCTGCGTCAACTCGCGATGGAAGAAGGCGCATCCGTGAAAGAGCATAAGTTGATTGCTGCCCGCAAACAACTGGATGAAGCTGAACCGGAGAGACGTAAAAAGACAGTCAAACGCACAGGATCAGCACCAAAAACCCGGGCTATCGGCCCAGGGGATGAAGTGCATGTGTACAGTTTGAACCAAAAAGGGCATGTCGTGGAAATGTCCGGCACCAAAGAAGCTGTCGTGCAGCTGGGGATAATGAAGATGAAAGTATCCCTGGATGATCTGGAGCTGAAGCAATCTGCGCCTGAAACCAAACCGAAGCAAAAACCGGTCACTGGCATGAAGCGTACACGTGATGACAACGTGAAGAGCGAATTGGATTTGCGAGGAACCAATCTGGAGGAAGCATTGATGGAGACGGACCGTTTTATCGATGAAGCCTTCCTGGCGAATTTGGGCCAAGTATATATTATTCACGGTAAAGGAACTGGAATTTTGCGTTCCGGTATTCAGGATTATCTGCGTAAGCATAAACATATTAAAAGTTACCGGCTGGGCAATTACGGAGAAGGCGGAAACGGCGTAACCGTTGCAGAATTGGAATAGCCGGACCTTGAAACAACGGTGTTCCACTGCGTGGTGAGAGGGGCAGTGGAACAGGGGAGGGGAACAGGGAGTGAAAGGGACGATTGACCAATTGCTGTCGCATCCCTTGGGGATGGTACTCGGTTTTTTCTCGGTAGCCATAATGGAGCTGCTTGTGTTTCTGGCTTGTTTTGAACTTGTAACCAAATACAAATGCTGGGATGAGATCAAGAAAGGCAATGTGGCTGTTGCCATGGCAACGGGAGGCAAGATTTTCGGGATCTGCAACGTGCTTCGCTTCTGCATACAGGCCAAGTCTTCTGTGTATGAAGCCATGACATGGTCGTTAGTAGGCTTTGCTCTCCTGCTTATTGCTTACTTTCTGTTTGAGTTTCTGACACCGGTCTTCTCCATTGACAAGGAAATTGAGCGGGATAACCGGGCAGTGGGCTTGATATCAATGATTATTTCCGTCTCGCTGTCATTTGTAATCGGCGCGAGCATCATGTAGGGGGACCTGGCATGAAAATATTGATACGAATTTTGTTTGCGGCTTCCATTGTGTTTTTTGCTATCGGTGTCATATACGTCATGAACACCTGACAATAAGATTGTATAAAAGAAAGGTTGATTTAATTGGAAACAACAGTATGTCCGTGGTGTCACACCGAAATCGTATGGGATGAGGAATTGGGACCTGAAGAAGAGTGTCCTTACTGTCACAATGAACTGAAGGGTTATCGTACGCTGAACATCAACATTGGAGAAGAAGAGGATGAAGATGAAGTAAGCGATATTTATGATGTAGATGATGCTCAGGACAGCGGTCAAACCACTGACCTCTCGGCATTGTGGGGAGATGAAGTCGAACTGAAATTGCCTGAACTCCGCACACTGACTAAATACGCGGACGAAGGCAACGATCTGATCCGATATGAAGAAGGTGTGGAGAAACAGCTGGATCTGCAGGAAGAAGTACCTGAATGCCCACATTGCCGTGAATTCATGATTCTCGCAGGTACACAAACATCCACGAAGGACACATTCACACCCGTAGCCAACGCGGTTTCAGGAACGGATTCCCTGCTGGATGCACCGTTTACGGTGCAAATGTATGTCTGCTCTGGATGTTTCCAAGTTCAATATAGTTTGGCCGAAGATGATCGTCTGCGCCTTATTCAAAATCTGAGCGCCAAGAAGTAATTTCCACGCCATTCAAATGAAATATTTCTGAGATTCGTCATGTTTTTCCTCTGCTTGGGGTACGTTAACCCTGAGACTTGCCGCGAAGCGCTGACTTCAAGCGGAATAAGGAGGGAGCAGATGAAGATATCTCTGGGCCGACAATCCATTCTGCTTCTAGGCGTGAATGGATTGTTTGTGTTAGCCGGAGCTTTGTCGGGGACGTTTTTGAATGTATATCTGTGGAAGAGTCGTCCGGACTATGCGATGCTGGGATGGTTTACTGTAAGTCAACAGCTTGCACTAGGATTGACATTCTGGTTAGCCGGGAAATGGATCAAAGAACATAATAAAATGAGTGCACTGCGTCTGGGCACAGCATTGTCTGGCATATTTTATATGCTTGTCCTATGGGCCGGTCCAAGAGCGGTAGATTGGATATGGCCACTCGGCATATTGCTCGGATGTGCTCTGGGTCTGTTCTGGATCGCCTTTAATGTGGTGTATTTTGAAGTAACAGACCGGGAGAACCGGGATCTGTTCAATGGATGGGTCGGGTTGCTGGGCTCCATGACAGGAATCATCGGTCCATGGTTCTCGGGCTTGATTATTACGAAGATGGCGGATAATTCAGGGTACCGACTTATTTTTACTGTCTCACTCGTGATTTACGTAATTGCCGTAGTCTTCAGCTTTTTTCTGAAAAAGAGAAAAGTCAGCGGCACCTACCGCTGGTCGGAACCCTGGTACCAGTTATCCCGTTCAGGAAGTGCATGGAGACCACTGGGACTGGGGTTGTTTGCCCAAGGTGTAAGGGAGGGCGTATTCGCCTTTTTGATTGCGCTGCTCGTTTACGTAGCCACGGAACAGGAGTACAAGCTGGGTCAGTTTTCATTGATTACATCCGCCGCAGCTTTGGTCAGTTATTGGATGGCAGGCAAGTGGTTCAAACCGCATTATCGATCCAAAGGCATGTTGACGGGGGCCATAATATTATTCCTTGTTCTGCTCCCCTTGATCTGGAAAGTGAGCTACGGCACACTTTTGATTATGGGAATTGGTTCAGCACTCGCCATGCCGTTATACATGCTGCCCATGATTGCGTCAGGATTCGACTTGATGGGCATGAGCGGCGAAAATGTGGAGAAAAGGGTTGAACTTGTCGTATTAAGGGAGCTTTGCCTGATGACAGGACGTTTATCTGGTCTTGCAGTGTTTATTATTATCGTAACGAACGGCCCCTCACTTCGTACCTTAACCTGGCTCATCGTTGTTTTGGGAGCGTTCCCGTTAGTCGGCTGGATCTTTATGCGAAAAATGTTAGTAGAGCCGGAACAGGGTAAGCCTGCTTCCTGATCAGCTTGATCACAACCGAAAAAGGTGCAGAATCAGAAGAGCATATCTGATCTGCACCTTTATTTGTTTTACACGGGAGAAGGTTTATTTGTCCTGGTCAAAGAGAACAGTTCCATATCATCGTTCTGAACCCCGGTAATGACATCTGTAAGAATGGATGCGGCAATCATGCTGTATACCGTTCCATTGCCACCATACCCTTCGATAAAATAACAGTTTGGGTACTCAGGGTGAGGGCCAATTAGTGGGAATCCATCATGGGTGCTGCCGAAGACCGCTTCCCAAGCATAGTCTATTGCCAAATCCGGAAGTGGAAAGTGATCAGCTATTTTTTTCAATAAAGTCTCCCCCCTAAGTTTGGCACGTATTGCACGCTGGTCATCATGGGGAATTTCTTCATCAAGCCCTCCAGCAACAATTCTGCCATCCGGGGTGGTTCGCATATATAAATAAGGCCGAGCAGTTTCCCATATTAAGCTTTGGTTGTACCAACTGCTTAAATCCTTAATTGGTTTCGTTGCAATAGCATAGGTGCTCTGCAGATAGGCCCCACGATCTTTCTTGATCTCCTGTGTCTCATAGCCGGTAGAGAAAATAACTTGTTTGGCTCGGATCGTCCCACTAGGGGTGTAACAGAGGACAACATCTTCACCATATTCACAATGGATCATTTTGGTTCGTTCGTACACTTGGGCACCCTTTTTTGAAGCACTATGAAGCAGACTATGCACCAGCCTATAGGGATTAACCTCGGCATCTCCTTTGGTGTACAGCGCGTTCGGTTTACTGAAGGGAAAGTGGGCACTAATTTTGTTTCGGCTCCACAGCTCAACATCGAATGCATAGTTTTGGAGTGTATGGTACTCCTCTTCCAACAGGGCAACATCTTCTTCGCTGCTGGCGCAATATAAACTGGTGCGAGGAATATACCATGGATCGATGTCCAAAGTTGAAATCGTATCCTTTAATTGTTGCATAGCCAAACGGCACAATTCGTAAAATCGTACTCCACGTTGTTCGCCAAAGGTATGTATGCAGGACGTAAGCGTCTTATCATTGGAGTATTGCAGCAGTCCCAAGCTGGCCATGCTGCTGCCCCGACCAACCTCTCTCTTATCAATAACGACTGCGTGCAAACCTTTCTCCGCTAATAGCTTGGCAGATAGCGCTCCTCCCATGCCGCCACCGATAATGAGGCAATCACAGAAAATTTCACCTTCAAGAGCAGGGTATTTGAATCGGGGGTGAAGGGTACCTGGCCACAACGTGTTGCCACTAATCAGTTTCATAATGAAGGAATCACCTCGGATTGAATTGTTCAATGAGTATACTTTTGCAGGACAGGGTAAAAATAAAGCCGCATAAACTTTAGGTTAAGGAGGAAAAAAGCACATGCAAAACACGCAGATGCAGGCGCTTAGTCCCAAAGAACTGAACTACATTGCGGATTCGATCTCCAATGAAGAGATGCTGATCAAACAGTGTGCAGCAACAGCTTCCATCACACATAACCCGCAAATCCAGCAGGCTTTGAATCAATATGTACGCTCACATGAACAGCATCTAAACACACTTGTCAATGCCCTTCAGCAACATCAGTCTCTGGCCCCTACACAAGCTTAGGTAGTCCTAGAAATTTAAACGTATAGGAGGAAACCGCGTGTACTCTCAATCTTTGTCATCTAGTGGAAATTTTATGCAGGAGCAGGATCTGCTCAAGTCGATTCTTGCGGATTTAAGACGAACTTCCCGTGAATATACAACAGCAACGACTGAATCTTCCTGCCCTGTTACCCGCAGAATGTTTACAGATCTGACGAACGATACCCTGAGATTGCAAGGGGAGCTATTCAACCTGATGCAGCAGAACAATATGTATTCCGCTTCTTCCAAAGCCACTCGGAGCGAGCTTGACAAAACAATTCAGTCTGCACATCAAACGCAGCAAAAATGTAATCAGTTCATTCAGGAAAAGAACACCCTGTCCAGCCCATACAGCCAGGCACCTAATGTGCCTCAGCATCAACCCAATTACAGCAACCCTTATTACATGTAACATTTTAGAACGGATTGAAGCGTCATTGCGAATAAGGATGGAAGCACCGATTGTCCAGACCATACCACCGCTTGCCTGAATTGAGGGCAGGCGGTTTTTAGCTTTGCACAGACGTTAAATTCATGTAATATAAGTATTAATTCATTTTCAGGAACCTGGATGACGCTGGAGGGAAAGTCATGAAAGATTTGAACGATCTGCAATTAAAAGTTCTGGATCTGCTGAAGGAAGACGCGAGAAGGTCTCCGGCGCTGCTATCTACACTGCTTGGGGAGTCTGAAGACAAGATCAAAGACGCTGTTGCCCAGCTCGAACAGGACCACGTCATTGTAAAGTATGCAACAGTGGTTAACTGGAGCAAAATTGACGATGAGAAAGTGACAGCCCTGATTGAAGTACAGATCACGCCGGAACGTGGCCGTGGTTTTGAGGGTATCGCTGAACGTATTTATTTGTATCCACAAGTGAAATCAGTCTATCTCATGTCAGGTGCATACGATCTGCTCGTAGAAGTGGAAGGCGGCAACCTGCGTGAAGTCGCTAACTTTGTATCGGAGAAACTATCTCCAATCGATTCGGTGCTTTCGACCAAAACAAACTTTATTCTTAAAAAATATAAACAGGACGGGATCATTTTCGAAGACCATCAGGAAGATAACCGTCTCATGATCTCGCCGTAAAGGAAGATGTGTCATGATAGTGAATGAACAGACAACAGGGAACAACAAGAAGATGACCTCGTATCTGGCACCTCTGGTTCAGCAGATACCTCCATCCGGAATTCGGAAATTTTTCGACCTGGTTGGCGACAACAAGGATATTATTACGCTGGGTGTCGGCGAGCCCGACTTCGTTACACCTTGGCATATGCGCGAAGCTTGTGTATACTCTCTCGAAAGAGGCATGACAAGTTACACTTCGAATGCGGGTATGCCCAAATTGAGAGAAGCCATCAGTAATTATCTGGATACTCAATTTGATACCAAGTACGATCCCAAGGATGAAATTATTGTTACGGTTGGCGGCAGTGAGGCCATTGACCTTGCTCTGCGTGCATTAATTGTGCCAGGAGATGAGATTCTCATTCCGGAGCCTTCTTATGTAGCCTATTCACCAATTGCCTCCATTGGCGGAGGAGTTCCTGTGGGCGTAGATACGTATGCCAAAGATCAATTCAAATTGACTGCCGAGTCACTGGAAGCACGCATTACACCGAAGTCCAAAGTTGTGATTCTATGTTATCCGAGCAATCCGACTGGAGCCATCATGACGTACGAAGACTGGCTGCCGATCGCAGAGGTCATTAAGAAGCATGATCTGATCGTCATTGCTGACGAAATTTATGCAGAACTGACGTATACTCAAAAACATGTCAGCTTCGCTTCGATCCCGGATATGAAGGATCGGACGATTCTTGTGAGCGGCTTCTCCAAAGCATTTGCCATGACGGGTTGGCGGATTGGTTACATGTGCGGTCATCCGGAACTTATCGCAGCCATGTTGAAAATCCACCAGTATACCGTGATGTGTGCTCCAGCGATGGGACAGGTCGCGGCACTTGAGGCGCTTACGAATGGATTGGGAGAGAAGGACCGCATGGTCGAGTCCTACAATCAGCGCAGACGACTTATTGTACAGGGATTCCGTGATATTGGCCTGGATTGCCATGAACCTCAGGGAGCCTTCTACGCATTCCCGAGTATTCAAAAGACCGGCCTGAACTCTGATCTTTTTGCCGAGCGTCTCTTGACCGAAAATAAAGTTGCTGCTGTTCCCGGGAACGTATTTGGCCCTCAAGGAGAAGGCTTTTTACGCTGTTCTTATGCCACTTCAGTGACCCAATTGAATGAAGCTTTGGAACGAATCGGAAATTTTGTTTACAAACTGCAAAAAGAGGGTTAATAAGAAGTAGCTTCTTTTTCGCAAATGTGGACATTTTGTAACTTAGAAAAAAATAACTTTCATTTACAAAATATTGTGATATAATTTCAATTTGAAATATGTTTTTCATATATTTGGAAACTAATTTTCCAAGGAGGGGTTAGCATTGTTTTGTGTTGAATATGATTTACCGACTAATCGTGGGCATTACCTGGCAGAAGGCGATCAAGGCGACCGATGGTCGGTGAGACCAGATCACGAATCTTTGCATGACATTTCCTTGGAAGATGAGATCCACATGCTTCGTCGCAAGATGGAACAGATTTTCATGGAGGAAAAATCCTTCACTTCAGAAATTGTGATTGAAATCAGCAGTTTATTGGATCTGAAGATCAATGAATATATGAAAGCTAACCCGATAAAAGGGAGATAAATTGAAACTTACGAAAACGTTACCCATATGAATGTTAAGGAGACCCTGAAGGGTCTTCTTTTTTTGATGGGGTAAAGGAATCTCTTATTTGTAAGGGTTATTTTTTTGCGTGGAACAATTGTGATATATTGTACATAGGAGACTAAAGGGGGAACTGGAATGAAGAGATTTTGGGGGCTAACCGCACTCGTATCATTAATTTTTTTGCTCGCCGGATGTGGTGGCAAAGACGGTTTTACCATTTTCATCATTGATAATCAGGGTAATCCATCCGTGATCGCGGAGCAGTTACAGACCAATCTGCAGCAAAAGCTGGGTGAGGAACCTAAAGTGGAAGTCATTACAAGCGCCATGTATGATGTACAGAAAATTATGGTGGAGTACGCAGCAGGCAGTCATGATATTTTCATTCTGCCAGAGGCAGATATGAAACAATACGGGAGCAATGGTTCCAATATTCCTCTGGATGATACATTTGATCCTGAGAAGTATAAGCGTGGTGTGTTTGAGGGTGGAGTTTTGGTTGAAGAGGGTCAAGGAGACAATGGCACCGATATGAAGCAAGAAAGCCATCTCTATGGTATCCCACTCGAAGATATGCAAATGTTCAAGGATGTGGAGTATGCCGCCCAAAATCTGTTTGCTACCATTCCGCTATCGGCAGCCAATGTAGAAGAATCCAAAAAAGTGCTGAAGGCGCTGACAGAATAGCGTATAAGTATGGTAACTGAAGGAGGGGAGCGGATTGCTGATTACGGTCACTGGCGGGATAGGGAGTGGTAAAACCAGGTTTGCCCTGGGTTATGCAGCTCAAATCAGCCGGGAAGGAATCTACTTATCCACAGGCGATCATGATCCGGTGATTCCGGAACTGCCATCCGCTCATTATCGCGCCATTTCAGCCGGGAATGGCCATCACCTGACGGAAGTCATTCACCAGATCAATCGGGAATCGAATCTGTTTCTGGCTGATCAGCGAATAGTCATTGTGGACAGCCTGACATCGTGGATGGCTGCCGGATTTAGAGCAACGGATGATCTTGATCAACAACGCGTACATACACAACAGCTGCTTGATGCCTTACTATCTTATCAGGGCAAGCTGCTTGTCATTACCAATGAAATGCATGGTTCCTTGTATCCTTCGGAAGAGGAGCGTATCTTTGCCGCAAGAATGGCTTCGGTGAATCGTGCACTGCAGTCTCACTCGGAACGCATGTACATGGTGGTATCAGGACTTGCCATTGATCTGAAGGAGCAAGAAGTGCGGTACAACGATAACTGAGTATCATAGGTCAAGATGACAGGCAAACAAACAAAAGCCTCCTTAACCACGAATTGTGGTGCGGAGGCTTATTTATATGAGAGATGTATTAGTATAATCCGTGGTGTGATACAGGATTTCTATTTGCGTTTTTTAATACGTCTGATCCACCAGATCACACAACCAACCAGGATAATGGCGAGCAGCGCATATACCACCAGTGAATAGACGTCCATAAAGTGCAAAATGTTTTCCCAGGAAGCGCCAAGTGCTGCCCCAACGGAGACTAGAATAATGTTCCAGACGAGTGTCCCGATGGTGGTGAAGAGGACGAACAAACCGAATTTCATGTTGGACATGCCTGCAGGAATGGAGATGAGACTGCGGACAAGAGGCACCATGCGGCAGAATAATACAGTCCACATTCCATATTTGTCAAACCATGCATCAACACGGTGGATATCTTCTTTTTTGATTCGCAGAATATGTCCCCAGCGATCTACAATTTTCTCCAGACGCTCCACGTCAATCAGGAGTCCGATCCCATAGAGAATCACTGCACCCAGCACAGATCCAATGGTAGCTGCAATGATAACACCGGGAAGAGTAAGGCTGGTGTAAGTCGTCATAAATCCGCCGAAAGGCAAAATAATCTCCGAAGGAATGGGAGGAAATACATTTTCGAGAGCAATAATGAGTGCGATGCCTATGTAGCCGTATTGTTCCATGAAATCGGTTATCCAGTTTTGCATAATCGTCTCCTCTATTTTGATTTACCTGAATTTGACGTATACTCGGGCAGAGCACGCCAATTCATATATACGTGCAAAGGGTACTAGCGGTTTCTGAAAAAAATGCATTTCCGTATCCAAGGGAGGTCAAGTATACTGGTTAAGTTGAAGTTAGAGGGGCATGCATATAAGAATGAACCGATGTTCTGCCATGTGAATTGAAATTAAACATTTGGAGGGATTGCAAATGGGCATCTATACAAGAACAGGTGATGAAGGGCAAACTTCGGTCATCGGAGGACGGGTTATCAAAGATGACGACCGCGTTGAAGCTTACGGCACCATAGATGAGCTGAATTGTTTTGTCGGCCAGGCAATCAGTCTGATTGATGATACAGAGGGGAAATTCGAGGATTTGCGCGAACATTTGCTGGAGGTGCAGCAGGAACTGTTTGATTGCGGGTCGGACCTGGCGTTTGTGAAAATTAGCGAAACCAAGTACAAAGTGCGGGATGACATGGTCACCCGGCTTGAACAATGGATTGACCAGTATGATGCGGAGAACCCGAGAGTGGAAAGGTTCATTATCCCGGGAGGCAGCCCGCTGTCTTCAGCACTTCATGTGTGCCGCACGGTATGTCGCCGTGCAGAACGCCGCGCTGTAACATTGGGACAGCATACGGATATTAATCCATCGGTACGCCGTTACTTGAACCGTCTGTCCGATTATTTCTTTGTTGTAGCACGGACCGCCAATGCCAGACAGCAGGTGTCGGATATTGAATATGTACGGAGCAAAAAAGTGTTCCGCCGCAAAGAATGAGCGGCTATTATTCGCCGATTGTCTACACCGTTCCCGATCATGAAGATGGCTGGCTGCTGAAAACCGTGCTTCAGCGCCGGCTGCAGGTATCGCGCAAGCTCTTGTCGAGGCTGAAGCTCACGGAGCAGGGAATCATGTTGAATGGAGAACGTGTGTATATCAGCGTGAAGGTATCGGCTGGGGATGTACTGGAGATTCGGATGGAACAGGAGGAATCAGATGACATTTTGCCGGAATCCATTCCTTTTTCCATTTTGTATGAAGATGAGCATTTGCTTATTGTTAACAAGGATGCCGGCGTAATTGTGCATCCGACACATGGACACTATACTGGGACTTTGGCGAACGGGGTTGTTCATTACTGGAAGTCCAAAGGAGAGCGTTTCCGATTTAGACCCATTCATCGGCTGGATCAGGAGACCTCGGGGGTACTGGCCATTGCCAAAAATCCGTATGTGCATCAGCATGTGTCTGAACAAATGATCGCAGGAACTGTAGATAAAAAGTACATTGCGTTTGTACATGGATGTCCTGCTCCCGAACAGGGGGCCGTTGATGGCCCAATCGACCGTGACCCGGAGGAGCCTCATCGCCGTATTGTCACGCCTAACGGCTATGCAGCAAGGACGCTGTACACCACGGTAACCCGTTGGGACGGTGGGACTGCAAGTGCGGTCAATCTGAAGCTGGAGAGTGGCAGAACGCATCAGATTCGTGTACATATGACTTCTGTCGGGTGTCCTTTGATCGGCGATCGAATGTACAAAACATTACCTGCGGATGAGATTGACGAACAGACAGCAGTTATGCGGGAGGAACGAGACCTATGGATTGACCGCCAGGCATTGCATGCCTGCGAGCTGTCGTTTGTTCATCCACTTACACAGGAACGCATGACGTTCCATGCGCCGCTTCCTTCAGATATGGCTGCGCTAGAGAAACGTTTAGATACCGAGGCGAAGCCAAGGGAAGAGTTGTAGGGGTCTCGAATCAACATTTGTGAATCCTATTAGGGATGCTGCTGTGATCCGAGGAGTAGGCAATCCTTGTTCCATGTTGTTTTAAATCGTTTTAAACGTATGCCGATGGTATCAATTTTGAGCGACTTTTGGATTTGCGAAGCAAACCAAGGAAAGCGAGAAATAGAAACCGGAGCAACTCTAGGAGGAAATAGTAATGAGTAAACTGAAAGTATATCAGTACGCCAAATGCGGAACTTGCCGTAAGGCGGTAAAATGGCTTGAAGCTCAGGGACATGAGCTGGAGCTAATCCCCATTTTCGACACACCGCCGTCTGAGGCCGAATTAACCGAGCTCATTCAGAAGAGCGGACTTGAAGTGAAGAAGTTTTTCAATACAAGCGGAGAAGTGTACAAGGAGCAGCAATTGAAGGACAAGCTGCCGGGTATGTCTGCAGAAGAACAGATTCGTCTGCTCGCCTCCAATGGCCGCCTGATTAAGCGTCCGATCGTGACAGATGGGGAACAGGTGACCGTGGGATTCAAGGAAGAGACGTATGAACAGCAATGGAACAACGCTTAAAAATAGAGGCTGAGTGACGTGTCTGTCCATTCATAAATGAAGCCCGATGAACAGCCCTGAATTGTTCAAAAATCAGGGCTTTTTTGGCTGAACGATGCTTGGCGGAACTATGCTATAATGATAGAATTAGTTTCGATATTTTATTTGCTATATACAGATAGGAGAGAACAAAATCAAGTGAATCAACGTAATGAACCTACTTTGTTGCTGGTAGACGGTATGGCAGTGTTGTTCCGGGCATTCTATGCGACATCTGCAAGCGGATATATCAGACGTACAAAGGCAGGCTTGCCAACCAACGCGGTATACGGATTTATCCGTTATTTCTGGGATGCGGTTCAGACGTTCGGACCAAGTCATGTGGTATGCTGCTGGGATATGGGTGGCAAGACGTTTCGCGGTGAAGAGTATGCGGCATACAAAGGCAATCGTCCCGAAGCGCCGAATGATCTGATTCCCCAGTTTGCATTGATTCGTGAAGTCATGGACAGCTTGGGCATTCCGAATATTGGAGCAGAGGGTTATGAAGCTGATGATTGTATCGGTACACTGGCCAAGTATTACACGGAGCAAACGGATATGAACGTGATGGTGCTGACCGGCGACCACGATATGCTGCAGCTGATCAATGACCGGACAAGCATTATTATCATGAAAAAAGGTCACGGTAATTACATGGTGTATACGCCTGAATCTCTCATGGCAGAGAAGCAGCTGACCCCTCGTCAAGTCATTGATATGAAAGGTCTGATGGGGGATGCAAGTGACAATTACCCTGGAGTACGTGGAATCGGTGAGAAAACAGCTCTAAAACTCGTGCAGGAATACGGCACCATTGAGGGGATTCTGGACAACCTGGATAAACTCACGCCATCGGTACGAAAGAAAATCGAGAACGATCTCGACATGCTGCATCTGTCCCGTAAACTGGCAGAGATTCACTGCGCTGTGCCGGTAGCCTGTGCACTGGATGTATGTGAATTGCGTCTGGATCCGGATATGGTGATGGACAAGTTCGAACAACTTGAGATGAAGAGCCTGGGCTCTTGGATGGGAGTGGCAATAGGGTGAGCAACATGCAGACAAAACGTGCGGGTAGAAAGTGGTGGACAGGGGCTATGGCCCTCGTCCTGGCTCTGCCGGTGATATTATCAGGAGCAGTGAGTGCTCCTCAGACAGCCGATGCAAAAGCGGCCATTAGCACCAAAGTACAGAAAGTAAAAGCAGCAGGACGAAATTTCACCGTACAAACAGTGAGTATTCCCAAAGGAACACCGGTTACCGTAGGATTAGCCAAGAAGCAGGTAGGTCAAACGGCAACATTGCCTTCCATTGTCAAAGCATATGGCGCCCAAGCAGCCATTAATGGGGCATTCTTTGAAGCATATAATGGAGCACCAGATCCTTACGGCATGTTAATAGCAAATGGAAAAGTCATACATATTGGACGATATGGAACAACAATAGGTTTTAAGGAAGACGGCACAGCGATTATGGATTCACTTCAGGTAAGTCTTACAGGTAAAGTGACCGATTCAGCAGGTAAGTCACGCAGCTGGTACGCAACTTTCATTAACCGTACCCCCTCTGCGAGTGCGAGCATTTCCATGCTGTACACGCCAGAGCGTGGACCAAAAGTTGGATTCAAGGGTGGTACTGCGGTCGTGATGGAGAAAGGGGTTGTCACCAAGAAAGTGGCGAATAACAATGTGGCGATTCCGAAAAATGGATCTGTACTGGTCTTTACGGGCAATCAGAAATCTACTGCAGATCGCTTCACCGTGGGTTCGACTGTAGAAATGAATTATAAATATACTAACGCATCAGGCAAAGAGATTCCTTGGCAGGACGTGGTGACTGCCGTTGGTGCTGGCCCCCGTCTGGTGAAAGACGGTAAAGTCGCGGTGAATCCGACCAGCGAAGGATTCAAGGATACCAAGATTTTGAATGCTTCTGGTGCCAGAAGCGGGATCGCCATCATGGCCGACGGTTCGGTAATGCTTGCAACCGTGTCAGGAGCCACCATCAAAGAGTGGGCCGCAGTCATGCAGAAGCTCGGTGCCAAGCAGGCCATGAATCTGGATGGCGGTGCTTCCTCAGGCATGTATGCAGGTGGCAAGATGTTGACTTCACCAGGGCGGCTGCTAAGCAATACACTCGTTTTTGGCGGCTCAGTCCGTTAAGGAACTAATCGTTATGGGAGGTATGAATCATACATGACATTTGCACATGATCAACAGTCAGCAGAGCGTGAAACAGCTGTTCTTGCCATTAATGTGGGCCTGCCTCAGCCATTGCCTGGACAGAAGCGTGAAGTGCTGAGCGGCATTGTCAAACATCCCGTATCCGGCCCGATTTTCCTGTCATTCACTGGAATGACAGGGGATGGACAGGCGGACCTGGAGCATCACGGCGGACCGGATAAGGCTGTTTGTGTATACGATTACAGCCGGTATTCTGCGCTGGAACAATTGATGAATCGCAAGCTGGACTTGGGAGCTTGTGGAGAAAATTTGACGGTTGAGGGCTGTTCCGAGGATCAAGTCTGGATTGGTGATGTATATGAATTGGGCGGAGCCTTGGTTCAGGTTAGCCAGCCAAGACAACCCTGCTTCAAACTCGCTGCCCGGTATGATTTCAAAGAGCTGCCTGTATATTTTCAAGAGAGTGGCTATACCGGTTTCTATTTTCGCGTACTGGAGGAGGGAGAAGTCGCTCCGGACTCTCCGTTCAGGCGAGTCCGCACGGACCCTGCATCCATGACCGTTCTGGAGGCCAACCGGATCATGCATCAGGGAAAGAAGGATGCTGCCGGAATGCGTTCATTACTGGCTATTCCATCACTGTCAGATAGCTGGAGGCAAACGTTATTGAAACGTTTGGATAACCTGGAGAGCGGGCAGTAAATCTTCAACATATCATCGTCCAGAACCAAAAATGAATTTCATTTTAAACTAACTTGGGAGTGTGACTAACTTGACGATTTTAGGCGCAATTGAAGCTGGAGGAACCAAATTTGTATGTGGGATTGGAACAGAGAACGGTGAAGTGCTTGAACGGGTAAGTTTTCCTACAACGACACCGGAAGAAACGATGGCTCAGGTTATTGCTTTCTTTGAAGGCAAGGGGATTGAAGCTTTGGGCGTGGGTTCTTTTGGACCGATTGACCCGATTGAAGGAAGTCCTACGTATGGATATATTACGACTACACCGAAGCCTCATTGGGGTCAGTATGATATTATTGGCAAACTCAAGGAGCATTTTGATGTACCGATGACGTTTGATACGGATGTAAACGGAGCTGCGCTTGGGGAAGCAACCTGGGGAGCCGCACAAGGACTGGAGAGCTGTTTGTATATCACTGTCGGAACAGGTATTGGTGCCGGTGCAGTTGTAGGCGGCAAAATGGTTCACGGATTGTCACATCCTGAGATGGGACATATTATTGTACGCAGACACCCTGAGGATACATATGAAGGCTTTTGTCCGTACCACGGGGACTGTCTGGAAGGGCTTGCAGCGGGACCAGCCATCAATAAGCGTTGGGAACAGCCTGCATACGAACTGCCAGCAGACCACAAAGCCTGGGAGATTGAAGCTCATTATCTGGCTCACGCCCTCATGAATTATGTACTGATTCTCACTCCTGAAAAAATTGTAATGGGCGGCGGGGTCATGAAGCAGGAGCATCTGTTCCCTATGGTGCGCAGCAAATTGCAGGAGCTGTTAAATGGGTATGTTCAGCATCCGGCCCTTCACTCGGAGATCGACGAGTATGTCGTTCCACCGGGCCTTGGTGACAATGCTGGTTTGTGCGGATCGCTGGCCTTGGCAAAATTGGCCTTGAACAAGTAATTCACTTTATCATCAAATGGTTGACGAATTTTTCCATTGTGGTAAGATATGAGCAACAGCATAATACGGTTAATGAGGAAGCACCTCTCTTGCAATGAATTTGCGGGAGAGGTGCTTTTTTTGTTGCCTGGAGGCGGCTCATCTAACCGTGAATAGGCTGCAATATTAAGGAGGGGAACACAATGGAAGTCATTTTCATGAACAGATTGTCCAAAATGTCTGGTCAACATGAAGAACATGCTCAGCTATGGATTGGTGAGGAGGAAGGAGCCTGGCATCTCGGGTGGAGCCGCTATGAGGAAGGCGATCGCGAAGACAGCATCTGGTATGAGGGGAACTCCTGGGAAGAACTGCTCCATATTTATCGCCACCAGTTGGCAATTCAGATGAGCGAAGGATACCGTCCGCTGATTCAGGGATTTTTTAACGAAACAGAAGATTTGAAATCACGCAGTTATGGGGGACAGCGTCTTCATTGTTACAGTGAACGCTATGGCAATGAAGAATTATATGCTGACCTATGCACTTGGCGGAGGAGAAGGGCTGCGTCTGACCGAAAGGCACCCTACTTTATTGCAACGAATCGTTTGCTGCGCATGATCAGTGCATTTGTTCCACAAAGCATGGATGAACTCATGCAGTTACCAGGTGTTGGGGAGAGCAAGGCAAGTGAATACGGTCAGGAGTGGATGGAACTCACGAGCGGAGTGGAGCGTTCTACCGCTTTTCCACTTGATTGGGTACCGTCTGTTTTGTCCGAAGATGAATATGAGAGCTGGTTGTACAAGCAAAAAGAACAGAAATACAAGCAGGAGCTGGACAAATTCACCACTCGCAAGCAGGTGCTTGAGGGTATGAAGGAAGGGTATACGCTTGAAGAGATCGTGAATCGCTCCGGACTATCCCGCAGAGAGCTAATTGAACTGCTGGAGATGCTCGATACGGAAGGATATGATACCGATAGCCTCTTGGATGCTGAGCTTGCGGTCATGCCTGAGCAGGAGCAGGAAGCGGTCTGGAGTGCGTACGAGGAACTGGGAGACAGTTTCCTGAAACCCGTATTACATAAAGTATATGGCGGAGACAAGCCGGTTAGCGGCAATCTGGAGCAAGTGTATGAGAGATTGCGCATGATCCGCATTCGATTCCGGAGACACGTAGAAACAGAACGGAACGCCGGGTAGACCGAAAAGTAGATTCGACAGAAGTTTTTGAAGAAAGCAAAAAAGACGAAGCCGTTTCTCCCTGAATGGAGCGCTTCGTCTTTTTTGGGTGAGTACGTTCAGATCCAGTCTTTTTTGCGGAAAATAAAGAACATGCTTAGGCCGAGGGTCACCATCAGGCCAATGACAACAAAATATCCATACTTCCAGTCCAGCTCAGGCATGTTCGTGAAGTTCATCCCGTAGATACCGGTGATGACCGTCAGGGGCATGAACACCGTTGTAATGGCGGTAAACACGCGCATGATTTCGTTCGCCCGGTTGGCGATACTGGATTGATAAGCTTCTCGCAAGTTCCCCATCAGGTCGCGATAGGTTTCAAACGTCTCGGATATTTTCACAGCATTCTCATAGATGTCACTGAAATACTTCTGCAGCTGATCGTCGATCAGACGCAAATCTTTTTTGTTGAGCGTATTAATGACCTCTTTTTGAGGTCCCAACACCTTCTTGAGCCACAAGATCTCACTGCGCAGCCCGATGATTTCATTCAAATGGGATTTTTTCGTATGCATCAAAATATCTTCTTCCAATTTCTCAATGCGTGCTTCGATCCGGTCGCCGACGGTAAAGTAGTTATCCACAATCAAATCGACCAACAGATACAGGAGACGATCCGGGGTGCTGACTTCCTGTTCCCACAGAATAGGCTTCAAGGTCCGCAGTTCGCTGACCTTCTGCTTCGTAACACTAATGATATAGTGTCTCCCTAGAAACATGTTAACCGCACGCAAAAAGATCTCTTCGTCATCAAATCGAATGCTGTTTACGACAATAAAATAATGGCTCTCATAAATTTCAATCTTCGGACGCTGTTCTTCATCACTCAAACAGTCCTCTACAGCCAGATCATGCATCATGAACAGCGGCTGAAGTACCGCCAGATCATCAACGTCTGCATCGATCCAGTAAAATCCCTCAGCTGGTGGCGTCAGCGCCTGCTCAATATCATCCACCGGGATAAATACACCGTTGTTTACCAACCGGATTTTCATCGTTCATCCACTCCTTCTGCACCCGCCGAACAGGCGGATTTTCATCAATATGGGCGCAAAAAGAACAGATCAGCCGGTCGGCAGCGGAGCCTGGAAATCAGGACTGCTTTCGCTTTATAATCAAACGGAAGTAACGTCCCGCTGCCGGCATGCTGATGTCAATTCTCTATGCAGTTTGTCGGAATACGGCTGACAGTCAGGCCTCGGGTCGCCATCCATTGAATATGTCACCTCTCACATAAGGGTTTGCAACACTTGTTTAGTATAACGCTGGTACATGGTGCTTTCAAGCGCAAAAATGTGTCTATTTCGCGCCCTGAAGCAGTGTATGACAGCGAGAGACAAACGGTTCCGGCCTACATGAACAGACACAAAACTACATGCTTGACGTGAGAGGATTAATGTTTTAAAGTAGACGGTGAACCACACTAAATACACAATTGAATATGGCGAAATCTTATCAAGAGTAGGTGGAGGGACTGGCCCGATGAAACCCGGCAACCGGCGGTATACCGCACGGTGCTAATTCTTGCAGCGACTAAGTGTCCATTGAGGCACTGTTGTAACTGAGAGATGAGAGAGGCGCATATCTATTTACATATGACCTTTCTCGGAATCCGAGGAAGGTCTTTGTTATATGCACCGACTTCTCAGCACTGATTTTCGCTACGGAACTTGAGTTTGTCAGGTGAGAGCGCGCTCGATTTGCAAATCCGCACCTGTAGACAAGCTCATGGCAGTCTATAACGGTATTGATGTGAACACATCAAGCCAGTGATGGCTGCATCTATCTATGCACAAGGAGGAGTTTGTACAATATGCCAATTAAAATTCCAGACGCACTGCCTGCCAAAGAAGTCCTTGCAGGTGAGAACATCTTCGTAATGGACGAGACACATGCTTACCAGCAGGATATTCGTCCACTACGCATTGCTATATTAAACCTGATGCCTACCAAGGAAACAACGGAAACTCAACTGCTTCGTCTGGTGGGGAATACCCCTATTCAGGTAGATATCGTGCTGGTTCATCCCAAGTCCCACACGTCGAAGAACACATCACAGGAATATCTGAATCTCTTCTACAAAACCTTCGATGAGATTGAACACCGTCGTTTTGACGGAATGATCATTACAGGTGCACCTGTTGAGCAGATGGATTTCGAAGACGTGAATTATTGGAAGGAAATTCAGGAGATCTTCGATTGGACCAAAACTAACGTGACTTCGACCATGCATATCTGTTGGGCTTCGCAGGCTGGTCTGTACCATCATTTCGGTGTACCCAAGGTAGCGCTGGAAGAGAAGTGTTTTGGCGTATTTCCACATACGATCAACAAATCTCACGTACAACTGCTTCGCGGATTTGATGAAGTATTCAATGTCCCACATTCCCGTCATACCGAAGTTCGGCGCGAGGATATCGAGAAGAACGATAACCTCGAAATTTTGGCCGAATCGGAGGAAGCCGGCATTTTTCTGGTTGCAACCAAAGACGGCAAACAAATTTTTGTGACAGGACATGCGGAATATGATCCATTGTCCTTGAAATGGGAATATGACCGTGATGCATCAAAAGGATTGGATATCGCGCTGCCAAGACACTATTTTCCAAACGACGATCCATCCCGTGTTCCTCCGGCAACCTGGCGGGCACATGCAAACTTATTATTCTCTAATTGGCTCAATTACTATGTGTATCAGGAGACGCCTTACGATATTGGCCCGCAAATCTAATCGAGATTACAGGAGGATGCTGCAATGGAAGACAATAAGTTGAAAATCGAAAGTCGCTTGGCTCAGATCGGATCCGTCAATGAACCGGTGACTGGTGCCGTAAATTTCCCTATCTATCAATCTACAGCGTTTCGCCATCCGAAGCTTGGACAGAGCACGGGCTTTGACTACATTCGTACGACCAATCCAACGCGTAAGGTACTGGAAGAAGCTGCAGCCGCACTCGAATCCGGTGATGCCGGTTTTGCCTGTAGCTCAGGTATGGCAGCGCTGCAAACGATCTTCGCAATGTTCGGACAGGGAGATCATCTGATTGTATCGCTGGATCTGTATGGGGGAACGTATCGTCTGCTTGAGCGTATTCTGTCCCGTTTTGGCGTAACTGCAAGTTATGTAGACACGAACGACTTGGTTGCAATGGAGAGCATTCGCCAGCCGAACACCAAAGCGGTATTTATCGAGACGCCAACCAATCCACTTATGATGATTACGGACATCGAAGCTGTAAGCTCCTGGGCGAAGAACCATAACCTGTTGACTATTGTGGACAATACGCTGCTGACGCCATTCTTCCAACGTCCTATTGAACTCGGAGCAGATATTGTTATTCATAGTGCAACCAAGTATCTGGGTGGACACAACGATGTGCTCGCCGGATTGATTATCACCAAGGGAGAGGAATTGTCAGCCGAGATGGCGTTCCTGCATAACTCCATCGGTGCAGTACTGTCTCCAAGTGATTCCTATCAGTTAATGAAAGGCATGAAGACACTTGCGCTTCGTATGGAGCGTCATGAGTATAATTCACTTACCATTGCCAAGTATTTGCTGGAACATCCATCCGTGGGCGAAGTATACCACCCTGGTTTGTCCGATCACCCAGGTTACGAGGTGCAAAAGAAACAATCCAGAGGAAATACAGGCATCTTCTCTTTCAAAGTTAAGGATGCCCGTTTGGTTGAACCACTGCTGCGCCATATCAAGCTGATTGCTTTTGCCGAAAGTCTTGGCGGTGTGGAATCATTGATGACGTATCCGGCGGTGCAGACGCATGCGGATATCCCGCTAGAAATACGGGATGCCGTAGGGGTCGATGATCGTTTGCTGCGGTTCTCCGTAGGTATTGAGCATGCAGATGATCTGATTGCAGATTTGGGGAATGCCCTGGAAGCTGCACAGCGCGAGGTTGAAGGAGGCGTACATCATGAGTGAGCAGAACAATAAGCAATCCGAATTGAAGTTTGACACGAAGCTGCTGCATTTCGGTGACGAGGTGGATAAAACAACGGGAGCTTCCAGCGTACCGATCTACCAGGCGTCCACATTCCATCATTTTGACATCTTTAATCCACCGCAGCATGATTACAGCCGTTCAGGTAATCCGACACGACAGGCATTGGAAGATTACATCACCCTGCTTGAAGGTGGAGCCCGCGGATTCGCCTACTCCTCAGGAATGGCTGCAATCTCCAGTGTGTTCCTGATGTTCTCGGCAGGCGACCATATGATCGTAACGGAAGATGTGTATGGGGGAACATACCGACTGCTCACGTCGATTCTGAGCAGAATGCAGATTGAGACGACGTTTGTGGATATGACCAATATTGAAGAAGTGAAGGCGGCCATTAAGCCGAATACGAAGGCAGTCTATATGGAGACACCTTCGAACCCGACACTGCGGATTACGGATATCGCTGCCGTTACATCTTGGGCACAGGAACATGAGCTGATCACAATTCTTGATAACACATTCATGACGCCATATTATCAGCGCCCGATTGAGCTTGGCGTGGACATAGTTGTACATAGTGCAACCAAGTTTCTTGGTGGACATAGTGACGTACTTGCCGGACTGGCCGTTGCCCGTACCGAATCGCTGGGAAGACAACTCAAGCAGCTTCAAAATGGGCTTGGTACCGTGCTCGGTGCTCAAGAATCCTGGCTTCTGATGCGCGGTATGAAAACACTCGGAGCACGTATGGCACACAGTGAACAAAGCACGGCGAAGCTGGCAGCCTGGCTCAGTGGACGCAGTGATATTACCGCAGTATACTATCCTGGACTGCTGGAGCATCCGGGTCGTGAAGCTCATGAGCGTCAATCCACGGGTTACGGAGCGGTTGTCTCATTTGACGTTGGATCAGGTGAACGTGCCAAAGCGGTGCTTAACCGAGTGAAGCTGCCAATCGTAGCAGTCAGTCTGGGTGCCGTGGAAAGTATTCTGTCCTATCCTGCAATGATGTCCCATGCAGCGATGCCTGCTGAGGTACGCCTAGAACGAGGCATTACCGATGGATTGCTGCGCTTCTCAGTCGGGTTGGAAGACATTGACGATCTGATTGCTGATCTGGATCAGGCACTTCAGGAATCTTAATTATTCTTTTTGGCTAGTTAAAAACAACAGACACGTCTAAAAAAGCTGGAATTATAATAGAATGAATATGTCAATATTTTTACTTAATTTTAAAGCACCTGTTCATAAGGTGCTTTTTTTCACATGTAACCTGTGTTACGATAGACAGAGTACAGAAATGCGATGTTGCCACCAGAACTTGCAAGCCCTGCGTCTTATGCATCGATCCAATGAGTTGTTTTTCAATAACCCGGATATGGATCGAAACGTTCCAATTCGTTAGATCCTCTACGCAAGCATTTGGAACCCATCATGCACAAGGCTGGCATATATACAAGTCGGGACGGATCGTGATCATATTTTCTCTTCATGAGGGAGGCTTTTTACGATGAGTACGGTAGACCGTATCTTAGATAAAGCCCTTCGGGGCGAACGTTTAGACCTGGAAGACACGATTCAGCTGTTTGAATCGAACGAAGTCGACAAAATCGGGGCAGCTGCCAATGTGGTTATGAAACGCATGCACCCTGAGCCATACAGAACATTTGTTATCGGGCGTAACGTCAACTACACCAACGTGTGTGATGTGTACTGCCGTTTTTGTGCTTTCTATCGCAGACCTGGATCAGATGAAGGATATGTATTGCCGGACGAAGTGATCTTCCAGAAAATTCAGGAAACACAAGATGTAAACGGCACTGAGATTCTGATGCAAGGTGGAACGAATCCGAACCTGCCTTTCAGCTATTACACGGATCTGTTAAAAGCAATCAAGGAACGTTTCCCGAACATTACCATGCACTCCTTCTCACCAGCAGAAATTATGAAGATGGTAGAAGTATCCGATGGGCTTACTTTGGAAGAAGTAGTACGTGCCATTCACGAAGCAGGACTGGATTCCTTGCCAGGTGGAGGCGCTGAAATTCTGGATGACCGTACACGCCGCAAAATCAGCCGTCTGAAAGGTTCATGGCGCGACTGGATGGACGTTATGCAGACAGCTCACCGGATCGGGATGAACACAACGGCAACGATGGTCATTGGTTTGGGTGAATCGATGGAAGAGCGCGCACTGCACCTGCTTCGTGTACGTGAAGCTCAGGATGAGTGCATTGCGAACAAATATGACTCAGAAGGCTTCCTGGCATTCATTCCTTGGACGTTCCAACCGGATAATACGAATCTGAAACTGGAGCGCCAAACTCCGGAAGAATATCTGAAGACGGTAGCGATCAGCCGCCTTGTGCTTGATAATATCAAGAACATTCAATCCTCATGGGTAACCATGGGCCCTGAAATTGGTAAGAAATCACTCGAATTTGGCTGTAATGATTTCGGCAGTACAATGATTGAAGAGAATGTCGTATCCGCAGCGGGTGCTACATACAAAGTCAACATTGGCTCGATTCTTCAACTCATTCGTGAGGCGGGTTATATCCCGGCACAGCGCAATACAAGATACGATATTTTGCGCATGTTTGATGAAGAAGAGAATTCTGTACAGCAAGATTTTGTCATGCAGAACTAATAAATATATATCCATATATACGTATGAGATTGAAGACCACTGGTTACCCATGAGAAGGGAATCAGTGGTTTTTTTGTTGAATTGTCGTCGTTAGGAATCATTCCGAGGTCATGAAAGAGTACATATTACGCATATGGCGATATTTTATATTGATATTGAACTGTTAAAATGAAAGAAACGGAGCAACAGACATGCTGGGAAGGAGCTAGGCAATGAAAAGAAGAATCCTTGGCAGGACCGGTTTGGACGTACCTGTGTTGAGCTTTGGGGCATCTTCCCTGGGTTCGGTATTTCGCGATATTGATCGCGGAGAAGGTATTCGTACGGTACATGCAGCTCTGGATGCTGGAATGAACTATATAGATGTGTCCCCCTATTATGGTCTAACCAAAGCAGAGACAGTACTTGGAGAAGCAATCAGAAGCCAGCCGCGAAGCTCTTATATTTTATCAACCAAGGCTGGGCGTTACGGGGAGAATGAATTTGATTTTTCCCGTAAGCGCATTCAGGATAGTGTACAGGAAAGTTTGAAACGACTGCACACCGATTATATTGATATTCTGTTCCTGCATGATATTGAGTTTGTGCCGGCAGAGATCATTATTGAAGAAGCCTATCCAACCTTACTGCGCCTTAAAGAGCAGGGCGTAATTCGTCATGCGGGGATCTGTGGCCTGCCGTTACCCATGTTTGAGAAGGTGCTGCCGCAGATTGATGCCGATGCCATCATTTCATATTGTCACTATGCATTGAATGATACATCGCTGCTGTCCTTGTTGCCCTTGTTGGAAAAAGAGGGAGTTGGCCTCGTTAATGCTTCGCCTCTCTCCATGGGCTTATTAGGAACAAGAGGAACGCCTGCCTGGCATCCTGCAGAGGAGCGCGTCAAACAAGTCTGTCTGGAAGCTGCGCAGTTCTGTGCAGAGCAAGGCACGAATATTGCCAAGCTGGCTGTGCAATTTGCTACGGCAAATGAACAGATCCCGACCACACTGGTCAGCAGCGCCAGTGAACTCAACATCCGCCATAATGCGGCGTGGGTGGATGAAC
>Ga0209463_1000604_pt1 | contig 25791 bp, 19 predicted proteins | sample AgamicMgSfrz_FD_187169 | JGI IMG/M metagenome (GOLD analysis project Ga0209463, IMG submission 187169) | Agave microbial communities from Guanajuato, Mexico - Mg.Sf.rz (SPAdes) (version 2) | ecosystem: Host-associated > Plants > Phyllosphere > Phylloplane/Leaf | place: Guanajuato, Mexico... | reverse complement strand
TTAACCGAAGGTTTTCTTTCTGAATCTCGGCTAACTCTTTTGGTGTCAGCGCCTCTTTTTCTGAACCAATAGGGGTAAAGTCTTTCACCCATTTATAAATCGTTACTTCTGATACGCCATATTCGCTAATTCTTTAACCGGGCTGCCGGAATGATACAAATCCACAATCGTTTTCTTAAAATCATCGTTATATTTTTTGCCTGCAGGTTTACGTTCCAATTCGGACACATCCTCTCAAAATAATTGTAAGGACTTAATTAAATTGTGTCCATGAAACTATACTAACTCCACACCATATCTTATTTTTTACGAAAAGAAATAATTTACTATGAAAACAAATAAATTACCATAAATTAGTTTAGAGTTTTAGTAAAATAAAATTGTAAGGGATTACAGAAAATGACAACAATAGGAAGGACTCATTATGAAACATTATAATACTATTTCAAAAATGACCCTAGCTGAATAAGTTGCTTTTGGTTCAGGTAAATCGTTTTGGGAAACACAAGAATATAAACTCCTTGGTATTCCTTCCTTGTTTTTAAGTGCTGAACCACATGGTCTTCACAAGAAGGGAATGGGGACCATCTAGGATTAAATGTAAGCATAGATTAAATTTTACCTATGAAGTTAAATTAAATTTTTTTCTATCGTTGATATAGCTATATTAGGAGGAGGAACATTAATGTGTAATAAGAAAGACGACGTTATTGAATCAAAAATTGATTTCCTTAGTAAAAAATTTATTCAAGATCCATTCCCTGTTTATAATAATCTTCGTGATAATGATCCTGTACATCGATTTCTTTTACCTAATGGTTCATTTGCTTGGTTAATAACAAGATTCCAAGATGCTTCTACATTATTAAAAGATTCTCGCCTAGTTACAAATTATCCTGTTGAATTAGATGCCAAAGGGGAACTTGCACCTCATCAAGAAATCATTTCTCGAAATTTGCTTAGTGTTAATGCAACTGACCATCGACGTTTAAGACGCTTGGTACAAAAAGCTTTTACTCCGCGGATGATTGAGAATCTTAGGGAGAGAATTGAAGCTATAGCATGTGAACTTCTTGATAAAGTTCAAGCTAAAGACAAACGAGAGATAAATTTAATTGAAGATTATGCCTTTCCTTTACCTATCATTGTAATATGTGAAATGCTCGGAGTACCTTTGAAAGATCAGGATGATTTCCGAGAATGGTCCAATATAATCATGGAAGGGTTTAGTAATCCAGAGTTATCGAAACAAACGGAAGAAGCTATGATTTCCTTTGTGAATTATTTGAAGACCTTAATTGCAGAAAGAAGGATGGACCTTAAAAAGGATTTAATAAGTGATCTTCTTCGTGTGGAGGATGAGGGGGATGTATTGAGTGAACAAGAATTGTACGCACTCGTTTTTGTACTTATTATTGCAGGACATGAAACGACAGTTAACCTAATAGGGAATGGAATACTTGCATTACTAGAACATCCTGAGCAAAAAGAGAAGTTATTAAGTCAACCTCAACATATTCATTCAACTATTGAGGAAATACTAAGATATAATGGGCCAGCTGAAGTTAGTAATGCTCGGTTTGCAACGGAGGACTTAATGGTTGCAGGTAAACAAATTAAAAAGGGAGAAATGGTTTTTATTGCATTATCCTCAGCTAACCGAGATTCTGAAGAATTCATTGAACCTGATTCATTTGATATTACCCGAGAAGCTAATAATCATCTTGCCTTTGGAAAAGGAGTCCATTTCTGTCTTGGTGCCCCTCTAGCTAGGCTTGAAGGTGAGATTGCTATCAGTAGCTTATTAGAAAGAATGCCTAATCTAAAGTTAAGTACTGAAAAAGACTCCATAGAATGGCGACCAGGAATTATTATACGTGGCACAAAAGAAATACCTTTAACCTTTTAAAAAAGTAAAAGAATCTAACTATTGAATGTACTATATTCATAAAGAAAATACAGGAATGAAAGAAAATCCGTCAAAGAAAATTTGACGGATTTTCTAAATTAAGTGATGTCGCTTTTTATATTGGTTAGGAGTAATTCCTTCCAATTTTTTAAATACCTTTGTGAAGTAGCTTTGATCAGTGAATTGTAACAAAGAACTAATTTCTGATAAAGATGTATTTGTGTAAGCTAGAAGGTTTTTTGCTTCTTCTATTTTTACTTTTTGTATATAGTCACTTACTGAAATTCCTACTTCTCTTTTGAAAAGAACTGACAAGTAACTATGACTCAATTGAACGACATTTGCCACATCTTCATGGGTTACTTTTTCAAATCTGTTCGAGTAAATATAATTTTTACATGTTGTAATTGTCATTGTATATTGTTGTTCTTTCACTTCAGCAACCCTTTTTGTAAAGGTAAACATTGCCTCTTTGGATAATTTGTCTATATCTTTTATGGAAGATAAGTCTTCAAGCCGCTGTATATAGTTATCACTCAGAGAAAAAGCAACTTCCGAGTGAACCCCTCCATCAATGGCAGCACGTGTAGCAATTGCAATTGCCACGATACCTAGGTTTTTCTTGGATCGAATATGACTCGATTTTGAAAGTACTCCTGTTGCTTCCTCATCTAATTTTGTAAACATCCTTAATTCATTGACACGTCCCTCCTTAATAATGGTTAGTAATTGTTTTTCAAGTAAAGGATCATGATGGATATTTTCAAGTTGTGTGAATTTTTCTGCAACTAAATTAGTTGGTTCAAGCTTTTCAGAGAAGTGTCTAAGGTAATCATTTTCTTTAGACACAACTTCAGATGAGAGCAATGTTTGATTGATTATATAATAACTCAGCAGACTTAGATTAATTAATTTTTCCTTAGCAAATATAGGAGTTGTTTGATAAAAATTAACCACTAGTTCTTTAAGGGCGAATTTATGGAAATCATTTATGATTCCAATAATCTTTTGTTCAGAAAGTTCATATGGGAGAGTAGGACCAATTAAAACAGTGCCTATTAATCCCTCATTTTCTAAAGCGCTTACAATGATGTAATTTTCAAAAAAATGAGTTTTCTTAATAATAGGAATCTTATATTGTTTATCTGGTTCAAATTCTAAAGATGTGAATAAATTCATCTTGTCGTTGTTGTAAAGAGGATTTAATACTCCGTTATCAGTACATTCAAAGATAATGTCTCCTTCTGGAGATACAAAGAAAATGGAAACACCGTGTAATCCAGATAATAACATACATTTATTTTTATACGTTTCTATATTATCTGTCAATTTAGATCATTCCCCTTCGTAAAAAAAGCTATGTTACTAATCAAAATACTATATTTAATAAAAAAATACCATAAAAAAACCAAATAAAATTCTAACATTGAAATTGAAACAGATTAAAGGAGTGAAGATAATGACAAGAAAAAAAACGGTATTCCTAACTGGCGCTTCAGGAAATATGGGGCATGAAGGCTTTAAACAACTGTTGGAAAGAAGAGATAAATTTAACATTGTAACGCTTGTCTTACCAACTGAAAAAGATAAACAAATTATGACTCGTTATGAAAAAGAGAAGGGTGTAAAAATAATATGGGGTGATTTAACTAACTACCAGGATGTTTTACAGGGGGTAAATGGAGCCGACTATATTTTACATGTAGGAGGCATGGTTTCTCCGGCTGCTGATTATAAACCAACTCTTACTACCAAGGTAAATGTTGGTGCTGTTAAAAATATTATTAAAGCGATAAAATCTCAACGCAATCCAGATAACATCAAGTTAGTTTATATAGGAACCGTTGCTGAAACAGGTGATAGAAATCCACCTATTCATTGGGGGAGAACTGGTGACCCAATTAAAATTAGTATTTATGATAATTATGCCATTACTAAAACAATAGCAGAAAGAGAAGTTATTGAATCTGGTTTGAAATATTGGGTTTCATTACGGCAAACAGGCGTTTTGTATGCAAAAAGGTTGGATAGTCTTGATCCTATAATGTTTCATGAACCAGTGGGTGGTGTTTTTGAATGGGTAACAGCAAGAGACTCCGGAAGGTTATTAGCTAATGTTTGTGAAGAAAATATACCAGAAGATTTCTGGAGAAGAATTTATAACATTGGCGGGGGAGAAAAATATAGAACAACCAATTATGACTTTATGCTATGGACCTTTAAGGCATTAGGAATGGACCTACATAAGGTCGTAGATTTAAATTGGTTTGCCTTAAGAAATTTTCATGGCCAATGGTATCAGGACTCGGATGTTTTAAATGATTATTTGAATTTTAGGAGCGGATCTATAGAAGACTTTATTGATGAATTTAAAGCGAATATTCCATCCAAAATGAAACTAGCGAAGTATGTACCATCCAAACTTATAAAAAAATTTGTAATGGAACGAGAGGCTAATAAGGCGATGGGTACTTTGCATTGGTTAAAAAATAATGACCAAGAAAGGATTTCCGCTTTTTTTGGTACAACTGACTCGTGGAAGGAAATTCCAACTTGGAGGGAGTTTAAATTAAATGAACCTTCAAATATACCTATTTTGTTAGACCATGGATATAACGAGAATAAACCGAAATCTGAGCTTCATATAGTGGATATGAAACAAGCTGCGGTATTTCGAGGAGGTAAATGTATTTCTGAAACAATGGAGACAGGGGACTTGTCTACTAGACTTCAGTGGCGCTGTGCATTCGGACATCAATTTACAGCCAGTCCAACCCTTGTTCTTTTAGGAGGGCATTGGTGTCCAGACTGCCTACCTGCTCCTTGGAATTATGCTGAAGAAGCAAAGAAAAATCACTTCTTTGCGCAAGTCTGGTACCCACTTCATACAAAAGAAGAGGTACACTTTTACGGTGAAAACATAATAAAAGATACCGAACAAAATAAGTGATTAAATATAATTCGAGTGGAAACGAATAATTTTTATCAAAAAATAATAAGTTACCAAAAATAGTTACAAAATACCATAAAAAAAAGCTGGTGCCATTTAGAATAAATGTGAGAAAGCGTTAACATTAACTTGCCAGTTTGAAAGAAAGAAAGTAAGACAATTGTTGTATTTACAAAAAACCTAATCTAGAAAGGATTTGGACATAGTGAAGGTAACAGATTTACATGTAGAATATTTAAAAAATCCAATAGGTATAGATGAAAAGAAGCCAAGGTTTTCTTGGAAAATTATTTCAAATGAAAATGATGTTGTACAGTCTGCCTATCGAATACTTGTAGAGTCAAACAATCGATTGGTATGGGACTCAGGGAAAATAGAAAGCAGCACATCTGTGCTGATTGAATACGATGGTGTCGAATTGAATCCTTGTACGAAATACGACGTTCAAGTAACTGTTTGGGATAACAAAGGTAATGAGGATTTTATTGATACATTTTTTGAAACAGGGTTGTTTTCTGGTTCTAATTTCCAATCAGAATGGATAACACATGATTTTGAAGACGATGAAACTGCTTGTCCTATCTTTGTAAAGGATTTTAATGTGAATAAAGAGATTGAGAGTGTTCGAATCTATGCTACTTCCTTAGGTATTTATGAAATTAAACTGAATGGCGAGAAGGTAGGAGATACTTTTTTTGCACCGGGTTGGACAAATTATCATAAACGCCTTCAATATCAAACGTATGCTGTTGAAGAATTACTTAAAGGAAAAAATAAAATTGAAATAGCCGTAGGGAATGGATGGTATAAAGGAATTTTCGGTTTTGACTGTAAACCAAATCTTTATGGGGATAGAGTTGCTGCATTAGCAGAGATTCACTTAACTTATAAGGATGGAACAAAGGAAGTAATTCCAACAGATACAAGCTGGAAGGTAACTTCGGGAAGTATACGTTACAGTGAAATATATATGGGTGAAACTTTTGATTCAACTTCTCCAGAGAAGGAATTATCTGATGTAGTCGTTACTAATTTTGATAAAAATAGATTAGTTGCACAAGAAAGTGAACCAGTTCGTATAACACAAAGACTACCTGCTAAGGAATTTATCATTACTCCAAAAGGAGAAAAGGTAATAGATTTCGGTCAAAATCTAACGGGATTTGTTGAATTTAAGATTAAAGGCAAAAAGGGACAAAAGGTTACTTTACGACATGCAGAGGTTTTAGATAAAGAAGGCAATCTATATACGGAGACATTAAGACAAGCTATTTCTGTAGATAATTTTATATGTAACGGTGAAGAACAGACATTTAGACCTCATTTTACCTTCCATGGTTTCAGATATATGTGCATAGAAGGACTTGAAGAAATTAATCTAGAGGATTTTACGGCTTGTGTCTTGCATACGCAAATGGAGGAGACTGGTTCTTTTAAAACGTCTAACCCACTAATTAATCAACTTCAAAGCAATATCCAATGGGGACAGAGAGGTAACTTTTTAGATATTCCGACAGATTGTCCTCAAAGAGATGAGAGACTAGGTTGGACAGGTGATGCGCAAGTTTTTGCAGGGACGGCAGCCTATAATTATAACGTTGCATTGTTCTTTACCAAATGGTTAAGGGACTTAAAATCTGAACAAACAGAAGAATTTGGGGTACCACACATCGTTCCTAATATTTTAGGGGATCAAGGGGGTGCGGCAGCTTGGAGTGATGCTGCTACAATTATTCCTTGGGTTGTATACCAGACATATGGAGATACAAGAGTCTTAGAGAATCAGTATGACAGTATGATTGGATGGGTTGATTACATTACAAATCAATGTGGAAGCAATGGTTTATGGCAGAGTGGTTTTCAATATGGAGATTGGCTAGCGCTTGACAAAGAGGAGGGTGCAGACCGTACTGGAGCTACGGATAAATATTTGGTTGCTAACGCCTATTATGCTTATTCAACTGATATTGTAAGGAAAACAGCACGAATCCTTAATAAAATAGATGATGCTAATAAGTACGATGAACTTTATGAAAAGATTAAGAAAACCTTTAATGATGAATATATTACAGCTACTGGACGAATGGTGAGTGAAACTCAAACTGGCTGTGTATTAGCATTGCATTTTGATTTAGCTGAAGAGAAATATCGTTCAAGAATACTAGAATCTTTAACTAGGAATATAGCAAACCATAAAAATCATCTAACAACTGGATTTGTAGGAACACCTTATTTATGCCATACATTGACAGAGAATAATGAACATGACTTAGCAGGAACTCTACTACTAAAAGAAGATTATCCTTCATGGTTATACTCTGTTAAAAAGGGTGCTACAACAATATGGGAGCGTTGGAATTCAATCCTACCAAGTGGAGATTTTGAAGAGTCAGGGATGAATTCGCTTAACCATTATGCCTATGGTTCCATTGGAGAATGGATGTATGGAAAGCTAGCGGGAATCAATCAACTTGAACCAGGATACAAAAAAATATTAATAAAACCACAATTTATTAAAGGGATAAGTTCTGTAGAAGCAACTTTCCAATCAGTTTATGGGGAAATTAAAAGTGCTTGGTCTTGTGAAAATAAAAAGATCAATGTAACGGTCACAATTCCTGCTAATACAACGGCTGTTATTTATTTACCTGAAAAGGATGAGCCTATTGAAGTGGGTTCAGGTTCTTATTCTTACGAATACACAACTGAAACAAATTTGGAGTTAGACCGATTCTCGATGGATTCTACTCTTCAGGAAATTTTAAATGAACCTATCGCTATAAATATTCTTAATCAATATGCTCCTGGAATGCTAAATCATCCTATGATTGAATTTGCATATCAACTATCGGTAAGTGAAATTTTAGCAACAGCACCTGCTGAAACTGAATCCTTATTTAAGATGGTCATTGATCAATTAAACCAAACTAGTACGGCTGTATAAAAACTTTAACATAAAAAGCCTGGTAAAGGCTTTTTATGTTAATTCCTGTTGAAAGCGCTTAACTTTTCGTAATTTCCCCTTAGTAATAAAGATTTATCAATTAAATTTCATACTAATCCGAGAAAATTTTATTGTTGAGAGTAAAAGGTAGTCTATAAGTTTATAACTTTTTAAAAACTAGATATAAAATTATGAAGGAGAATATATATGAAACCTGAAAAAGAAATTTTACACAATAACATTATAAAAGAACATGAAAATAATAATAAAGATCTTAAATTTGATAAAGATGGTATACAAAAAACTATGAAACTACGTCATTATCTCGGTGATGGAGTAGGGCAAGTTGCTTTAAATTCTATAACTGGTCTAATAGGAATGCTAACATATTTCTATACTGATAAAGTAGGTATAGCAGCTGCAACTGTGGGTACTATTATGCTTTTAACAAAGATTATAAGTGCGTTTACTGACCTAATAATGGGTAAAATTGTTGATAGTACTAAATCAAGATATGGAAAAGCTCGACCTTGGCTTCTTTGGACTTCTATTCCTACTTTAATAGCTATTGTATCTTTGTTTACTATCCCTGCAGATGGATCATCAACTATAAAATCTATCTATGCATTCACTACCATTACATTTGCATCCGCTATCGTTTATACAGCTATTGCTATCCCATATGGAAGTTTAATGGCAATGAGAACAAAGAGTTCAGAAGAGCGTGGAAAGATAGGAATTACTCGTTCAGTTTTTGGCTATGTCATTGGTATGGTGGTTTCAATACTTTTAATCCCGATTACTAATATGTTGGGCGGAGATCAAAAGGCATGGATAATAGTAGCAGTTGTCTTAGGTGTTTTTTCATGTATATCCTTATTTCTATCTTTTATTTCTTCACCAGAAGAAAATAAAGGTATACAAAAAATTGAAGACGATGCTAATATTCCCTTTATGGAAAGCTTGAAATTATTATTTAAAAACAAATACTGGGTTATTATGCTATTTGTTATGTTACAAATCAATATAATGTATGCGCTTAATCAATCAACGGGGATTTATTATACAAAATATATTTTAGGAAATGAAAATCTAATTGGAGTAATGGGCGCGGTAGGTTTAATTCCAGTTTTCCTTGGTTTCATAGCCGTAGGACCAATGATAAAGAAGTTCGGACTTACTAAAACAGCAAGGATTGGTTTGCTTCTAGGAACTATTGCGGCTTTATTACGTTGTTTTATGCCATATAGTTTCACAGCCGCTTTAGTATTAGGTGGAATTACGACGTTTGCTACTATCCCACTAATGGCAATTGGAGGAGTGTTAGTAAATAATACCGTTGAATATGGCGAATGGCAGTCAGGAAAAAGGTTGGTAGGAATGGTAAATAGTGCAAATAGCTTCGGCGTGAAAATCGGTAACGGGTTAGGGATAGCATTAATTGGTTGGGTTCTGGCATTTGGAAACTACAATGGTACATTAGCCAATCAACCAGACTCAGCAATTACTAGTATATTAGTTCTTACTGTTTATTTACCAGTAATATTGTTCATTAGTTGTTATTTATTACTACGTAAATATGACTTGGATGATAAGTATCCTGAAATTGTAAAGGAATTAAATGATAGAGGGAATATTAAGTAATAAAGAAGGTTTTATTACTCAATAAATCAATTTCGCATCCTATTCTTTTTGAAAATTCTAATCATAATAAGAACGGCTGGTTTTCACCTGTTATTAAAGACTTTCCTTTTGAAGGATGGTAATTAACACATTTAGAGATTAGCTATAATTAGTTGTTATAGAAATAGGTAAGATTAGAAATGAAAGCGATTAAATGATTCTTGGATATTACCAAAAAAACAATATAAATACCATAAGAAAATGTAAGAATCAAATAAAATATATGGAGTAGTAAACACAAGACTTATTTAAGTCTAAATCATATATGTAAAAGAAATAGTATTTGTCATTAAAAAAAATTGACTAAGAGGCGAAAAGATAAATTAAAAATCACAATTGGTGAAGCAAATACGAACAAGCGGGAGAGAAGAAATGGAAAAATTAAAAGACTTGTTAAATCAAATGACTTTAGAGGAAAAAGCAAAGCTTTGCTCTGGTCAAGACTTTTGGAATACAAATGCTATAGAGAGATTAGGAATCCCATCTTTAATGATGACAGATGGACCTCATGGTATTAGAAAGCAAGCTGGGAATGCAGATCACCTTGGCATTAATAAAAGTATTCCGTCAACTTGTTTCCCAACTGCTGCAGGAGTTGCATGCTCTTGGGACAAAGATTTAATAAATAAGATGGGAGCAGCAATTGGAGAAGAGGCGCAAGCTGAAGGGGTATCTATTGTACTTGGACCAGGGGCTAATATCAAGCGATCACCACTTTGCGGTCGGAATTTTGAATATTTCTCTGAGGATCCTTATTTATCAAGCAAACTTGCAACGAGTTTTATTAAAGGAGTTCAGAGTCAAGGAGTTGGAACTTCCTTAAAGCATTTTGCAGTTAATAACCAAGAATATAAACGAATGTCAATTGATGCTAAAGTAGATGAACGTACGTTAAGAGAGATCTATTTAGCTAGCTTTGAAAATGCTGTTATAGAGGGTAAGCCGTGGTCAGTAATGGCTGCTTATAATAAGGTTAATGGTGCCTTTTGTTCTGAAAATAAAAAGCTGTTGACAGATATATTAAAGGATGAATGGGGATTTGATGGCCTAGTTGTAACAGATTGGGGTGGTGTTAATGAACTAGATGATGGTATAAAGGCTGGACTGGAACTTGAGATGCCGACAAGTAATGGTTTAGGAGAAAAGAAAATAATTGAAGCAGTAAATACTGGAAAGTTGTCTATAGAAAAGCTAGATCAAACAGTAGAAAGAATTTTGCGGATTATCTTCAAGGCTGTAGAGAATAAGCAGGAAAATACAAGCTATAGTATTAAGGAACATCATAAAATTGCTAGGGAAGTAGCAAGTGAAAGTATGGTCTTACTAAAGAATGATGGTCAAATACTACCTATAGATACTGGGAAATCTATTACTGTTATCGGTGCTTTTGCAAAAAATCCACGATTCCAAGGTGGAGGGAGCTCTCATATTAATCCAACAAAGGTTGATGATATCTTTGAAGAGATGCAAAGTCTTGCCGGTGCGACTAAATTACAGTATGCAGAGGGTTACTCTCTAGATAGTGATGATGTCAGTGACGAATTAATCACAGAGGCTGTAGAGATGGCAAAAGAAACAGAAATAGCTGTTATATTTGCCGGTCTTCCTGAAAGATATGAATCAGAAGGTTTTGATCGCAAGCATATTAGAATACCGGAAAATCATAAAGTGCTAATTGAAGAGGTAGCAAAAGTGCAAAGTAACATTGTTGTAGTACTGAGCAATGGTGCGCCAATTGAAATGCCTTGGCTTGATAAAGTAAAAGCGGTATTAGAAGGATACTTAGGAGGGCAGGCGCTAGGAGGCGCAATAGCTGATTTATTATTCGGTCATGCTAATCCAAGCGGAAAACTTGCAGAGACTTTTCCTAAAAAACTTATTCATAATCCTTCTTATCTATATTTTCCTGGTGATGGCGAAACAGCTGAATATAATGAGGGCATCTTTGTTGGATATAGACATTATGATACAAGGGATGTAGATCCATTATTCCCATTTGGATATGGATTAAGTTACACTACCTTTGAATATAGTGATATACAAATCAATAAGAAAGAAATTCAGGATAACGATTCTCTTACTGTTACTGTTAAGGTAAAGAATACTGGAAGCATAGATGGTAAAGAGGTAATCCAACTTTATGTTAAAGATGTAGAAAGTACAATTCCTCGACCAGAAAAGGAACTAAAAGGATTTGAAAAAGTCTTTCTTCATGCGGGTGAGGAGAGAGTAGTGACTTTCCAATTAGATAAAAGAGCGTTTGCTTACTATAATGCTAAATTAGAAGACTGGCATGTGGAATCTGGAGCTTTTGATATACTAATTGGTTCCTCTTCTCGACAGATATTACAAAGAGAGACTGTCTATGTTCATTCAACTAAGGTCATTCAAAAAATCTTAACAAAACATTCTACTTTTGGTGAATTAATGGAGCATCCTGTTGGTGCTGAAATTATGAAAGCAATGCAATTACAAGCTGGTCAACAAAATGATGATGACCACGGTCTTGGGGCCGGTATGCAGGAAATGATTCTTGGAACTACCTTGCATAATGCGTGTGTTATGAGTAATGGGGTTTTTACAGAGGAAATGTTAGATGGTATTTTACAAGCTGTAAATAGTTCAAAATAAAAAATATGAAAGGGATCTAAAAGTAGGTGTCTAATTTGTGAATCAAGCATGTAATCCCTTCTTGCCAAGCTATGAATATATTCCGGATGGTGAACCAAGGGTTTTTGGGGATAGAGTTTATATATATGGATCTCATGATAAGTTTAACGGTACGGAGTACTGTATGAACAACTATGTATGTTGGTCGGCTTCAGTTAAGATTTGGCAAACTGGAAATATGAGGGGGGAATACTTGAAAAAGGTATAGACCCACTTGACTCCGAAGGTAATCAAATGTATTACGCACCAGACGCAATTCAGGACAAAGATCAACGGTATCTCAAAATTATTCAGGAAACAACCACGGAATTTTAATAGATATTTTGGGACAATGGTATGTTTTTAACCATCGTAATACAAATAGACATGGATATTCACGTCAGGCCTGTGCGGAGAAAATATACTTTACAGAGGAGGGGAATATCCCTCAGGTAGAAATTACATCATGTGGTTTGAACAATGGACCTCTTATAGCGTTAGGAGAATATGAGGCAGGAATTGCCTGTAATCTACAGGGGAAAAACGGAATAGGTTTAATTCGAACCTTGTTTGATAAACGTTTGCCATATATTACACAAGATAGAGTTGATCGAGAGGAGAACCCTTGCCAACACGCTGCTAACTTACAAGATGGAGCATTAGTTGGGTATAAATATTTTTCCTTTAATGGGGAAACGTATCAGTTTATTGTAAAAACAAGAGGAACTGGTGAAGGGCGTCTCCTTGTAAGTATAGTTCCTGGTGGAAAACCTCTAGCAGAAGTAACACTTACAAATATGTCAGCAGTGTGGAAAGAGTCAGTATCATTGTTAAAAGTACCAAAAGGTATGCACGGATTGTATATTACATTTCACGGAAAAGGTGCAGTAGATATCCTAAGTTTTAGGTTTGGAAATGTAAATTCAGAATTACTTACAGGAATTTTTATAGCTTAGAGTTGTAACCTTACTTTATGAATTGATTATAAGTAAATAACTTTGGCGTTTTTTTGTAGCTATATATTTATTTTATCTTCCTAAATTTGATTAGCATGAAGTGAAAAATAACCTGACTTCTTGTCACCTGTCGAAAGAAAATGGGTTTGCTAACATTTTAAATAAATAGAATATTGATAACTGGAAAGGAGATTTAATAACATGAAAGATCACGTTGTTATCATTACTGGTGCTGGTAGCGGTATTGGAAGAGCAAGTGCTTTAAAGCTTGCTGTAGCTGGTGCGAAAATTGTAGCGGTTGACTTTAATCAATCTACAGGGGAGGAAACAGTTTCCTTAATTCAAGAAAAAGGAGAGGAAGCAATATTCATACAAGCTGATGTATCTGAGGAAAAAGACGTTGTGAGGTATGTTAATCATGCAGTTGAAACATTTGGTAGGATAGATGTGTTCTTTAATAACGCTGGGGTCCTACAAAAATTTTCAAAACTTGCTGATATCGAGTCAACAGAATATAACCGGGTTATGGACATAAATGTCAAAGGTGTTTTTCTTGGATTAAAGTATGTTCTAAAGGTCATGGAGAAACAAGGATTCGGTTCAATTATAAACACGGCTTCGTCAGCAGGTATTCGTTCTGAGCATAGTACTGCTGTGTATTCGGCTAGTAAGCATGCCGTTATAGGGCTTACTAAATCAGCAGCTATAGAATATGTAAAGAATGGGATTAGAGTCAATGCTATTTGTCCTGGAGGGGTTGAAACGCCGCTAACTAATGCAGTTCCTACTATGCTTCAAGAGTCTGGTTATGTTCCGGAAGAGTTTCCGAATATGCGAATGGGAAGGTTTGCAAGCCCGGAGGAGATTGCAGATATGGTCCTCTATCTTGCTTCCGAAAAATCTAGTTACATGACCGGTTCTATTATTGCAGTAGATGGTGGTTTAACCATCTAGCTATATTACTGTTAGTATAAATATAGGTAGTAGTTTTGGGCATATATCAGGATTATTTTACCGTCAATTAACATAAAGTCTTTGTTATTGGGAGCACTCTTCAATAATATTTATCAAAGGGGGAATTTAATTGAAACGGCTAGAAAATAAAACAGCAATAATTACTGGTGCTGCTGGTGGGCTCGGAAAATATGTATCTATCCTTTTTGCTGAACAAGGAGCTAATCTTGCTATTTCCGATGTGAACGAGGAAAAGTTATTAGAAGTAAAAGAAATCTGTGAATCAAAAGGAGCGAAAGTTTTTGCAAAAGCTTTTGATTTAACTAAGACCGATTTTGCAAAGGCTTTTGTAGATAAGACAGCCTCTAATTTTGGCAATGTCGATATTTTAGTGAATTTAGCTATTGCAATCAAGACACCTCATTCATTTATGGATCATGATTTAGCAACTCTAGATGAATCTTATCAAACTGGACTCGTAACTACCTGGAATATGATGAAGTTCTCTTTTCCTTATTTAAAAGGAAAAGGTGGCAAAATTATAAACTTTGGTTCGGGAGCAGGTTATTCCGGGGAGGAAGGCTACGCAGCGTATGCTGCTATTAAAGAAGGAATACGTGGTTTATCCCGTGTGATTGCAAGAGAGTGGGGGAAACATAATATTAATGTAAATATTATATGTCCGGGTGCTATTACAGACTCTATTAAAAATTATTTAGAAGCAATGCCTGAATCAAATCGTGATCCAAAAACATTAGGGTTTAAAGAAACAGCGATTGGTCGATATGGTGACGCTTATGAAGATATAGCCCCAGTTGTACTATTCTTAAGTACCGAAGATTCGAGACATATGACCGGACAAACTTTTTATGTTGATGGTGGGGCACTAATTAATGCGTAGAAAATTCATGAAACTTTATACACTATATATTAAAGAACTCTACATTTAATTGTGGAGTTTTTTAATATTTACTCACTTTTATTTATTATCGTGTTTGGAAAAAGCTGTTGATTAAAGCGTAAATGGAAAATTACCCTTTTGGGCATACATACAAGTGTAATTTATATTATATTATTAACGAAGGATGTGATTTTATAAATATGCCTATCAATTCGATGCTGAAAGAAAAAGAATACAACAATATGATTGCTGTTAGAATACCAGGAGTTATCTGGATTATAGTTGCGTATTCTATCTCAATGTTCCTCTTAACGCATAATAACGGACCACTAAGTCAATATATTTTATTCACTATTTTAATTTTAGGTTTTACATTATTGTTCTGGCATTCAAATTTGTTCTTGCCAAAAAGGTACTGGTTATACTTTTTATTGCAGTCTTTAATTGTATATACTAGTGCATTTATTATGCAAGATATTCCTCTGTAAGTATTACACTTTTCCCCTTATTAATTGGCCAAGTAATTGGAACAACAGGATGTAAAAAAGTATATCTTTATTTAATTATCAGTATACTCTTTGCACTTAATACCATTGTACTTGTATCTTCAGATTTTTTTGAAGCATATTTACTTATAACAATACCAGCAATGATCGTTTGCGTTGCTTATGCAGCTATATTTTTCAAACAGGTAAACTCCAGAATAAGGACGCAATATATATTAGAAGAGCTTGAAATTGCCCACCAAAAAGCAATATTTAGTCAGATATGGATTTGTTGAAATGTTTGGTAGAACAATTTTTGGATACGAGCCTCCAGATGAGACTACAGTTGTGGGATATACAGAGAGATTTCTAAATCTTGGTTTACCTAAAGGTTTTATTGTAATTGAGGATGTACATGAATTTATATATTGCCTAAACACTGATGAAATGAACGACAATTTAGAATGTCCAGTGGTTTGCTATTTCCCTTATGGCAACCCATCATACAATGTTGAATATTCATCTTTCGAAGAATACTTGGTAGATAATATTAAAGAAGGTTTAGAAAACCTATGAAAAAGAGGCGTCCGGGAACAGTCGGGGGTAGCTGCAAAGCTTGCAGGGGAGAAGGCAATACTCCATGCTGTTTCAGATAGCTAGATTATCCGCACTTCTTGGGTGTTTGGAAAATCAGAAAAAAAAACCTTTGCCTATACGATGCTTAGACTTCTATTAGGTAAGGGTAGTTAACGACCAGAATGGACGACCTGCTTATGCAAGGGACTTAGCTGCTTTTAGCCTATCTTATTAAAACTGCGTCAAAGTCAGGTGTCTATCATTACTCTAACAAAAATACAGCAACTTGGTAAAAATATGCGAAGGAAAAAGTAGGGAAACAGATGTGCAGGTATTACCCAGAGCTCGGAAGAATTCCCCAATTAGCAAAGAGACCTAAATACTCTTGCTTTTTTTTCAAATTCATACCTGGGAAGCCGCTATAAAACGGTTTTTGACACATGGAGTGGCGGAATTCTTCATCCTAATCATTGTTAGTACTAGTAAGGGCATTCTTTACTCCTTGTAAATAGTCAAAGCCATACTTGTTGTCAGGCTCTAAATAAGCACCTTCTGCCCATTCATTCCATGCATTAATAAACAAAAACTCACTGTTGTGTACTTCCCTTGCCCGAATGAGCTGCTTTGTTAAATATTCCTGCCATTTCTCAGGTGTTGATCCAGTGTAGATGGTAGCGTTTTTGCCTAATCTTGCTGTATTATCCCAATCTACATAAGCACCAGGAATCGTGTTAGGTTTAGCAGGTGTTCGATTTAAAATACTGGACCATACTGAGTCATAATCAAGTACGAGCTTAGTCGTATTTTCATAGGTTTGCCTCTCTCGCCACGCATTGTCTGCTTCTCCAAGTGCCATTGTATAATGTGGTTCAAATTCGACAGCAGCATGGAAGTTTTTAATCTGTTCCATTTTAGGGAAGCCATTTAGTGTTTCAATGAAATAGATACCATTAAAACCATGTTCCTTCGCTAAATCATCCCAAAATGACAGCATTTTTTCACATTCAGGTATGATCTGCGGACGATAAATGAGAAAAAGTGGCTTTCCTTCCACTTTAATATATCGGTCATCAGAAAACACGTGTTTCAAATAATCGAAATGCTCTTGCCAATCATCTTCATTTCCGTAATCTTGCGGCATCAATACTTCATTTTCACTACCGTCCCATCTTCTAGTCCAAGGTTCATTAGCCCAAGACAAACAGAAGGGGAAATTGGGATCTTTAGATGCAAGAACTTCCTGCAATGGCTTTTCAAGTAACATTTTACCCTTGAACCAATAATGATAATAACAAAATCCATAAATTCCATAGCTTTTGGCAAGCTCTGCCTGCCAGTTCCTTGCTGATGCTTCAGTTAAATCATAATAATATTGTTCATATGGTTCCCTAGGCTGATAATGATCCTGAAAAAGAGAAATTGCCTTTTTTGTATTCATCCATTCAGTAAATCCATGTCCCCACCAAGCGTTATTTTCTGGTATTTCATGAAACTGGGGCAAATAAAATGCAATTAATTTTATGTTTGTATCCTTATCAATCTTAGTTACTTCTTGGATCTCCGGTTTTGGTTCACTAAAGACGTCCCAATCTAAAATTACCTTCTTTTCATTTTCTCTTTGTTTTATACAGTTGCCTTCCCATATCCTTAAGTTTTTTAAAAATCCAGTATAATATCCGTACTTTTCTAACCCGCCTATTATACCGGAAGGATACAATGCGGTTTTTATACTTGAGATTCCTTTTTTAGTGTATTTCCCATTTATATATAAATAGGGTGTTTTATCTTTAAAAACTACAGTGATATGTGTCCACTTTTTTATTGGCATTTTATGGACGAGGATGGCTGGAAAGTGGTCTGCACCGTGCTCAAAAATAATAATTCCGTTCGTGCCTACAGAAATTCCTGTACCAGCAAAACTCTCACCGCCATGACCGGGAAATATGATGTATCTCTGATCTTCTAAACCTGCTATTCCATTTGATGCTTGCTTAACGATCTTAATTTCTCCATCAGGTTTTGCCCAAAATTCATAGGAAAAGGTATTTTTTGTAGACCGCCACATCTGTTCAAATACAATACTTTTTGTTCCATCAAAAAAGACTTCTCCCTTGCTTTCAAATGTTTGCAGCTCTTTTTTATTTCCCATGCTTTTTTTAATCACTTTTATTTATTCACTCCTTAACAAACAACTTGGTTGATTGTCAGTAAGAATAATTCCACTAAGACTTTGGCAGTCGACGACAAAGGTTTTCCAAACAGTTGTCATTGGTGTCGTCCCTGACATATCTTCAAACCGAAAGCATACACAGCAAGAACTATCAATGCGCCTGTCGAAGAAAAAAACGGTAGGCATTCCAGTTCCATCAAGTGATATTGGTTCATTTGCTCCCTTATCTTTAAGCAATATACCGTGTTTTTGTGCTCCTTCAACTTTTGATAGATTTTTCAATAGCTGGCAAACACATCCTCCGCATTGTCCGTTATGTTCATTTTTGCATGGATGATCATCTTTGCTATTACCACAATCCTTTTTCTTTTTCCTTCTCTCCGCAGCCAGCATTTTTGATTCCTCTCCTTTTTCTTAATCAAACAATGCTATAGTCTATTCTTGTTGACGAGCTATGGATATAAAAATGTTTGGTTTGCATTCAAAAAGGGGCAGTTGTCCATGCTATTGAAAGATAATAGCGAAGATCTTTTCTATACGATGTGAAAATGTATGATAATCCAGCACTTTCCTTCTTCCATTGGCTGCTATTTCTTCCCTTAGTTTATCCTGTACCATATATTGTTCCAGCTTATTCAAAAGTTCGATTTTTGAATGAAAACATGAAATTTCTGTTTCCAATTCAAATTGGTTTGCCAAATCGTCTGTAAATTGAACAAGCTGGAAAGCGGAAGCAGCTGTGATATCAAATGTGCGATTGTTGGTACTGTTATTTTGAATACCTGCCGTATTCTGATTGGTAGGATCAGTACTTTCCCGTAATGTATTTAAACATATATTGGCAGACTGATAAATAATTCCTGCCTTTGTTGGAGGAACCCAGCGATCAATGATGGTCAATTTCTTCTTTTTTAATTGTTTGACTAAAGATTTTCTCCACAGATTTCCTACAACAAGTACTCGAAGTGGCGTTTCATCCAGAATGAAATTAATCAGATTTATTCTTTCTTCATAAGGATATCCAATCAGGCAGACATCGTTTGTTTTTACTATCGTTTGCGGCATAAACACATTTGTATTTGTTCCGAGCGATAAAAAGTAAACATGTTTATAGCCTAATGTTTTGTAATATGCAGCTGATGCTTTGTTAATCGTAAATATATATTGGAAAAAGGGGAGAGTACTGATTGACTTATCCGTATAATAGGGGTCTTCTGTTAGCCATACAGCTGATTGAAAGCTTTGCGTCACAATCCATTCCCGTTTCTCCCTATCCAAAAAGTCACCGAGTACCGTTAAAACTAAATCAGGTCTAAACAAATAACATTTTTTTTTCAATTCAGCCAGTGGCAGTAAAGGGGAACATACCTCTAACAATGTGTCATTCCTATTCTCTAAGGCAGATAAAATGGAAGAATCTATATAGCTATATATAGATGGATAGCCAGATAAGATATATAAAACCTTTTTCATAATACCCTCCGTTTAAATTACTAACTATATAATTCTGCTCAAAAGATATGCAGTTGCTGCCATTAGTATGATTCCTTAAATAAGATAATTAAGTTGCTCAAATATCAAGATATTCACCTATACCATAAGCAGCTTTCAGTCATACCGATATAAGAAAAATCAATAATATTATAGGAGGATACTGTGGAACCTAAAGTTTCTGTCATACTGACAAGCTATAATAAGCCGTTGACTGTCGGATTAACGATTGAAAGTATCATTTCTCAAACCTTTTCAAATTGGGAGCTGTTCATTATGGACGATGCTTCTAATCAACATACTACTGATATAATCAAGAGTTATTTAAGAGATATCAGAATCCAATATTTTAATAGTATGATTGCAGATGAAGAGCGCTATAAAAAGACAAGATATGCCGTATTAATCAATGAGGCTATGCAGAAATGTACTGGAAAATACATTGTTTATGTAACGGATGATGTTATTTATAAAAAAGAGAAACTCAGTATGATGGTAGAATTTTTAGAAAATAACCCCAATAAAAATATTGTTTACAATGCCCAGTTAATCCAGACAGTTGATGAAAAAATGGACATCAAATCAGAACGAATATTATCCGCTTATGATATTCTGCCTGCTGCATCTCATCGTGTAGACCATTGTTCGGTTATGCACACGCGAGATATTGCAGATAAAGTTTTTAATAAATTCCATTCTTATTGGCCGGAGGAACCAATTTACTGGTATAACGCGGATGCTGCTTTTTGGAGCAGGTTAAATAAATGGGAACCTTTCTATCCGATCGATTCCATTTTGGAAGTAAGCTATGAAACGGTTTCATCCTTTCAGCAGCTAAAAGCTTATTTGCCAGATAAGCTGCCAAATGGACTCCTTGTTAAGAGCGTTAAAGAAGATGAAGTCTATGTAATAGATAATCAGACAAGGAGACTGATATCTCCTAAGGAATTTACTCAATTGAAATACAGAAAGGATATGATTATTCGAATACCCGATCCTTATCTTTACCAATATATTGAAGGTCCACCTGTTGATGACAATATTTATGTAACCGGAAAAATTCCAAATGAACGGCTTGTTCAAGAAAAGGAATCATCAGCTATTTATTACCTTCAAGACAATAAAAAAAGAAGTATTCCTAGTCAAAGAGTATTCCAGAAATTCCGACTTAACAGTAAAGATATAATTCAACTAAACAAAGCTGTTCTCGACAAAATAGCTACAGGACCACCTATTCATGAGAAAATCAGTTGTAAATATAAGCTTCCAGACGGAATTATTTTTCAACATAGAAAAGATTTATATTGGAGTATGGAAGATGTCCTTCGTCCTATTAATAGGAAAGTATTGCAAAGACTTAACAAACATAAGCAAAAGCCTGTACATCTAAATCATCAAGAATTTTCAAGATTAAAAATAGAGGATGCTATTGTGTGGGAATTTATAGCTGGTAATAATGAAAAAACCAGTATTTAATTTTTTGACCCTTATAGTCATTCATTTACAAGGTAGTTGGTGTTAAAGGCGGAGAGTACTAATGTATCTTCACTTGTGTCAGTGAAAGTAGCTTTTTAGGAGGGGGATAAACTCTTTATAATCAGCTTTATTTGGCAACGCTCTTTTATTAAAATTTAAGGAGCACTTTCTTGGCAGTTTAGCTGAAGTAGCTATTTATTACTGACGTAAAAGTAAATGCAACAAGGGGAAAAATGAAAGGTGGCGAATATAAATAAAAAAATCTTATTATGTGAAGGGAGATAAAGAATGAAAGAACGCCATAGGAATCTTTTCAAACAGTTAGAAACTTACCGAGAGGATATTTTAGATAGTTTAAATGGTATAAGTGCAGATGCAGCTGAGATTGTGCCCAACAACTTTAATAATAATATTAGATGGAATATGGGACATATTTACTTGGATCAATACTTATGGATTGAGACGTTAACGAAGGAGAAAACAGAGGTTCCTGATATATTTTGCAATTGGTTTAGTTATGGCACAACTCCGGTTCATTTCTCAGCTGAAACGCCTTCTTATATAGAACTTAAAAAACTGCTGAAATTACAACCTATCAAATTGAAGGAAAACTATGGGCACCGATTAGAAGAAGAATTTCCTCCAACTGAAATGGGGATGCGAACAATTGAACAAGTATTAATTCGAACAATCTTTCACGAAGGAATACATTTGCAAGCCATCAATGATATTAAAAAGTGTTTACAGTAATTTTGTCTTAGCAGCTGTTGTAGCTTACTAGTATACGATTGGATCGAGCAGAATTCCTATCTTAAGTCACAATCAGGGAGTTTAGTTTATTATATTTTATTAAAAGAAGCATTATTAAATAAATAACGTATATAAGGTGGTTGGAATTTTAGTGAATGAAAATAAATTTATATGATAGAATCTAAGAAATTATGAAAGTTAGAAATAACTTGTTACGTGCAAAGGATAGGAGAGAAAATGAAGCGAATTAATTTGTGCTTGCTTTGCGGCGTAGTAATAGTAATTTCGATAATACTATTTCTTCTTTCCCAAGGTGAAACATATGACACTTTTACGGTACGAGGCTTCCTCTAATTAAAGGGGTAGCCTTTTTATTATGGACAATTTAGCACAAGAAGGTATTCTATTCTCTACATTTAAATAATACTTAAAAGTAGTTTTTCTTCTTTCTAAAAGTAAAAGGCACATTTCCTTATATGGAAATATGCCTTTTTATATTTACTGAAGAAGACTGGAATATACACTTCAAGAAATTTTAAACCTATGGAAGTACTAACTTATGATTTGGATTTTCTTAAGGATGTTTTAAGGTTTGTGTCTCATTATAGTTTTTGTTGATGCAAGGAGTGAGTAGTCCTTATCTGTTCAATAAAATCAAAAGGGGAAATGTTTAAAACAAAGAAGAACATGATTTATCAGAGCGGTTTAAAAGTGCTTTAAAGATTAAAAACTTTTACTTGGGGGAAATAAGATGAACAAAAATATTCTGCTAGGAGCTGTTTTGGCAGCAACGATTACTGCAACGTTGACTGGTTGTGGTAATAGTGAGGATTCTCAAACAACAGAGGATAGCACACAACAAGAAAATACTATGGGACAAGCACCAAGTGGAGGACCACCATCAGGCGGTGGTATGGGATCTGCCACAGTCGATACAGATAGCATCGTAACAGATGTTGCTGCAACACTTGACGAAGAAGTCTCTGTTTCTGTTTCGGATGATAGTGTTTCAGTAGATGCTCAAGCAACGGAGCTAGCACAAGCCTTTTTAGATACATTATCAGATGAACAATTAGAATCCATTCAATATGATTTAACGGAAGAGAATGCGGTAGTTTGGTCTAATTTACCAGTAAGTGCTGTTCAACGGAATGGAATATTGTTAGGGAGTCTTTCTGAAGAAAGCTTGAAAGCAGCAAAAGAACTATTCTATGTGGCTTTAGGTGAAGAAGGTTACAATCAGCTGATTATGAATCTTGAAGGGGAAGAAGTGTTAGGAGAAAATATGGATGGCTATGATGCTGATATGTATTATGTTTCTATATTAGGGGATGTTTCGGATTCTTCTACTTGGATTCTTCAGCTAGGCGGTCACCACTATGCTAATAACTTTACATTCAATGCAGAGGAAACAGGTGCAACACCTTTCTTTATTGGAATTGAGCCCCAATCATTTGAAAATGCTGATGGTGAAACTGTAGAGGCATTAGCTACTCGTAAGAATGCTATGTATTCTATGATTGATTCATTAACGGATGATCAAGAAGCGGAAGCAGAAATTACCGATAAATTTGACGATGTCCTTGTTGGACCAGGTAACGATGGCAACTTCCCAACAGAAAGCGAGGGAATACTGGTAAGTTCCCTAAGCGACGACCAACAAGAATTAGTCAAAGACGCAATTAAAGCTTGGGTTGCAGATGTCAATGAGGAAGATCAAGAAGCACTTTTAGATGCTTATTTCGCTGAGGATGCATGGGCAGACACATATATTGCTTGGTCAGGTTCTACAGACTCTGAGGACCAAGGTTCCTATATCCGAATCGATGGACCAAGAGTGTGGATTGAATTAACTGTTCAAGGTGGTATAGTTTTCCAAAATCAAGTGCATCTTCATACTATCTGGAGAGACAAAGTAGCCGATTACGGCGGTGAATTTAGTTCGCAATGATGAAAAAAATTATTCCAATAATGTTGAGCATAATAATGACGGTACTGTTTTTAGTACCGTCATCGACCTCAGCTCATTCAATGCCTTCGTCTGTAGTATACTTGGATTTTTTGGAAAATATAGTAGAAGCTGAGTTAGTTATTCCATTGGACCGATTAGAAGTGGCATTTGAAGAGGATTTGTATGACAATCCAGAACAAGCCATTCAAACCTACCATGATGAGCTTAAAGCTTATATAACAAGCCATATAAGTGCAGAAACTAATGAAGCCGAACAATGGACTGAGACATTTGATGAAATGTCGCTTTCATATCCGGATGTAGAAACAGATTCAATTGATTTAATTGTTCATCTTACACTAACACCTCCAGCAGGGGAAGCTGTTGATGCCTTTACTCTAAACTATGGTGTGGTTGTAAGAGAGCTTGTTACACATGTTGTAAGCATTGCTGTAAGAAGTGATTGGAATAATGGCATTTATTCAAGTGATCCTAAATTAATAGCAAGCATCATTCATAACAATACAACTGTACAAATTGACCAATCAGATGGCAGTGTCTGGACAGGCTTTGTCAGTATTATAAAAACAGGAATGGCACACATTGCTGAAGGTGTAGACCATTTACTATTTTTACTTGCACTATTATTGCCAGCTCCATTATTAGTAAATGGAAATAACTGGGGCAAGTCTGCTGGATTTAAAGCTAGTATGAAAAAACTCTTGAAAATTACCCTTGCGTTTACAATCGGTCATTCCATTACTTTAATAATTGGTGCAACTGGTTGGGTTTCTATTCCAAGTCAACCGATTGAAGTGCTAATAGCTGTTTCCATCTTAGTTTCGGCAATCCATGCGATAAGACCATTTTTTGCCGGACGTGAAATTTTTGTTGCTGGTGGTTTTGGATTGGTACATGGATTAGCCTTTGCCACACTAGTTACAGATTTAGGTGTCACACCAATGAGAATAGTAATGAGTGTGTTAGGCTTCAATATTGGTATAGAACTCATGCAATTGATTGTAATTGTACTAATAATGCCATGGTTTTTGTTGCTTAGTAGAACAAATGTTTTTAAACCTATTAGAATTATGGGTGCTTTGTTTGCAATGGTTGCTTCAATAGGCTGGATAATAGACCGAGCTTTTGGTATTAAAAGTCCTGTAGATGAAATTGTAAATACTTTAGCGGAGAATGTTTTATGGCTAGTTGGAATTCTTGCTATTATTTCAATAATAAGTACCATTATTTCTAATAAAAGAAGTACTAGATCTGGGAATTGACTATATTAATACGTAAATAAGGACACCTCGATGAAGTAACGAGGTGTTTTTATTATACTGTTGAGTTATACCCATATTACTATAAATACTCACTGGCATTACCATTACGTACATTCAATAAAGATTCAGTTGCCATTGGCAGGTGATTTTTTGTAGCGAGCAGCGAACATAAATAAATGTAGTAGCTTTCTTATCGAATTATTTGGGCAGAATGACTGGTATCTACCTTATGAAAAAGTTTAATTAAGGAATGTAGGAGGGTAGACCCCGAAGAAGTTAATTAGTAATACTGAATGTTATTCATTTTGAATAATGTAGTGTACTTTATCTCTCTATTAGATATCGTTAAACTGCCTTTCCTAAAACATAGTATCCAGAGCAAGAAGAGAAAAAAAGTAAGATCTTGATTTCAAATCTAATAGCTGTCTAATGTAGCTGGCAGCAAAAAAAGAATGAGTATGCAACCAAGGGAAATTATAAAAATACCAATAAGAGAGTATGCTATTACTTTATAGATGATAAGAAGTAGTTTAAACAAAGAATATATGAGTCTATAAGTCTGCGTTAAATACAGTATTTATGATGCTAGAATTTCCAGTCTCTAATGAAACTTGGGGAGGACTGCTATAATCAGTTGTAAAACTTGCTGTCTAGGATAGCAAG
>Ga0209463_1000599_pt1 | contig 26025 bp, 26 predicted proteins | sample AgamicMgSfrz_FD_187169 | JGI IMG/M metagenome (GOLD analysis project Ga0209463, IMG submission 187169) | Agave microbial communities from Guanajuato, Mexico - Mg.Sf.rz (SPAdes) (version 2) | ecosystem: Host-associated > Plants > Phyllosphere > Phylloplane/Leaf | place: Guanajuato, Mexico... | reverse complement strand
ATACTTGTCATGAACAAATGACAACAAATATTGATCGTCCTTTAATTAGGCATAAATTGAGTCAATTTAAGATTGAACAAATGAAAAGACAAATTGATTCCCCACTCTATACGAATGAGCACGGTGAAGAACTTGCGGCTGCTGAGACTGATGTTGTCGAAGTAAGCGACGAAATTCTTTATTCTAATGCATTAATTATGAAACTATGTAAAAAGCACGATATTTCCTTACATAATGAAATTTGGAAAGAGGAACGTGTAACGAAAGTAGCGAGTTCTATTCAACGTGAATTGCTATTGGATAACCGTAAATATAAAATGAGTATATTAAAAATGGCTTATACATTCGCTGTACAAACAGTTGATGGCTACTTTGAAAATCAAGATGCGATTGATATCTCTACCATTCTCTCAAATGCAGATTTCGTGGAACTAAAAGAAAAAAGCATTGTACGTGATTTAAGCAAAAGTTCTTTATGGAATACGCTAAATACAAGTAGTGAAAATCATTACTTTATTTTACTTAGCGATAAAGACGGTCTGTTTTGCTTCATTCGTTTGTTTGACATCTTTGATGTTGTCGTTCATTTATCAGAAAAAAGATTTGACCTTCCATCACCCATTGTCGGTGTAAATAATGTGAATACACAGAAATTTTATGTCCAAAGTTTAAAACAGTATATGGATGGTCTGTTTAAAGAAAAAGCACCTACTATATAATAGGAACCAGAACGTACGGTCTCCTTTCTTGATGAAAAGACACTGTGTTATAATGAGTATGAAAAGAACAATACAATCACATAAACCAATTATAAATTGTATATAAATAAAAAAGACTAGTGTGCGGCTACACACTAGTCCACGTAACTTAGCAGATTGGATTGTTCATTTATCCTATTTGTTTCTTACAAACAAAACAACCCACATTCTATAGGCATAGGTGGGTTGTTATTTTTTGAGCTTGTCTATTAAAACGACGACGAACGTTAACAATGCAACGAGAAACAGTCCACCCTGCAATAGCAACGCTATTTCACTCACGAATTATCACCCCCCTCCTACTTGGAGAAGTGATAATTGAACAACCAACCGCACCTTAAGTTACCCTTTAATTTTACCATATTTTCTAATAATTTACGATGAAAACCCGCAAGCGAATAACTTGCGGTTTTTTTATACCGTATTAACAGGCAGTAAACAAAATGAAGCAATAAATAGGTGAAACTTTATTTCTCACTATTTTTTTAATGCATATGCATCAGCAATCATTTCACCAACAATTTTATTTTCTTCTTTCTTCTCGTCTTTCAATAATGGGAATAACAATTCTGCCACTTCATACGCTTCTTCTAAATGCGGATATCCTGATAAAACAAACGTATCAATTCCTAACAATTCATATTCTTTTATCCTTTCTGCTACTGTATGCGGATCGCCTACAAGTGCAGTACCTGCCCCACCTCTTACAAGTCCGATTCCAGCCCATAAATTAGGGCTTATCTCTAACGACTCTCTCGTACCTTTATTTAAATGGGTCATCCGTTTTTGACCAACCGAATCATATCTTGCAAATGTCTTTTGAGCAAGCCCAATTGTTTCATTATCCACATATTGAATTAAACGTTCTGCCTCTTCCCATGCTTCTTCTTCTGTTTCTCTTACAATTACGTGTAATCTAATGCCAAATCGCACTGTACGCCCCTTCTCTTCTGCAAGTTTTCTTACTTCTTCTATTTTCTCTTTCACTTGCTCTGGCGGCTCTCCCCACGTTAAATATACATCACTATGTTCAGCTGCTACTTCTTTTCCAGCAGCTGACGATCCTCCAAAATATATAGGAGGATATGGTGTTTGAACTGGTGGGAAGACAACTTTACTATCTGTAACTTTAATATGTTTTCCTTCTAAAGAGATCGTTTCACCTTGCAATGTCGATTTCCAAACTTTTAAAAATTCATCCGCTGCTTCATATCTTTCATCATGATCAAGATATAATCCATCTCCTTGTAGTTCAACTGGATCTCCTCCAGCTACTACATTAATAAGCAGCCTCCCATGTGAAATTCTATCAAATGTAGATGCCATCCTCGCTGCAACTGTAGGGGACATTAGTCCTGGTCTCACTGCTACTAAAAATTTTAGTTTTTCTGTTTCAGCAGCAAGAGCTGAAGCTAACACCCAAGGGTCTTCACATCCTTGACCAGTTGGAAGTAAAACACCCGTATATCCTAAATAATCAGCTGCCGCAGCAACTTGCTTATAATAACCATATTCAGCTGCTCTTCCTCGTTTTGTCGTTCCTAAATATCGACCATCTCCATAAGCCGGAATAAACCATAATAATTCCATACCTTTACACACCCCTTATTTATTTTGAATCGTATACTAACACATTCTATATAAATTACCCCTAATAATTTATATGTTAATTCCCTGTCTCACCTTTAAAGTTATCTCGCCATCTTAAAAACTTCACTTCTAGTAAACGTACTAGAGAGTCAGAAAACTTCCCAACAAATGCAAATATAATTATGCCGACAAATACAATATCTGTATTTGAAAATTGCCTTGCATCCATAATCATATAGCCAATACCTTCTGTAGACCCCATAAGTTCTGCTACTACTAAACTCACCCATGCAACACCTAACGATAACCTTGCTCCTAGTAAAAGGTTAGGCAATGCAGCTGGTAAAATTAGTTTCGTGATTAATTTTCTTTTACTAAACTCTAACACTCTCGCAACATCAAATAACTTTGAATCCACACCTCTAATACCTAAAAATGCGTTTACGTATAAAGGAAAAAATGCACCATCTGCAATTAATAACACTTTCGATGTTTCACCAAAACCGAACCATAATACGAAAAGCGGTGCAACAGCTAAATGAGGTACAGTTCTTAACATTTGCACAGATGGATCTAAATATTGCTCACTTCTCGTTGAAAATCCAACAATCGTTCCTAAAATGATTCCTAAGCCCCCACCAATAAAGAAACCAGCCGCAGCCCTAAATACACTAATACTTAAATGGCCGAATAACTCTCCTGTTTTAATAAGCTCTTGGAAAGCTAGAAAAATATCTAATGGTGTTGGTAAAACTGTTTTAGAAACAAGACCGAATACACCAGCTAACTGCCAAATTATTAATATAATAACCGGTATAGTAATCGCCCTTACTAAAACTTTTACATTTAACTTTCGCATCTTCTTGACGTTGTTTTTCTCAATCGTTATACTCGCTGGTTTAATAACAGCTTTCGTATTTCCCACTTTACAAAACCTCTTTTCACTTCGCTTTCAATGCTTTTTCTACGAAAGAATTATCTACAACTTTTTCCGTCTTAATTTCTTTCTTTATAGAACCGAGCTTATATTGAAAATCCGCTGTCTTTTGTTGTTCTGCTATTATTTCCTTCGTTACTGGAACTAAAATTGGTTTGTCGTGATTAAACACTTCTTTTACGATCTTCGCATCTATCTTTTTTACAGAAGTATATACTTTTATTGCTTCATCTAAGTTAGCATCTTGCCATACACGTGCTTTCTCATAAACTTTGAGGAATTTCTCAACTAATTCTGGATGTTCTTTCGCAAATTTTGTTCTCGTAATTAAAAATTCTGGTGAAGAGACATTTAATGTTTCACCGTCTGCAATCACCTTCGCACCTTTATTTAACGTATGTAATGATATGAAAGGGTCCCAAATCGCCCATGCATCTACTGATCCTGATTCGAATGCAGGCTGCGCTTCATCTGGTTGTAATTGAATGACATTTACATCTTTTGAATCAATCCCTTCTTTATCAAGTGCTCGATACAATAAATTAAAAGCACTACTTCCTTTTGCTACTGCAATTTTTTTACCTTTTAACTCTTTTACACTCGCAATTTTGCTATCTTTTTGAACGAGAATTCCAGTTCCTTTTCTCGCATAACTTGTATTGGCGATTTCGGTAAATCCAATACCTGCTGCTTGCGCTGAAATGACTGGAGAATTCCCTACTTCACCAAAGTCTAATCGGTTTGATGCGATTGCTTCAAAATAAGGAGGTCCACTTTGGAACTCTGTCCATTTCACTTTAACTCCTTCTTTTTTAAACTCCTCTTCAAACCACCCCTTTTTCTTTGCTAGTAATAGCGGGCTTAATCCTTGCTGTATACCAATTTGTATTGTTACATCTTCTTTCTTACTACTTGCTGTACTTTTTTCACATCCTAATAAACATACTGATATAGCTAAAACAAAAGAAAGAATTTTTAATTTTTTATACATATAAAATCCCCCTTTTCCTATATACTTGTTTGAATCAACCCTCCATATTCAAACTGCTGTAATACTTTCGTTCGAAGTTGTTGGAACGATTGAGAAGTTTTATTCCGCGGATAAGGCAAATTATTTTCAATCACTTTATGTATTTTCCCTGGTTTTGCACTCATAATGATGATTCGGTTTGAAAGATATATCGCTTCGTCTATATCATGTGTAACGAATATCATTGTTGTTTTCTTATGCTCCCAAATATTTAGCAATACTTCTTGTAAATGACTTCGAGTAAAAGCATCCAGCGCTCCAAAAGGTTCATCAAGTAATAATACATTTGGATCTCTTAATAACGCTCTCGCTATCGCAACACGTTGTGACATCCCGCCTGAAATTTCTTTCGGATACGATTTTTCAAAGCCATCTAACCGAACGATTTCAACCCATTCTCTCACCTTATCTTTCACATACTTATCTTTTAACGACAAATCTGCCGCTATATTTTCTTCAACTGTTAACCATGGAAAAAGCCTATGTTCTTGAAAAATAAAACCTTGTTTCTTGCTCGTTTTTAAGATAGGCTCCCCGTCAATAACAACTTCACCTTCAAAATCATTATCTAGACCTGCAACAATTTTTAGTAATGTACTTTTTCCGCACCCACTCGGACCAATTACTGTAACAAAATCCCCTTTCTCTAATTGAAAATTAATATTCTCTAGCACTTGAACCGTACCAGTTTGTTTCAAAAAATATTTTGATACCCCATCAATTGAAACAGTCATTTCTTCCCCTCCTTAAAATGATTCATATAAATGAACAGATTCAGTATTTGTGCAATAAAAAAACCAAAGGCATTTTATCAACAGATAAAATGCCTTTGGTTTCTCCAATCGGCAATACGTTATGGAATTAAGTACATATTATACAAATATTTCCGATAAGTCAACTAGGTTTTGTCAAAACATACATATGATTCGTTTGAACATTTTTACTGTTGTTTATTTGAACAATATCATTTACTTACTATTTTTTCTGATCTTTAATCTACTGTAACCAATAAGAAAACTCACACGCTAAATGCAGTTGATGGGATTTAATAACTAAGCGACGAAATTTCTACAAAAAAAGAGTAATTTCAAGAAATATGCTACTAACCTTAGATTTATTAAAAAAGTTAGATCGTATAACTTGAGACTACTCATTCCCATTCAAAATATTTATGTAATTAAATTTTATTTCCTCTGCACCCTGGCTGTCTCCAAAACTATTGGTGGCAGCTCTTTTTGAATGATTTCTTTTAATCCATAAAGAGCTTTCCTCACATAACCACCTTCGAAATTCCCTAATGGTTCTGGTAATTCATCTTCATCCAATATGAAGTATTCTCCATTTGGAAGTACCATAATATCGATGATTAAATCTTCAAAGGAAACCACTTCATCTTTTATTTGTGTGTTTTTTACGATATTAAAATAGGAACCTAAATACTTTCCTTTTATATCTCTCCATACGTATAAATTGTACGGACGATCTTTCCAGTAATATGCGATTGTATAACTTCCTTTTGGGATTGTTAACTTAGTATCATTTGCAGTCATTGTAAATGAATACTGCACCTCGTGAAATAAAACGATACTTTGTGATTGCTTTTCAAGTAATAAGCAATTGTGATCTACTATTGTTGAGTTATACTGGATTTTTCTTTCTATAATTTCAATTTTCGATGTAAGTAACTTATTCATTATTTTGTTTCCCCTTATGCTAGTTCTATCCTCAATTATATCCATTTATATAGCGATAAAGAAGTGTATAGTTTTTTATATAATGATTTATACAAGTACATAATAAAAACTCCTTCTTATTTAGAAAGAGTTTTTATTATGTAACTAACAGCACTATTACTCATGTTTTAACTTTTCCTTAACCGCATCATAAAATTTTCGTTCTTCATCAACATTCAAGTAAACACGACTTACTCTTTTAGAAAAGCCGTATAACAACTGCGCTTTCACTGGCTCTTTTAATGTTATTTCAAAAGTAGCAGGTTCTTTTATGAACTCCATAACAGTTGCATCCAATACCTGTTTCCCTTCTTTTGCCGTTAGCAATTCCCCCTTGTAGAACGCAATACTATCAATTTGTGTAAATGGCATAACAATTTTCTTTCCTAATCCGATTTGAATGATTACTTGTTCTTCTGTTACGACAAGGGGATTTTTGCGCATCGCTTGTATTTCAGCTATAAAATAAATCATCGCGTATACATTTAAAATAAGTAAAATCCATGCTATTACTGGATTCCACTGATGTAGTAAATAATGAAAACCAATGCTTTCAATTATTGTTGCATGAATAATCATGATATACACACCTATAGCACCAGTCTTTTTATGATATGAGTATACAGATTTACCTGTTGGTACTTTTTCACGCCACGATAAAAACGCATAATAGATTAACTTACACTCTGTTAGAATGACATCTACTAACTTACTTCTTTTCATAGTAGCGTCAAACGCTGCATCAATTGCATAAGAAAAGGAATAATTTTCTCTTCTATATTCTTTATATTTTTTTATTATTTTAGGAAGCACTCTAACAATTTTATAGAGAAGGAATAATTCTAGACCTACAAATGCAATTTCAGCCGCAACAATAATATAAGAGATGAATGAAAAAGCTTGTAAATAGTCACTTGGAATAATAAATCTTGCAAAAATATAACCAGCTATTACAACAGGAACTATATACGTTAACGAGTATCTTTTTCGAATAATGAAGAAATACGTGATGATTGGAATGACAAACATGCAATCTAATAATGACCCAAGCACAACTTCTTTCGGCGCAACTGGTACAATTGGAAGGGCATACAATAAATAGTTTGATAGCATAATTAAAGAGACGAGTCCAATCCAAATACCTTTTCGCCTTCGTGATAGTGTAGCCTTCATACGTTCACTCCTTTATTTAAAAACCTCATTTAAATGGTCTTTATAAAATGAAATGGCACGTTCAAATTCTTTTACTTCCTCTACTTTCACGACAGTTTCAAGTAATAATTTCATCGCTGATTCGTGATCGTTTACGTTATATTTTGCTAATGATAAAAATACTTTCATCGGAGCGTTCTCTGGGAATTTTTTCACCCCAGCTTCTAATACTGTAATTGCCTTTTCATATTCACCTATACAACGATATGTACTTCCTAAACCAATATAAGCACCGCAAAGCGATTCGCCATCAAGTCCATTTGCGATTGCCTGCTCATAATACGGAACTGCTTCTGTTTCTAGCCCCATTACATCATGTATCCACGCACACTGATACAGTACTTCTGCATCCTTTGTAAAGTTTGTTAATCCTATAAGCATCTCTTTAGACTGCGCATATTTCTTTTCGTTTCTAAGTTTAATAGCTTGCTTTAATAAATGTTCCATAGAATCCACTCCTCACCAATTATTCTGTGTATAGCTCTTGATTGGTATACGCTTCACATTCGTGTAAAAGTAAAATTCCCACCAATTAAAGTTTCGCTTACTTATTACTATGCGGATTCATTCTCATCTAAAAACTTAATTTTAAAAAGCAGTGACACGATTACATAATAACTCTAAGCTTTTGACAATTTCTTTCGCTGTTTCATCTTTCCCATTACACAACTTCCCTTTACCATCCTGTCCAATTACATAATGCACAGCTCCGCGCGAATATAAAGAATGTGGTGAATTCGCAATCATTACATTCGCCCTTGCTTCTTTCATTCTATTTTTTGCTCTTTCAAACAGTTCTTCTTCATTTAAATCACTTTCAAGTTTAAAACCAACAAGTACTGTTTCTGGGTCCCATTCTTTTATTTGTTTTAATACTTTTGGAGCCTTTTGAAAGTGAATAATCGGTGCTATATCACTTGAAATTTTTCCGTTCATATTAAGAACATTACCATCTTGATCACAAATTTTCTCCACAATCCAATCTGATCCAGCCGCTGCCATAATGACTGCATCAATCTTTTCATGTGATATGATACTTTTCATTTTATCTTGTAAATCAACGATTCCTTCAAATGGATGTAATTCTAACCCTCTATGTACATCACTCGGTTTCTCCGCAAAATAACCGTGTAAATATATAACATGTGCCCCTTTAGCTAGAAGTTCTTCTGCGATTATCCTTCCGATTGTACCTTTGGCCATATTCGTATGCCCGCGTACTTGATCCCATTTTTCTAGACAACCACCGCTCGTAATTAATACCTTTTTCCCCTTCATTGTAACCATCCCTTACTAATTTTTCTTACGAAACCATTCTGTTCCAAAGTCAACTATATCACGTTGTTTCATTAGACGACACGTTGCATTCCCTATCTTCCCATTTTTTACAGTTCCTTTTCGCTCAAACTCCACACCAATTTCTACAAACTTCTCAGATTCGTAATCCATTTCAAAAAACTCTTTCCATACTCTTTCACCATTTTCTATAATAGGTGCTCCTACTTGTATTAACTCACATGCACCAGAACGCACCTCGGATAAATGAACAGACGTATTAGAATCATATCCAACACCAATTAATAATACGTACCCGTCTAAATCATATATTTTTCTTAATGGAGATTCTTCTCCAAAGCTCATTGATAACGAATGGTTCATTGTTATTTCTACTGCATGTTTTCCCCATGCAGCAAAACTTCCTAACGGATGATTACTACGTACTACATTCGGATATGTACGAAAACATTCAACTATTTCACCCATTCCCCTTGTTGGGGTTATACGTGAATCAAATGCTGGGACGTTATCTCGGATAATTTGCCACCAGTCTTCCGGTACAGGTGGTCTTGACCAATGTTTCGGATCGGACAAATCCGAAGATTGCGTTGGCATTATTATCGTTCCTTCTTCCGTAACAACTTTCATTAATGCTTCTACTACAGCAACCGCACCACCAGATATCCACCCGATAGAACTTAGTGATGAATGAACGATAATTGTCATTCCTTTTTCGACTCCTAATGCTTTTAAATCTTTTGTTATTGTTTCGATTGTATTTGGAAATTGTGTACTTGCTACTATTTCATTCATTTTCATATTGGTTCCCCCACTAGCTACGTAAATTTAAACTTTTATATAAATATATTATCATATTTTTCTTAATTTTTAACTTAATCATTTTTCACATCTATAAAAAATAGTAATATTATTACACAAAAAATATTTGAATTATGATATTCAGATTTAAAACACAAAAAGAAAGTGAAGATTTTACATCCCCACCATAAAAAGCTGTTTTATACATAGACGAAAGAGCTCATCACAAATGATGAGCTCTTTGTTTACTTTATCCTTCAATTGTAACCCCAGTAAACATTGATAAGTTTCCCGTTATTTTCTCACCTACACGTAAAAATAAGCCTGCTGCTCTTCCACTTATACAGTGAGAGCCAATTAATAGTTTACCAGTATATGGACCATCCCATGTGTCAATGGTACAGTCAGGCATTTCTATGTATTGCTGGTATATCTTCCTTTGTTCAAAGTAATACTCTGTTTTATCTTCAGCTAATAATTCATCATTTTCGTATATAGATACTCCGCCACCTTCACGACCAAATACAGGTTTTGAAACGTATGATTCATGTCTTTCTAGAAATCGCTTATTTGAAAAATATGTTGGTAGAAAGTATTTATAAATAATGTCTTGCTCTTCTTCTGTAAAGAAAACACTTTCTTCATAAAGCTTCCAAATTAGTGCGAGTACACTTTTGTTTTGCATAACAAACGCGGCTGGCGGATTAATAATTTTCACTCTTTCTTGCGCAATATGATCTAAAAATTGTAAACCAATCCTTTTTCCATTCTTATCAACGTCCGTTACTAAATACTCTATTGGATACAGTCTATATAAATATTTTATTTTTTCTCCACTTGGCGTATATATACCATCTTCCGCAACGACAATGTCTTGTATTCCTACATAGTCCGTTGACTGATTTAAGCAATACGTTCTTAAAAACTGAACCGTTTGACTATCTTCATCGTGCCAATCATAACTAGTAAAATATATCGTCTCTTCAGGGCCTATATGATAGTCATGTTTAATTTGTTCCCATGCCTGCACAATATGCTCTTCTATATGGTTTGGGTGATTTACATCATGATAACGGCATAACACTTCATTTGCGACAGACGGTTCTAAATAGCCTGTTGGCGTATCACAATTTACTTCTATTAATTTTATATCGTCACCATTTACGATAAAATCAAACCTTGTAAAATATGAAAATAAACCATTATGTTTCATTCTCGCCATTTCCCACGCTTCAGCTGGGAATCCAAGTTTTTGAAAATCTTTTGTCGTATTTACAATATATTGATACGTTCTATATAACACATACATGATTTCTTCTGTCGCTTTTGAGATAGCAGTATAAGTTTTTGCTGGCATGCGATACATCCCTGTTGCCATATATTGATTCCATTCTTCATTCTCTAACAGACTAGGCCAAGTGAAACCATTCCTACTAGCCTCTTCTGCAAGTGAAAACCATACTTTCATATACTCTTCTTGCTCTCGTTCTGTATACATTACTCCATTACCCTTTCGTTTTAGGATCCTACTGGCGCTTTTGCGTTTCCAATTCCACTTGAACCAGAGTTTACTTTCGGTGTTTGCGTAGTAGATGATTTTGGCGTATTTGTATCTGGTGTTACTTTATTGGATGGATTTGGCTGCTGTTTATTTAAATCTACTTTATTGGAAATATTATTATTACCGTTAGAACCACCAGAATAACCACCGCTACTACCGCCACCTGTTCTACGCTCATCTTTTTCACGATATGGAATAACATTATTTGCATACGGTTTCTTCATTAAATTTGGTTTTGCTGTATAATTCATATTTGAAGTTCTACTCGCTAATAAATATCCTGCTACAAATGGAAGTATCGGTAAATGAGAGTTTTCATGATAAGATGAAAATGACGGATTATTTTCCTTGCATAACTCATCTGTCTCTACATTTTCATTGGTTGGGGCTTTATCATCACAATTTAATGTTTCTTGTTCATTTCTTTGTTTTGCACCATCTGTTTTAACAGCTGTACTTTCTTGCTGAGCAGTTTCTTCTTCATAATCACCACAACCTGTTAATAAAAAAGATGACACCCCTATTGAAGTAGCTATTTTTATAAACTTACTTTTCTCCATTCTCACGTGTTATACACCTATCTTCTTTTATCTATATTTTTCCAGATACCTATATTATATAATGAAATTATTATTTTTTTCAAACTATATTCAATATGTACAATTATATATTTTCATGCTATTTTTCCATGTAACAATGAAATCTTTCTATCCCTGGATATTTTTCTCCTAAACTTTTAACTTGAAAACCAATTCTTTTATAAAATTCTACCGCCCCATCGTCTGTCTCCGCTTCTATATAAGTCAATTGGTATACTCTTATAATCTCTTTAATCATTTGTAGTGCAATTCCTTTTTGACGATAATCTGGAGCCACTGCTATATGACATATTCGTGCTTTAGTTTCTCCGATTATTTCAATACCTAGACAAGCTTTTTCTTCATATTTGTACAAAGTCCCTTTATTACTTTGATAAAATATTATTGCCTTCTTTAAGCTTATTTCATTTCGACCGACGGCATATTGTAGCACATTTAATATTGAATCTTTTTCAATTTGTTCAACGCGATGTATATTCATACTTTCATCCCTTTCTATGAAAAAAGACTAGCTCTTAATAAAAAGAGCTAATCTCATTACGCCGTTATTTTTTCTTCTTTTTTTACAACGACAGCCACATAACTATGAAGTATCATTCCAATAATAACGAGACTCATACCAATCCAAGATAATGATGACGGAATTGGTGCAGATAACCAGATCAGCTCTCCTACTAGCGCAAATAAAACTTCACCAGACTGCGTCGCTTCCACTGTTGCTAATTTTTGCGGATCATCTTTCACAAGATCTGTTGCAAAGAAAAATAATACTGTCGCGATTAACCCAGAGCTAACTGCTACAATAAAACATTGAAGAACTTGGCTACTTGACGGTAATCCGCCAGTTGATACTTGGTAACCAGATAATAAAAACCAAAATGGTAAGCTTGATAAAGTCATACCGAGTACTCGCTGAAATACATCTAATTCCCCTTTACAAACTTGCATCATTTTTCTATTTCCAAGAGGATACGCAAATGCTGCAATAAGTACAGGAACTACACATAAAACGGTTTCACGAATACCTAATGAAGAAGCATGTTCTACTTGCATGAGAACAACACCGAATAAAATAATGCCCGACATAACTAATTCCTTCATCGGAAGTTTTTTATGTAGTGGATCCACCGCAAAAAATGGTGTTAACAAAATCCCTGCAACGATTGTAATTTGCCATGTTGATGCAACAAGCCAACCTGGTCCGAACGCTCCAGCAAAACTAAGTGGTGCATAAAAGAGACCAAATCCAACGATACTCCACACTAACCATTCTTTCGGATTGTTTTTCATATATTGAAAGAGTTGCTTTAAGTTCCCTCTATACATAACAATAAGTAATAGCATTGGAACCATAAAATAATACCGTAATGATGCACTCCAAATCCAGCTTCCACCTTCTAAGTCCATTGCCCTGTTTAAAACAAAAGTAAAGGCAAAGAAAAAGGATGCCAATATCCCTATAACAATTGCTTTCATTGTAAAACCCCTTGTATTTAATTTTTTATCTCTATGACATATATTTTAGTATACGCGATGAAAAATCTACATTCAAACTTACATTTCACTTTGGGATGATGAAGGAATTGTAGTAGATTTACATGGGAATAAAGTGCATTGGTATGAAATCGAGGCCATTACATATCAAAATTTTCAAGGGTCAAAATCTACTTTAATCTCGCCCCACTATACTCACCATGAAAATATACGCATCCGCTATAAAAGATGGCTACCAACTATTGCACATTCAATTTACTGGTTTTCTATTGAGAAACCAAAAGATTATCATAAAAATTTAATGATAGCTTGGGAAGAAAAGCGAACGAATAAAAACAAACGCCTCCTTTAATTATTATTTAGGGGCGTTCGTTCATTCAAAAATTAAAGAATCTGTAGTTTATATTCTCTGTATAATTTCTTCAATCGACTTATATGGGCTTGATGATACCGATTATGATCTGCTATATGCCATATTCCCCATCTTATTGTCGCAGTTTCCCCTTTTTCATACAAAACTTCCCGCGTTAAATCAGTTTCTGTTAGTTTCATACATTCTTCATAAAACAATTTTTGCACTGCTTCATAATCTTGCATTAACTCTTGCAATGTGTTTTTTCTTAAACTTGGTAATTCTCCTACTTCATTTAACATAGGACCATATTTATTTTCAAATGCTGGCGGAACATCTTCTCCCTTGAAACGATACACCCAATGTAAATCAACAACTGCTAAATGCTGAAGTAACTGCCCAATACTATTTTCATTATTTTCAGACCCTTTATAGGATAGTTCGTTCTCTTCAGTACCTTCGACTAACCTTTGCAATCTATTAAACGTATCAGCAACCGTCGCATACAAAATCGCTACTTGAGGGTCCATATTTCTTTCTAAATAGAGATCTTTCATACAAAACTTCCTCTCTTAAAAGAACAACACCATATGTTCATCATCACTATACACACCATTCATTTTTATAGCCCTTTTTTCAATTCCGTATGTTTTAAATCCCATTGATTCATATAATCGTTTGGCTGGTTCGTTCGTTGACACAACCCCTAAATTCAATTGCTCTAGCTTCATCTCTTTTGCCCTTTCAATTGCTTTACGTATTAAATCACGTGCAAGACCACTTCTTCGATTTTCAGTATCTACATACATTGCAACGATATGTCCTTTATGCTTATATGCGTCTTTTTCTTCTGTTAATAAAGTAACAACCCCAACTAAACAATTTTCATTATTAAAAGCACCAAATGTAAAACTACTATTGGATGAAAGATTACTAGCAACTCGTTCAAGAGGATTTTCTTGACGTACTGCTTCTTCATAAGTCGTTATAAATGCTTCTGGATTTACTTGTAATGCTTGTAAACGTAACTCCCAATATTGTTTTGCATCCGCTTTTGTAAGTAATCGAATCATTTTATCTTCCCCTTTTTAATTTACATAATATTTTTATAGGCTACTTTTTGATTCATACTCTTCTTTTAATATACTGTAACGATTGCGATGAATGAACTTCCCCTGTCTCAATCGATCATTTCTCATTAACCCTTCGCATACAAATCCGGCACTTTCATAACTCTTTTTAGCTTTTGTATTATCTTCATCTACACGTAACCAAATTTTCTCCAATTCAAACTGAGAAAAACCTATTTGTAACATGCTGTTTAGAGCTGCCATTCCAAATCCTTTACCCCAATAGTCTTTATTTCCAATCGCAATTCCTAGTTCAGCATTTTTATTTGTTTTATCAAAATTTTTAAGGTCTACCCATCCAATATGTATACCTGCCTCAGTAACGATTGCCCTTTGTTCATAACCATTTTTTCGGCTTATACAAGCTTCAATCCAGTTTCTCGTATCTCCACGAGTGAATGGAGGATATCGATCTGGTACGACTAAATGCTTTATTACATCTCTATCTAATGACCATTGATAGCGATCTTCTACATCATCTAGTGTCAATTCTCTTAATTGAACATATGGTACATTCATTTTTCTCGCCCCTTTTTATTTACCAATAGAAAATCCTTCGAACACTCTTCCACCATACTGTTCTAACGTCTTTTCTATAAAATGAATTAATTCATTTTTCTCTCCCGTTTTATAAAAATGATCAAAAGCGGCTACAAATTTGTTTGCATATTGCTCATCATATCTTCTTAGCACTCTAATAAACCATTTTGAACTCCCAAGCCACTTACCATTTACTCTTAATACATATTCATGTACTAAATCCGCTAATAAATTAGCGATAAACAATTCTTCTTCTCTTTTTGTTGCACCAATAAAGTCATCTAAAGTATCTGTAATAAAATATCGCTTCTGCTTAATCGTTTCTTCGGACCATTTAGCTGGTCCTTTATGTAGTAAATCATTCGCTTCTTTTTTTAATTTCTCAATAATTTCCTTTTCCCCTTTTAATGCAATCCCTTCTGAAACTAATTGTGGTAACGACGGTCTCCCTCGATCACAATCCATTTTGAAAAAGGTTTTATATGTTTCAAAATTATGAACAAACACCTCAACAGGCCATCCATTACTATAGAAAGATTCTCTATAACAAGAAGTTAAACTTTGATCGACTATTACAATATCAAGGTCAGATGTTTTCGTCGCTTCTCCTCGTGCAACGCTTCCGCCGAGTAAAGCTACATCACAATTCGGAAATTGTGATGTAATTATGTTTTGTGCTGCTTCAATTGGTTTCATAACCGTTCCTCTTTTCTTATTTCACTTTCTTTTTTTCAGCTCTTTCTCTCGCTTTTTTTATATAGCTTTCTGCATCTGGTGTTTTACATGATGTCGCACCGTGATCAACCTCTACTTTTCCAATTTCACGCGCAATTCCAATCGTTTGTCGCTCTAAGTCTTCATTACGAATTCCTATTGCGATTAAAGCACTATTCATCGCTTCTTTTTTTCTATTTTTTTCATTATGTATATTTTCTTTAATCTCTTCTAAGTACGGAGAGAAGAAATCATCATGTAACGTTTTATTTTTAATCGCTATATTTGCTAATAAAGACCAGCCAGCTCTTCCAATCCATTCATCATTAGACTTTGTCCACTCTTCCATTCTTTCTATTGCAATTGGCGAAGTACATATAGATTTCATAAGAACATCCATTAAACAGTAATAATCAACATTCTGAATCCAACTATTAAGCTGTTCTGTCGCTATTTTTTTCGGATCTAAAATATAAGTTGCTAATGTCATTGCGTCCATATTGTTCGTTTCCCACAATCCAACTGCTAAATCGTGATCTTTTTTTATCTTCTTTTTTAACAATTTTAAATTCGCAAAACTAACTCCAAATAACGGCTCTTTCGCTCCGTGGTTTTTATACGTTTTTCGATTTTGTTCTGTTCCATATTCCTCTAGTTGCCGCATTACTTCCTCAAGTAGCATATACCCACCTCTTTATCTTTTATGTTGACTGTATATATGTATGTACGATATATTCTACATTACTTTTTGGTTTTCCTATATTTATTTTGAAAGTACGGTATGTGAAATTTCTAAACATCGCACAGCTACACCATCAAAAAACTGTATGTTTAACATGTACAGTTTTTTGATGGTAACAATTTTCCGTAGAATAAAATATTTTGTTTTTCGTCCGCTTCTTGTAAATATTTATTAATCATTCCAAGTGCTGCCCTACCCTTAATTGATCCTGTAGGGTTATGCCATTCACATTTAGCATAGATAGAAAGGTTCTTCGTTTCTTCGCATTCTAATTTAATGAGAGGTGTATTCCCGACATTTTTAGAAAACTCATACAAATGTTTTAATGTCATACTTCTATACCTCCTGCATAAATGATATTGATTACATTTATTCTTAACCAAAATACTTTCTACAATTTAATAACTCTCTTAACTAAATCTTCTTATATAAAAATCCCTACAAACGCTGTAGGGATTTATGTCTAAATCATTTTGTTACACTCTATTTCATATGAAAATAGTTTCCTTATTCAGATGCATTCATAAGCACAATTCTCCAACCATCGGGATCCTCTATTGTGGTTCCCTTTTCTATCCAATACGGGTTTTCTGGTTCCACCTCATGATAGCCCATATTACTTAATCGATTCACTATCTTTTCAATTTCATCTTTATTAGGCATATAAAAAACTAGTAAATTATCTTTTGTCGGTGCCGGACATGGACTTCCATTAACATGTGTAGTAAACTCCAAATGATACTCTTCATCTGGTAATCCAAACATAACCCCGTCATATCCTTCGTGATTTTGAAATTCCCCTATACGTTTTAGTCCTAATCCTGTTTCATAAAAACTGATCACTTCTTCAAATTTATCTGTTGGTCTTGCAATTCTAAATCGAACCCAATTCTTCATGCAAATCTCCTCCTTTTCATTTTTCAAAGCTTTATAGTAATTAGTATAAGTTACATATATTCCCTTTAACATCCCTCATTAGTGTGAGCTTCCTAAGTTGAAAGACCTATTAGTTAATAAACAATAGGACTTTAGTATAAATTGCTATTTTGCATTGTTTCTAATGTTATCCATGACTGCCCAATTTGATTAACATATGGCCTTTCCTCATTACAAATTTTACAGCGAGAAGGTGCTTATTCATTTTCGGGATACTGTACTCCACATGTAGTGCAAATATAATTATTCATATTCCCGCTCCTTTTTTCATGTAATTGTTTCTTTATCAATATTTTAATAAAAATCAAAAATATTCGAATCAATAATTGGAACGAAAACGAAGTGATACGAAAGTATGATTTGGTGATTGAAAGTTTAAATAATAAAGTTTAAATTCATTCTATTTTTCAAAACTGCAATTGATATAAAATCTTGCATACTTTTGAGTAAACTTTTTTACACTTGTAAAAAAGTTTTTTTGCATTTCCCTACCTATAATTGCTAATATAGTAGAGTAGAACTTTTATAGAGAGAAGGAAAATTATGCACAATGGAATTCGAATGACAACTTTAGTAAAAAGGGCTATGTTAGTTTGTGCGGGGGTATTATTCACATACGAAGTGGCTTTTGGATCAGTACATACTGCTCTAGCTAGTACAGAAGATGAAGCAAAATCTGTTCAACTTGTAAGTGAGATTCAAACATCTCTTGCTCCGAAAGAAGCTCCAAAACATTATAACGGGCAAGTTAGAAAAGTCGCTTATTTAACATTTGATGACGGTCCTGGAAAATACACAGCTGAGCTTTTAGATATGTTAAAGAAAGAAAATGCAAAAGCAACATTCTTCCTAATTGGTTCAAACGTAAAAGCTTTCCCTGATCTTGTAAAACGCGAAGATGCTGAAGGCCACTACGTTGGGATGCACAGTATGACTCATAACTACAAGAAACTTTACACTGAAGGTCATTACGTAGATGAAATGAAGGAAGACCAAGGCTTAATCGCTGGTGTTTTAGGTAAATCACCAGTATTAACTCGTCCATCTTACGGCTCTATGCCAGGATTAAACGAAGCTCTTCGCAACAAAGTTGTAGAAAATGGCTTAAAAGTTTGGGATTGGACAATTGATTCTTTAGACTGGAAATATAACAAAATGCAAGTTGATGCTGCATCTGCTAAAATTGTAGAAAACGTTCTAGCTCATTCTACAAATCCAACAGAAGTTATCCTTATGCATGATATTCATCCACAATCAGTAAAAGCAGTACCTGGAATTATTAAAGGACTGAAAGAAAAAGGATATGAATTAGAAGCGTATAATGAGAACGAACACTTCCCATTAAACTTCTGGCATGATAATCGTATGTAATGAAAAGACTTGATTCCCTCTAGTAGGTTATCAAGTCTTTTTTATCGTTTTTAGAATTTCCTTATAGAGAAAACCTATACACGCTTGCACCATATCAATAGTATACGTCCCTTTCCTTTTATCAAATAAATTTAACTTTGAAATATCACATGCTATCTTTAACCTAGTTTAAATAAGTGGATGTTATATAATCGTATTTATAGTGCAAACTGAAGAAGCTTGGAATCAATTTAAGAAAGAAACGCGATAAGTAAAAAACTACAAAAGCGACTTATTCAAAATAAAAACATACATATCAGAATACAGTCAAAAAAGGATTGAATATACAATTTCAATCCTTTTTTTTATATTATCAACACTTTAGCACATATTACTCTTAAGGAGTGATATGTATATGGATTTTCTTTCATCTGAATATTTGTCTGCCTTGCTTGCCATTATTGTAATCGATTTAGTGTTAGCCGGAGATAACGCCATTGTAATTGGATTAGCAGCAAGAAGATTACCGAAAGACCAACAAAAGAAAGTTATCATTTGGGGAACCATTGGAGCAATCGCTATTAGGGCCCTCGCTACCTTAGTTGTCGTTTGGTTATTAAAAATACCTGGATTACTCCTAATTGGTGGTGTACTTCTTATTTGGATCGCTTACAAGCTGATCGCTGAGGGCAAAAATCATGATATTAAAGCCGAAGAAGGATTTTGGTCTGCTATTAAAACCATTATTATTGCTGATGCGTTAATGGGCATTGATAATGTACTCGCTGTTGCAGGAGCTGCCCATGGTAACTTTTCTTTAGTAATCATCGGACTATTAGTGTCTATTCCAGTAGTCGTATGGGGCAGTACATTAATTTTAAAATGGGTGGATCGTTTTCCTGTCATCATTACGATCGGAGCAGCCGTTTTAGCTTATACTGCCGCGAAAATGATTGTAGATGAGAAGTGGTTCGCTGGATTTTTCGAAAGTAACCCTTTCGTTAAATGGGCATTTATCATTATTATCATCGTCGGTGTAGTTTTCTTCGGAAAGGCAAAACAAAAAGCAACAGCTGGTTCTGTCTCATAATGATGGTATATTTACAAATAAAAGGCGCTATTCATATGAATAGCGCCTTTTATTATTTAGCTTCCCCTTCCGGAGTCGTTTTTACCTTTGTTTTGTTTTTATCACGGTTGTTATAGTTATACTTCGAACGATCTACTGGAGTGAATCCTTCCGGTGTGTAGAATCGTAATAAGTCACCATTTACGACTTGGTCAGAGTATTTTAGTGAGTTTTGAACCATTTGTTCATTTTTCTTTATTTCATCTGTAAATTCTACAGGTTTTCCAGTAGTTGTATCATAGTATTTGCCGTTTAGTGCAGTAACTGTTGGGCTTACGTAGTTACCGTTACGGAACGCAACGACTTGTTTATGATCTGGTGATAATAAATCAGAACCGAATTGAACATAATTCTTTGTATCTGTACCTAGTAAGTGTAATAGCGTTGGAAGAACGTCAATTTCACCACCATATTGATGTTGTACGCCACCTTTCACTCCTGGTACACGAACGATTAATGGTACACGTTGTAACTGTGCATTTTCAAATGAGTTCATTTCTTTACCCATTACTTTTGACATTGCTGCGTTATGATTATCTGAAATGCCGTAATGGTCTCCGTACATAACAATAATTGAGTTATCATATAAACCAGATTGTTTCAAGTAATCGATGAAGCCTTTTACAGATTCGTCTAAATAGCGTGCTGTTTGGAAGTACGTATCTACTGATGAATCACCTGTTGTTGCTGGTTCAATCGTTGCTTCTGCCTTATCGATTGGATAAGGGAAATGGTTCGATAACGTAATAAACTTCGTATAGAACGGTTGTTTCAACGTTTGTAATAACGGAATAGATTCATTAAAGAACGGTTTATCTTTTAACCCGTAGTTTACTACGTCTTTTTCATTCATATCGTAGTATGACGCATCAAAGAATTTATTAAAACCAAATGATTTATAAATATCATCACGGTTCCAGAATGTTTTGTAGTTACCGTGGAATACTGCTGATGTGTATCCTTGTTGTCCTAAAATAGCTGGTGCTGATTGATACGTATTATGAGATTTCGTTGTAAAGACAGAACCTTGCGGTAAACCAAACATTGAATTCTCTAACATAAACTCCGCATCAGATGTTTTCCCTTGTCCTGTTTGATGGAAGAAGTTATCAAAATAAAGTGTATTCGCATCTTTTGTAAATGAGTTTAAGAACGGTGTAACTTCTTGACCATTTAATTTGTAATCAATTAAGAAGTTTTGGAATGACTCTAAATGAATGTAAATTACGTTCATTCCCTTTCCTTTACCGAAATACTCAGGATTTGGACTTGCATAAGTTGATGTTAAATAATTTCGTACTTCTGTCATATTATCACCATCAGCTAATGCTCGTTCTGTCGATGCTTTCGCACTTTGAATTCCATCATAAATTGTGTAGTTGTATGCACCTAAATATTTCACAATATAATTACGGTCAAACGTTCTTGTTAATAATTCAGGACGGTCAGACTCTGCAAGACCTAAGTTAACACTGAATAATAAAATACCTGCTACAAATACTAGAGATAATTTATGCTTCGCAACACGAATTGGTTTTGGATTTGCAAATTTTGTTGCGACTAACACAATTAATATAATCGTGTCTAAGAAGTATAATGGATCATAAAGATGTAGCAATGCAAGAATACTACCACCTAAATCTCCAAAGTTATTCGTTTGTGTTAATGTCGGGAACGTAATAAAGTCACTGAAAAAGCGATAGTATACTACGTTTGCGTATAAAAGAATCGACAATAACAAATTAATGATAATTAACCAAATATAAGATCGTTTCCCTTTTGCAAATAATGCTAGTCCTAAAAATAGAACTGCTGAACTAAGCGGGTTAAAAAACAGCAAGAATTTTTGGATTGTGTTTGAAATTCCTAAATTGAATTCTGTTACATAAGCTGCATATGTTTTGAGCCACAATAAAATAACGGCAAACAGAAAGAATCCAAAATGATTGCTTAACACACTTTTGCTCTTTAATAAGAACTGTTTCATTTCTCCACCTCTTTTGATCATCCAAGGCTTATTTTTTTATAAGTCTGTCTCTCTATTCAAATTTTCTTCTTCAAATAGATTATCTTTATTTAACTATATGAAGAATATTAGTAATTATAATTTGAAGCTAGTATTTATTCAACTATTTCTTTCTAGACATTTTGACCTTGGTTTCTATTTAACAAAATAAATTTGTAACATTTCCTGTTTTCTCCCAAGATTCATCCACTAATTATGACACCCCATACTATATACCTTTATAAACTCATTCGCAAACTATTCTATCTCCAAATTTGGTACATATTTCACATGACAAAATAATACGATTTGATTATATTACTCCACTTACATTTCCCTTCTTCAACTAACTCTTTAAATCTTAAAGTCATTACATCCCTTCCATACATGAAAGAATTCTCCTGTTCATTAATATTATATTTGAATAATTATTCATTTGACCGACCAGCGATGTTACATTTTCTCGACAAAAAAACTCGCTCTAAAAAGAGCGAGTTTTTTCATTATATATTATTGACCTTTGTACATTGCATCTACTTGTTTTTGAAGTTCCTCATTTTCTAAGAACTCATCATAAGTAGCCTCTTTATCGATTACACCGTTTGGTGTTACTTCGATAATGCGGTTTGCAATTGTTTGCACGAACTGATGGTCATGAGATGTGAATAAGATTGTACCTTTGAATGCAATTAAACCGTTGTTTAATGCTGTAATTGACTCAAGGTCTAAGTGGTTCGTTGGATCGTCAAGTGTGATTACGTTCGCACCACTTAACATCATTTTAGATAACATACAACGAACTTTTTCGCCTCCAGATAATACAGAAACGTTCTTCTTAACTTCTTCACCTGAGAATAACATACGGCCTAAGAAACCACGTAAGAAGCTTTCAGACTCATCTTGTGGAGAGAATTGACGTAACCATTCAACTAAGTTGTAATCACTGTTCTCAAAGTACTTAGAGTTATCTCTTGGGAAGTAAGATTGAGAGGTTGTAACACCCCATTTGAATGAACCGCTATCCGGCTCCATTTCACCCATAAGAATTTTAAATAATGTTGTCATCGCAATATCGTTACGGCCGATAAATGCAACTTTATCACCTTTATTTAAAGTGAAGTACACATTATCTAACACTTTTTCACCATCAATTGTTTTAGAAAGACCTTCAACAGTTAATAAGTCATTTCCTACTTCACGCTCAGGTGTGAAGCCAACGAATGGGTAACGACGTGATGACGGTCTAATATCATCTAATGTAATTTTGTCTAATAATTTTTTACGAGAAGTTGCTTGTTTCGCTTTAGAAGCGTTTGAACTAAAGCGTGCAATGAAGTTTTGTAACTCTTTTACTTTCTCTTCTTTTTTCTTATTAGCATCTTGTGTTAATTTTAAAGCTAATTGGCTTGACTCATACCAGAAGTCATAGTTACCAACATAAAGTTGAATTTTACCGAAATCAAGGTCAGCCATGTGCGTACATACTTTATTTAAGAAGTGACGGTCATGGGATACTACGATAACTGTGTTTTCAAAGTTCATTAAGAAGTTTTCTAACCATTGAATCGCTTTTAAGTCCAAGTGGTTGGTAGGCTCATCTAATAATAGAATGTCAGGTTGACCGAATAAAGCTTGAGCAAGTAATACTTTTACTTTCTCTGCCCCAGTTAATTCTGACAATTTCTTATCATGAAGGTCTTCACCAATACCTAAACCTTTAAGAAGAATTGCAGCTTCTGACTCAGCTTCCCAACCGTTAAGCTCAGCGAACTCACCTTCAAGTTCAGCAGCACGCATTCCATCTTCATCACTAAAGTCTTCTTTCATGTAAATAGCATTTTTCTCTTGCATTACTTTGTAAAGTTGCGTGTGACCCATAATTACTGTTTCTAATACTGGGAACTCTTCATATTCGAAGTGGTTCTGTTTTAATACTGCTAGACGCTCACCTGGCGTAATATGTATGTCACCTGTTGATGGTTCAATTTCTCCAGATAAAATCTTTAGGAATGTAGATTTACCAGCACCGTTTGCTCCGATTAAACCGTAGCAGTTACCTGGCGTGAATTTTATGTTAACATCTTCAAATAATTTGCGATCCGCGAAACGCAAACTAACGTTACTTACTGTAATCATTTGTGTCCTCCTACTAATACCGCTTATTTCAGCGTTTTCTCACCGATTGTCTTAAAAAATCGCATATTACGACTCAATTATTGTAGACTATAGCTATTATATAGTAGAAGCTGGATGAATAGCAACGGTTGATTACCTTTCTACAATGAAATCGGATAGTTTTTGTCCATTCCCCTAGCTATTTGTATGTATATCATCGACCTCTTTCTCATATAACCTTTCACTGCTCATTCTGTAATATATCGGATTCATTTTCATCTGAAATATTATATACCGAAAAAACTGTAGAGAAATCATTCCCTACAGTCTCTTCTTATTTCGTATTTATTATTTTCTCTTTGTAACTCTTCATTTTACTCGTTAACCCTATTAACGCCGGTAATAATATCGGCATCACAATTAAAGCTAATAGAAGAAGTGCAACACCAACTACTGACGCAACTTGTATAAGTGTTAATACACCTGATGGAATTAATGCTGCAAATGTCCCGCCTAAAATTAGCGCAGCTGATAATACAACTCCTCCTATATGACGAGATGCAGTTACAATTTTCGTTACCGAATCCCCTTCTATCTCGTTATAGCGCATCATTACGAAAATACTATAATCCACTCCTAAAGCGACAATCATAATGAAGCTAAAGAATGGAACATTCCAGCTTAATGACTCTACATGTAATACATGTGCACTAATTTGTTCGCTTATACCGAGTGATGCAAAGTACGCCAATAGTAATGAGCCAATAATAAATATTGTGTTTAGTAATGAGCGTGTAATTACGATTAATACAATCGCAATGCCAATCAACATAATCGTAGCTGTACGTAAGAAATCTTGCCCTGTTACTTCTTTTAAATCAACGTTTCTAGCTGTTGTTCCGCCAATTGCTGTTTTCGCATCATGTAATTCCGTTCCCTTTACAGTGCCATCGATTGTTTTATTGATTTCTTGAATAATTGGCATCGCTTCTTTTGAATACGGATTTACATCTAAAATGATAGTCATTTTAGCAATTTTTCTATCCTGTGACATGTACGTGTTCAATGCTTTTTGGAAATCTTCTCCCTCTAGCACTTCTTTTGGAATATAAAACTTCTCAGAGCTCTTCGATTCATTGAGCTCCCCTAAATATTTCTGTGCGTCATGCAGGCCATTACTTACTTTTCCAAGCCCTTCTGTACTTTTAGATAAACCAGATTGTAATTGCCCCATCTTTTCTTGCAGGTCTTTAAGGCCCGTTAAAAGTTGTCCTTGCCCATCGTTTATTTTCGTTAATCCAGATTGTAACTCAACTGATTTATTTGCAATTTGTTTTGAACCTGAAGAACCTTCATTTAATCCATTTTTAAGATCGGCTGCTCCCTTTTGTAACTTATTAACTCCATTGCTCATTTCTTTTAAGCCGTTATCCACTTTCAGTAACGATTGATTCGCTTCTTTAAATGAACTCATCGCCGTTTTGTGCTGCGTTGCTAATTGATTTAATTCATTTGAAAGTACGCTTAATTTCTTTTGAGCCTCTTTAGCAATTCCTATCGTTTGTTGTATGTTTGGATCATTCGCTAATTCTGGTTTCGTTTGAACGAAATTGGTCATTAACATTTCAATTTGTTCATATCCCTTTTTCGCACCATCAATCGCTTGAGAAATACTTCCGAAGTATTGATCGTAAGAGTTTAAACCTTTTTCTAACTGTGCATAACCAGCATGCAGCTGCGACGTTGCATTAGATAGAACATTTATATTTTCGTTTACTGAAGCTAAACCACTCTCAATTTGCTGTGCTCCTTGTACACCGTCATTTATGCCATTTGATAATTGATGTAAAGCTGTTCCTAATGCTGATACCCCGTTTTTCGCCTCGTTCGTTCCATCAATTAATTTTTGAACATTCGCAAGACTATTTGAATCATTACTTCCCATTTTATTTTTCGCATCCGTTAATCCATCATTAATTTCCTTTATGCCACCATCGGCAT
>Ga0209463_1000598_pt1 | contig 26131 bp, 20 predicted proteins | sample AgamicMgSfrz_FD_187169 | JGI IMG/M metagenome (GOLD analysis project Ga0209463, IMG submission 187169) | Agave microbial communities from Guanajuato, Mexico - Mg.Sf.rz (SPAdes) (version 2) | ecosystem: Host-associated > Plants > Phyllosphere > Phylloplane/Leaf | place: Guanajuato, Mexico... | reverse complement strand
TCTGCCTTGGCAGTACACCAACCCGTCCTGAATAAAGCCAGCGTCTCCGGTACGATAGGCTTTCATTCCGTTTATAATATCGAATGCCTTTTCTGTCAGTAGCGGCTCACCCAGATAGCCTTTTGACACACTTGGCCCCGCAAGGATAAGCTCCCCTTTTTCACCTTCAGGCAACGGGTTACCTAATTCGTCTACAACGAGAATACGCATATCAGATTTTGGGTAGCCAACTGGCAGAGCCTTCTCTTTAGCAATTAATTCTTCCGTAATTTCAATAGATGTCACAGCAACTGTTGCTTCTGTAGGCCCATAGGTATTAAAAATCTTTGCTTGCGGGAAACGTTGTTTCAGCTCTTTGGCCACAGCTAGCGGTAGTACTTCCCCACAGAAAAAGAATACTTCAAGATCAGGAAGCATGTTTTGATTAAAGTCCGGATTCGGAAAACACATTTGCACGAAGGATGGCGTCGATGTCCATATTTGCAATGCAGAACTACTCAAGTTCTCATACAAAAGCTTCGGCTTATTGATTACCTCTTTCTCCAATGTATGAATGGAACCCCCGCTCTGAAGTGCTGGATAAAAGTCCATCACAGACAAATCGAATGAAAAAGGTGCCTGATTCAAGAAGATTTTTCCTTGATTTAATGGAAAGTCATTTGTCATCCAATCGGTAAAAGATTGCAAATTTGCTGCGGTTATTTGAACGCCTTTTGGATTTCCAGTACTGCCAGATGTATAAATGATGTAAAAAACTTCATCAGGCCCGACCCAGTACTCATTACCAATAAGCTCTGCTTGTTCCAGCTGCAGATCCTGCATCTGGAAAACTGCAACACTATCAAACTCAAGTAAGCTATCTGTTGTATTAATTACTAATCCTGCACCAGATTTTTCTACGATAAGACGCACCCGTTCCATTGGAATGGATGTATCTACCGGTATATAAGGGTGGCCAGCCTTTACACAGGCGAGGAACGATACCGGCATATCAATTCCCATATGACCATACACAACAACTGGCGTCTGCCGCACTAGCTGCATAGCATGTATTAAGCTGGCTAGCCTGCTCGATTTGTCCCAAAGCAAGCTGTAGCTCAGCGCCTGGTCCTCTGTACGAAATGCTGTCTGTTCCGGTTTTCTTACCGCATGCTGTGCAATACGAGTTAAAAGTTTCATTTTATTATCTACTCCATTTAAAAATCATTATAAATATAGTTGCCTGTATTGGCCGTATGGAAGCCGTACATCAAGAACAAGGTAACAAGGATTGCCAGATAAAAACATGTATGTACTGCAAAACGGACACCCGTGTGCGTATACAGCTGTTTGAGCTTATTCATCCTCTTTCTCCCTTCCTTCCTTTTATTCAAATTTATAGCCGGTTCCAATAACAGTCCGGATATGATGTGATTCGAAGCTTAATTTTGCTCTCAGCTTTTTAATATGTGTATCAACAACTCGACTATCACCATCGAAGTCCAAGCCCCATACGTGATTCAAAATTGTTTCGCGTGATAGGACATTATTTTTATGCTGAAGCAGGAACACCAATAATTCATATTCCTTTGGCGTCAATTCGACTTGTTTGCCCTCAAGCTGAAGCTGATGTGACTTCGTATTAACGATTGCTTCACCAAAGCTGAGCATATGACCAGTCGGCAGGTAATGTTCGGTTGCCCTTTTCATTAAAGAATTAGCACGCGCCACTAGCACTTTTGGGCTGAATGGCTTGGTAACATACTCATCGGCTCCGAGTTCAAACCCATGAATTTTATCATCGTCACTAGATTTCGCTGTCAGCAGAATTATTGGTACACCAGAACTCATTCGAACCTGCTTGGTGACAGCAAATCCATCCATTTGCGGCATCATGATATCAAGAATGACTAAATTCGGATAAACAGCATTAAACCAGTCGATTGCACTGCTGCCATTATCCGTTTCATACACTTCCCATCCGTCCTTTTTAAAATAATCGGCTACAACTTCTCGGATTCTCACTTCATCCTCGACAAGCAATACTTTCTTCCCCAACGTGAATCTTCCTTCCAATTTATAGATATTAACAAGGTTATATGTCTTTCATGTGTCCTAATAAGCAATTATTACCATTAATTGAAATGAACATAGAAAAGCACACCGTCAGACAAGTTTTCCGCTCCATACTGAAATCCATGCAAATTTAGAATTTGCTGGACAATTGCCAACCCTAATCCTGTACCGCCCGTCATTCGACTTCGAGAAGATTCAGTCCTATAGAAACGTTTCCAAATTTTATCCAGCTGCTCTTCTGGTATTTGTGTGCCTCTGTTTTCGATTTTGAACACACTTCCACCGTTTTCCTGATCCAATTCGATTCGAATCACAATGACAGAATCGGGCTCACTGTGCCGGACTGCATTAATTAGAAGATTTTGCATTACTCGTTCCATCCACTCATAATCCGCCAAAATATGCTGTTCATTCTTCGGCAAGATTTCAATTACAACATTTTTCTCTTTCGCTATACAAAATAGTTTATATGCCAAAACCTCAATCATTTCACTGATTAAAAAGGATGTTTTTCTTAGCTTAATCGCACCGTTCTCCAATTTAGCCAAATCCAGCATATCTTTAATCAGCACTTCCATCTTTTCTGACTCCTCAATGATTACTTCTACATAATGGTCTTGCTTATCCGGACTGACATCATCATGCAGACCCTCAGCGAAGCTTTTGACAATGCTGAGCGGTGTCTTCAGTTCATGTGATGCATGTTCGAAAAACTCGCGCTGCTCCTTTTCCATCTGCACCCGTTTTTCCATATCCCGCTTAAGGGTTTCATTAGCTTGTTTCAAGTCATTTAATGCAACATCCAAATTTTTTGCCATAACAAGCATATTGTTAGAAAGGCTCCCCAGCTCATCTTTCTGCTTAATCGGCTTCGCAGATGAGAAATCAAGATTCACCATTTTTTTTGCCATATCATTTAGCTTAATCAGTGGTCTGCTAACAAGACGCGAGAAGAAAAACGACAGTAAAAGGATGAGAATGAATCCTGCGATCCCGATATATACATAGAATATTTGAAGTGCTTCATTGGTATCTCTAATTTCCTGAAGAGATGCAACAGAAACCATAAATTCCATTTCCCCGTCTTTCTTAATTGGCTCAATTAGTACTAAATTATGTTTTCCACTCCATGACTCCACCCAGTCCAGCTGCAGACTTTCCCCTTTAGAAAGCTGCTTTATCTGCTCCTCCTTAAGCGGGAACCATTCCAGCAGCGCATCATAGAGAATTCCTAATCCTCTACTTATCATCCCAGCCTTAGGAAGTGAAATGCTTTTTACTTTCCCTTCAATCGTCACTTCATTCTCAAGCGGATCCTCACCGACACTGGACGCATCCTTCGAAATAACAGATGGATAAATGACCGAAGAAACCTCATCATCAGCTTCTCCTTGCACAATCAATGAATCTCCATTTGTGATATTCAATGCTCGCACCTGATCTCCGTAATTTGTGATAAGTAAGGAAAGTGATACTTCTACAACTTTTCCATCACTTGTTTGCAGCATGATATTAAACGGATCCTGTACCAACTGAAAACCTTCTGCGTCCACAATCGTCACCGGACTTTTGGACTCCCTCATGTAAGAGAGTGTCTGTTTTGTCATTTCCGATTCGCTCCATGAATTTTCCTCATAACCTTTTGCTAATTGATGCAGGTGCTTTGCTGCTTCTTTAGTTTTATGATGCTGATAAAAACGATCAAAGAATAATAGCTGAAATATCATAATCATGGCGTAAAACACCAAAAAGAATAAAGCTGTTACAGCAAATAATTTTACGGTGATACCGCGTTTTCTCATGTTATACTCCTTTACTTTATACAACAGTTTATTAATAACTTAAGCTACGGGTATGTTTTTTGTGTGTCCACATACACTCATCCATATATAGTAACCACCCTTTTTGGTACCTAGGATATCACTAGAAGTGAGGAATATCCTGGACACAAATAATCAGTATATGGATTACTCAAATGATCAACATTTGAGCTTGTTTATTGCATACGCTGATCAGCTAATGTTTTGTAAATAATAAGGTGCGCCCCTCACAGTGCACCTCATCAGGTTGCAAATACTTCACTAAGCTTTAGTACTTGTGTAATAAATTTACTGTCACCTGTTGCATGTTCCGTTCCTCCAAGATTTATATCATTTTTATTTCCTATATAAGCATACTTGTATAAAAATTTACTTACATACTTTTAGTTAAGAAACTAAAACACAATGGTAGACTTTCAGCCTGACTATTTGAACAAATATGCTTATTAAATATCATCGGAAGTTCTACTTCAGCACAACAATTGGGAAACCATTCTACACAGCTTTTCAGTTCCCCATATAATCAACACTCCTTCTTAAATAGCAAAATCCATCAGTAAAACAAAAAAGACATCTAGTAATTAGATGCCTATCTTAATTGCACTTTAGGTTGATAAAAGCTACGTTTCAAAAGAAAACAATACCACAATTCTACCGATTTCAAATAATTACAAATCCACAAAAACATGTTCTGCGCTAATTAAATTCTTTTCGGAAGCCGCCTTCAAAATACGATAAAAAATCTGTTCAAATAAATCAGAATCCTTGAATCGTCGTTCGTAATTTTTTCCAAAAGTAGAGAAATGGGGTAATTTATCATGAAACCCATACCCTAAAAACCACCGATAAGCCATATTTGTTTCTATTTCTTCTATTGTTTTACGCATAGACCGAATACCAAAGGTATACTGAATAAAGGTCAATTTACTAATATGATCAGATCAATACTTGGACGGCCTTCCGTTGAATACATATCTTCTACTATCTATATTTTAAAACCAGAGTAGTTAAAATTCTAGACTAACTTGATGAAACCATGTTGATTGGAGCGGAAGGGGTGAGACTCCTATGGGAGATGCGAGAAAGTCCGAGACCCTGCAGGAGCGTAGCGACGAAGCGGCTCGGCGCTCGCCCCATGGAAAGCGAACCCCTGCAGCGGAAATCAACATCCCTATTAGAAAGGCCACAAAAAATACATAGGCAAATCCTCAAATTTCAAGGAGTTTGTCTACAGTCTGATATAAATTTCATTTATATATCTTTCTTTCTAAAAAGTTCCTAAAAAATGGATATAACAATACTTTTCCACCACGCTTCTTTCTTACCTTCCTAAATTGGAAGATATTTTGCCACCAACCTTAAATAATAATGGAATAAGTGCTAATAAGATAATGCCTATAACTAATGTAGATAGTATTAACTCTTTCCATACAATTAAATTCTCTGCAAACAATTGATAAATAATAAATGAATTTATAGGAATGTTAAGCAATAGGCCAGTAAGAAGTCCTGGTGCATACTTTTTCATAAAAACTGTTGCAATAAGATGTGGGAAAATAGCATTTAAAATCATCGATCCTAAAAAGCCGATGAAAATCCATTTTGTTAAATCTGAGTTTGGTATATATAAATAACTACATGCAGATAAATAAGCCAATATGGTTATAACAAGAACAGCAAAATGAAATTCACTCGAAGTAACTGGCTTTTGAAACTGTGAAGATGTTTGAGACCACCTAGGTAACCAAATTGCTTCCTCTAAATTATGTAGTGTGATAGCAAAACAAAAAAGTACTACGAGATACTCCACCTACCTTTTTCTCCTCTCTAAAAAACTTACATTTTTTGTATACGTTTGTCATTCTAATAAGTTACATCGGGCAAGTATTTTCTTATTCCACCTCCTCAGATTGATACGTGTTCACTTATCCTTTTATTTAATTCTCTCCTCTTAAAACAAACAAAAAACCCCTCCAAAAATGAAGGGGCTCCTTAAATCATGCAGTCTTTTCTTCTGCTTTAACTGCTGTCTTTCTATTTGGCAACAGATTAAATAATATATTCAGGACGAGTGCTGTAACACTTCCTGCTACAATTCCGCTTTCTGTTAAGATACGGATGGTTTCAGGCATTTCTTTAAAGATGTCTGGTACTACTGTCACACCAAGTCCTAATCCGACTGAACATGCTACAACAAGCAGGTTTCCTTGTTGGTTGAAATCAACTTGTCCAAGCATTTTGATGCCATATGCACAAACCATGCCGAACATTGCTAATGATGCTCCACCAAGAACTGCTGTCGGGATTAATGTTGTAATTGCTGCTACTTTAGGCAGGAAGCCTAAGATCACAAGGATAATACCAGCAGAGAAAATCGCGCTTTTCGTTTTCACTCCCGTCAGCTGAACAAGGCCGACGTTTTGTGAGTAAGCTGTGTAAGGGAAAGAGTTGAACACACCGCCAATCACACTGGCAATCCCTTCTGAGCGGTATCCTCTTGCAAGATCCTTTTCCGATACTTTTGTTTTCGTGATATCACTAAGAGCTAAATATACGCCAGTTGATTCAATAAGGCTGACAATAGCTACAAGTGTCATTGTTAAGATTGCCGAGAAATTGAATGTCGGCATTCCGAAGTAGAACGGCTTCAAGCCGTGAACCCAAGAAGCGTCTCCGACTTTGCCGAAGTCAACCAAGCCCATGAAGGCTGCAACAATTGTTCCAGCAATTAGCCCGATTAAAATCGAGATTGTTTTTATAAAGCCTTTTGCATATTTGTTTAACAACAGGATAAACACCAATACACCGAAAGATAACAGCAGGTTTTTCGGGCTTCCGAAGTCTGCACTGCCTTCGCCGCCAGCCATATCCTTAATGGCTACAGGAATCAATGTCAAACCAATAATTGTTACGACAGATCCTGTCACAACAGGTGGGAAATATTTAACTAGCTTGCTGAAGAAAGAAGAAATAATAATAATGATAGCTCCTGAAACGATAATCGCTCCGTAAATAGCAGTTACACCATGGTTCGCACCAATCGCAATCATTGGTCCTACTGCAGTAAATGTACAGCCGAGCATTACTGGAAGTCCAATCCCGAAGAATTTATTTTTCCAAACTTGCAGCAATGTTGCGATACCGCATGTCAGCAAATCAATTGACACTAAATATGTTAACTGTTCAAATGTTAAGTTCAGCGCTCCGCCTACAATCAAGGGAACTAGCACTGCTCCAGCATACATTGCCAGAACGTGTTGAAAGCCTATTGACCATGTCTTTAAAGATTCCTTGCCCATATATTAGTAACCTCCTGAATAGATGCTTTGCACTTCTCTGTCTGCTGCAAACTTCACTTTTCCGTCTTGCAGTGAAGCGATTCTTGCTAGTGACTCTAAACGATATCCTTTTTTCAGGATTTCATCTGCACCAGGCTGGAATGATTTTTCAATCAAGATACCGATACCGCTCACCTCAGCACCAGCTTGTTCTACAAGATCTGCCAAACCGATTGCTGCCTGTCCGTTTGCAAGGAAGTCATCTATAATCAAGACACGGTCTTCCTTTAGAAGATATTTTTTTGAAACAGTAATCTCATTTGATTCCTGTTTTGTAAAAGAATAAACAGTCGATGTATATAAATCACTTGTTAACGTCAGTGATTTTCTTTTTCTCGCAAAAATGACGGGAACATTCATTGCCAGTCCTGCCATAATAGCAGGTGCAATGCCAGAAGATTCAATTGTTAAGATTCTTGTAACTCCTGCGTCTTTGAACCTTCTTGCGAACTCTAAGCCAATTTCATTCATAAGCTGTGGATCCATTTGATGATTGATGAAAGAGTCTACTTTAAGCACATTGTTGTCGAGCACAATGCCTTCTCTTTCAATTTTGTCTGTTAATAGCTTCATTGCGTTCATCCCCCTGAAAAAATAAAAAGGAGAACAGCACGTTTACTTTAAAAAAGAGTAAGCGTGCTGTTCTCCAGCAGAATTTAATGACACTATTCCCTAAAGAAAATAGCATCTATTATTAATAGGCTTACTCGTAGTCAGATAATTTCCGGTTATCTGGTAGAAACTCGCAGGCCATATCCCTGCTATTATACGAGATGAATATAAATGTTATATAGAAATTATATCCGAAGATTGGACTTTTGCAAACTGAATTTTTACAAAAAAGAAGAATATTCGACAAAGTCCAACATGTGAGCAAGGTGAAAAAACCTTGCTGTTGCTGGATTTGGAAGCTATATCAGTCTATTACTGGGAAATGCGACCAAAAGAAAAAGCCGCCAAGTTTTTTGGCGGCTTCTTCACTTACTTATATCTTGGTATGTCGAGCGTAATACTATATGACTCTAGTATATTATAAATATTATACATGCTGGATGTTTGCTTGGACGCCCAGCCAATATCTGTTGCATATTGGTGTGTAGCGTATCCATTGGCAGCTGCTCCTACTGGATTCCATCTCATTTCATATATAGTATCTTGACCTCTGTCAATATAGTCTTTTCTCACAAATTCAGCACCGCCAATAATCGCTGCTTCTGGTGTAAACCAGCCTGCACTATAAGCGAAAGCTGCTCCGCCTGAAACGGCATTATTGTCTGTCGCACCAATTCCATACATATTGTACACTGTCTTGCCATTGTATGTGACGCCTTTTGCAAGCTGGCTCGTTCCGTTTCCTGTTTCCAAGAAGGAGTGTGCCATCAAGTAAACAGCGTTAACGCCATACTGATCTGCAGCCTTTTGGTAGCTGCTCGCTTTTCCAGAAAGAATACCTTTTCCGGTAAGAACCTTCTGGTTTACTTCATCAACGCTGATTGTTCCCGGATCAGAAAGCTTAGCGAATTGCAGCTGTGCTTTCAGCGTACCTTGGAAGTTGCCTGGGTTGATATAATACTTCAGATCCGCTATGGAAGGCGGCACCCATCCGCCCAGCTTCAACCAGTTCATGCCGTCAGTGCCCTTTACAGTGCTTAGGACCGTAAAGTCACTGTCTCCCGCTTGGAAGCGAAGGTCATGCGAGCTGTAATTCGTGCCTGGACCTGTACGAATATTCCAGCCGCCCTCAACAGCTAATCTGCCATTGCTTTTCGTATAAAAAGCATCTTCTCGCAAGTAGATTTCATAGCGCTTATCTGTTTTCGGAGCGGATTTGCTCTGGATTGTTGTCATTTGGTCAAGCGTTAGGGAAAAGTCACTGTAAGTTTTAACAACTTCTTGCTTCACAGATTCGCTAATATCAAGGCTGATATTTGCATTACCAGTGCTCTCGAAATACTTAATTGTTACAGTATGATACCCTTTTTCCATATACTTCGCTTTTTCTTCTCGCAAGCCCTTCTTCGCTACCCATGAATCAATGATAGTTTTTCCATCGACAAGCAGGATGACACCGTCATCTGCATTGACAGAGAAGTCATAATTCGTGCTCTTTGAGAAGTAGACCTGCTTGCTCATAACTGCTGAGAAGTTGTCATTCGGAATACTCTTAGCAGGAGAGCCAGAGCCCCAATTAAAGTTAACGTCAGATTCCTGATCGACTTCCACAAGTCCTGTAGACGATACAGGGCTGCTTGGATTAATGACATTCGGATAATATTGAACTGTCCATGTATCCTTATTGATTAAGCTGTTCTCATTGAATGGCTTAATAGTAAAGTCAATATTCGATTTACCTGTCTGTTCGAGATATCTTACCTCGATCCAGTGAATATCCCCTTCTGCTCCATTCTTGACAGAAAGCTTAATAGCATCATTTTTGCTGTTTCCAGCACTCCATCTGTCGATAACTACTTTACCGTCAACAAGCACTTGCACTCCATCGTCAGCAATTGTGTTGATATAATAATCGCCGGCTGGCAGGCGCTTCGCCGTAACATAGCGTGCCGAATAGTTATTGGCAGGCACATTCGTCATCGGTGCTTCATAGCCGAAGTCCTCTGTAAAGCCATTGTTGCTATTCGGATTAATTACTTTCGCATTTACAGGTGTACCAGATGTTTCCATATTGTCATAATAATAGACAATCCAGTTTCCAAATGGGACTACATCTGCGAACAGCGATGCTTTTCCGGTATTTTCATAGTATTCAGCAGTAACGGTATGATTACCGCTTGTAACCTTAGGCAATGTTGCACGGTGAATATCTCCTGAGGAGTTAGTCCACTTATCGATAAACTTGTTGCCGTCAAGGCTCATGCGGATGCCGTCATCAGCAAATGCCTGTGCAAAATAATCCTGACCGCCCGTGATCAGTTTTCTGAAGCGAGCAGAGAAATTATCTGCAGAAAGCCCTGAGATTGACTGTCCCGTACCCCAATTGTAGCGAATCGTATCAAGCTTATTGCCGGATGTCGCTCCGCCTGTTACATTTACATAATTTCCAGATAACGTGCTGTTCGGATAAAATTGACCGAACCAGCTGTCCTTTTCTACTTCTTTATCTGCGTTTTGCAAATAAAACTCTAAACCGCTGCCGCCTGTCTGGTCATAGTATTCAATTTCAATTGTATGAACATTTTTATCAGAAGCAGATCCTGTTGTACGATCCTTGACTTGAATAATGTCAGTTGTTTCACTGTTCCAATAGCTGCTTGACTTCCATCTGTCCACAACTAGATTGCCATCAAGATAAACGCGGATGCCATCATCTGCTCTTGTGCGCAGAATATACGAACCAGCTGTTATCCTTTGTGCTGTCTTGTAGCTTACAGAGAAGTTGTCTGCATTGATCCCTGCACTTGGTGAACCATTGCCATTTTCCACTTTCAGACTTGTTCCATTGCCGGAAACAGTCTTGACAGATTTAGGCATGCCAGTGAGAGATGTGTTGTTATAATAGGATGCAATCCAGTTTCCAAACGGTGCCACAGTTGCTGCGATTCCTGCATTGTTGGTACTTTCATAGTAATCGACAGTCAAACGGTGATTTCCTTTGCTTAAACCTGTGATTGTCCCGAAATCAGATTTTCCGGAAGAATTGCTCCAGCGGTTAATGACTGTTTTGTCACCCACTGTTGCCTTCACCCCGTCATCTGCATATGTTTGAATAACATAATCCTTGCCGCCTTCAATCAGCTTCATGAATTTAGCAGAGAAGTTGTCAGCATTTACTTCTGTATAAGGCTTGCCTGTTCCCCAATTATGAAGAAGCTCCTTGACCTTAGTGCCTGCAGTAGCACCGCCGACTGCTTTTACTGGTGTTCCAGACTGGTTCGTATTATTGTAATAAAGCTCTAACCAGCTGTCTTTTTCAAGCTCATCACTCGCAGGCTGCAGATAAAATTCCAATCCGCTGCTTTTTGTCTCCTCATGATACTCAATTCGTATCGTGTGAATATCTTTACGATCTGCATTCCCAGTTGTATGGTCCTTTACAGAGATAACATGAGTTTGTTCGCTTTTCCAGTAGCTGCTTGACTTCCAGCTGTCGACTGCAAGCTTGCCGTCAATATAAACGCGCATGCCATCGTCAGCTCTTGTTCGTAAAATATAGTCGCCTGCTTTAATTCTTTGGGCTGTTGAATAGCTTGCGGAGAAATAATCGCCGCCAACTGCTGCCACAGGTGAACCATATCCGTTTTCTACTTTCAAGGAAGTGCCGTCACTTGAAATCGTTTTTTGTGCTGCTGGGAAGCCGCTTAAATTCGTATTGTTGTAATACCAGGCAATCCAGTTGCCAAGCGGTACAGCATCACCGGCTATTCTAGCTCTGCCGCCTGCTTCCATATAATCAACTTGAAGCAGGTTATTGCCTGACGCAAGATCCGTAATAATCCCTGTATCCATTATTCCAGAAGAATTGCTCCAGCGATTTATGATGGTGCTGCCATTTGCCTTTGCACGAATTCTGTCATCAGCATATGTCTGGATATAATAATCCTTGCTGCCATCAAGTAGCTTATAGTAGCTTGCTGTGAAATTATCCTCATTCATATTTGGATACGGCTTGTTCTTATCCCAGTTATGGAAAAGCTGACTCTGCTTAGTTCCTGCAGTAGCGCCTCCCTCAATAACAGAAGCAAGCCCGCTTAACGAGGTATTATTATAATATACGCCAAGCCATTTATTAGCTGCTGCCTCTTGTTGAATCGTATTCAAGTAAAATTCAAGGCCGCTGCCGCCTGTTTTGTCGTAATACTCGATTGTAATTTCATGGACATCCTTCTTAGAAGAATCGCTTGTGCTCTTGTCCTTTATTTCAATCATATGTGCTTGTTCACTTTTCCAATAGCTGCTTGACTTCCAGCTGTCCACAGCTAATTTGCCGTCAATATAAACGCGCATGCCGTCATCAGCACGTGTACGCAATATATATTTGCCTGCTTTTATATGCTGTGCTGTTGAATATCTCACAGAGAAGTTATCCTTGCCAATGCCGTCTATCGGGGATCCTGAACCATTTTCCACCTTGAGGGACTTGCCATTTCCTTGGACAACATTCTGTCTTTTCGGAGTTCCGCTTAAAGAGGTATTGTCATAGTACCAGCCGATCCAGTCGCCAAATTCGACTGCTTCAGCAGCAAATCTTGCTCTGCCAGTCGCTTCAAGGTAATTTACCTTCATCGTCTGTTCACCAGAGCCAACATTGGTTGCGACACCTGTATTGATGGCGCCGGATGAGTTGTAGTTTTGCTTGATTACTGTCTGACTCCCTATTTTCACTTCAATCTGGTCATCTGCATAGGATTGGACAAAATAATCCTTGCCCCCGGCCAAGCGCTTTAAATAGGTAGCAGTGAAGTTGTCTGCAGGCAGACCGTCCGCCGGACTTTCCCGCCCCCAGTCTTTAAGGAGCTGTGTCAGCTTTGTGCCAGCCGTTGCTCCGCCTTCGACTAATGCGGGAGTGCCAGAAAATGATTTATTAGAATAATAGAGTCCTAGCCAGCTAGAGTCCTCTGTTTCCTCTTCATATGGATGAAGATAAACCTCAAGGCCGCTGCCGCCAGTCTTATCATAGTATTCTACCTTTATGCGGTGAAGCTGTTTGTTGGATTGACCACTAATGTCTGCAACTGTAATCACTTTGGATTTCTCACTTTTCCAATAGCTGCTTGCAGTCCAGTCATCCGCAACCTTTTTGCCGTCTACATAAACCCTAATACCGTCATCCGCCCTTGTCCGCAGGATATATTTCCCTGCAGGCATTACTTGATCGGACTGATAAACAGCAGAAAAGTTGTCACTGTTCACTCCGGTTGCCGGAGAATTTTTGCCGTTATCTACTTTCAATCCAAGCTCATCCTGGGAAATCTCCTCTTTAAGCACTGGAGTTCCTGACATGCCCGTATTGTTATAGTAGCTAACAGACCATTTTGCAGCGGTCGCTGCTTCTGCATCATGACTAGCCGGAATAAATAAGCCCGAAATTCCGAATGCTAAAGTCATAATAGTAATGGGTAAAAACTTCTTAATCCAAGACACCTCCTAAAAAGATTCGTCTGATAAAATAGTCTTAGCGATAAACCCTCTATAATTATGCAATATTACCCGAAATTTGTTAATAATTCTTTTGAAGCTTCTGCCAAAATAGTACAAAATACTCACATAATTTGGTGAAATATGTGTAAATATGTATGTTTTTGTCAAATTTTTATATTAAATGGGATTTTTATATATTGGTAGACGGATAGAATTTTTATGAAGGGGAAGGCAGCATGGAAGCTGCCTAAAAAAATGGGTAGTAAACAAAAGACAATAAACTGTTTTATATCCAGCCATTATTTTGCGCTTTTGAGATTGCTTCAATCCTGTTTTTTACTTCTAATTTATTTAACGCTTCAGAAATATAGTTACGGATAGTGCCAGATGACAGATACAAGGTTGAGGAGATATCCTTGACTGTTTTTCCTGCTGCAACGAGAGCTAAAATTTCCTGTTCTCTATCGGTTAATGGATTCTCTGTACCTATACTGCCGAAAATCAATTCAGAGGCAAACTCTCTTTTTCCCTTCATGACATTTCGAATCGCTTCTGCCAGCTCCTCACTGGGGCCGTCCTTTAGTAAGTAGCCGTGAACATTTGCCTTTAATGCCCTCTCGAAGTAGCCTGGCCTTGCAAAGGTGGTCAGGATAATAATTTTAATTGCCGCTTTTTTGCTTTGCAGCTCTTCTGCAACCTCAAGTCCACTCATAACAGGCATCTCTATATCCAACAAACAAACATCTGGAGAGAGGGATTCAATCAGCTCAAGCGCTTCTTTACCATTTGCAGCCTGCCCTATTACATCGATATCATCTTCATAACTCAAGAGAGTTCCTAAAGCTCCTCTCAGCATTCTTTGATCTTCAGAAATAATGACTTTGATCAAATTATCTCCTCCTTCCGATCCTTGACTATAATTGGTATATTAATAGAAAGTACCGTTTTGTTTTCCGTTGACAACTGCAGGTTTCCCTCAAGGATTTCGAGCCTTTCCTTCATGCCCTTGAGCCCATTTCCAAACACGTTATCCTCTGTAAAACCTTTGCCATCATCTGTTATCCTCACCATCAACTGACCGCTGCTGCTCTTAATTTCTAAATAACAATTTTTCGCATTACTATGCTTCACTACATTAGTAACTGCCTCTTTTACACAAAGGCTGACGATATTTTGTGTCAAAGGTGAAATCTCCTCATACTCATCAGAGCTTGCATCTATAACACAGATGATTCCTGCAGCCCTTAGGATAGCTTTACTTTCAGCCAACTCCTCACGTATTGTTATTGATCTCATGTCCGAAACCAATTCCCGAACTTGCCTCAATGCCGACCGGGAAATTTCCTCCATTGTTTTTGCCTCATCTTTTATTAATTCTGGAGACTTAACTGCCATCTTACCGATCAGCTGGCTTTTCAGTGTCAATAAAGATAGCGTATGGCCTAAAGTATCATGTAAGTCACGGGCAATTCTTACCCTTTCTTCTCTTTTGACGAGCTCCTTAATTTGCTTATTCGCCGCATCAAGCTGCTGCTCTAATTCCATTCTTCTGTCCATGGAGCGAATCCCAAATGGAGACACAAGCATGATTACAAGAAAAGGAATATAGTAAAGCAGACTTCGCAAAGTCATTGTATCCCAATGAAACAGAATTGGAATAACAAGCACGATGGCAAATAAGCTGAGAGCTTTCGAGAATGATTGTTTGTCTGCGTAATAGCCAATAAAGTGCGCTGGAAAGAAACCCATAAACAATACATTTAAGTTATAAAACATACTTAGGATAAAAATAACTCCTAATTGAATGGCCAGCCAAAAGGTATAGCCTTTTTTCCTAATAAGAAAGTAAAGCTGCCTGTAGGAAATCAGAAATAATCCAAGCAGAAAATATCCTAACACTAGTTTTGGCACTCGTTCATGGGCAATATAAACACCAGGCAAAATCATATAAACCAAGAATACGTACGGGAAAAATCCAAACCTTGCAGGAAAAATCTCGATTTTTTTAGGACCAGCCATAAGTTCTCCTTAAGCATTTTGCCTTTTTCTAATATATATAGATAATACCATAAATAGGAAAAGATACCCTATTATTAACAGTATGCCTTGCAGAGAAGGACTGTTTCCTCTAATTATTTCCCAAGCTCCCCCTGCAAAAGAGTTGGACGGCAGCCAGTCAGAAATCGCCTGCATAAATTTCGGAAAAACTTCTACAGGCATCCACATGCCACCAACGACAGCTAAAGCCATATAAATCAAATTACTTATGCCTGCAGCTGTTTCTACTTTTTTCATTGAACCAACCAATGTTCCAATTGCAAGGAAAGGCAAGGAGCCAAAAAGAATCCAAAGCGCACATAACAGCCATTGCAGTGGCGAAAGGCTGACACCATTTATAATATAGCCGGCCAAAAAGATAACGAAGATCGAAAAAAGATGGATCACAGTCTGTGCCGCGATTTTGGCAGCAAAATAAACACTTGTAGGTAAAGGTGTAATTTTCAAATAGAGGGTCCAGCCCTCTGAGCGCTCCTGAACCATTTTGATGCCTAAGGTCATAATCGAACTTCCCATGACACTAAAGGTTGTCATGGACATTAAATAATGAGCTTTCCACAAATCAGCATCCACATCTGGCGTGCTGACAACCTTTGTGAAAATATAATAAAAAATGATCGGCATCAGTAATGACCAAAAAATGTAATAACGATTCCGAAACATGCGGATAAGCTCTGCCTGACATTGTCTGCTGAACATCTTCATTTATATTTCCTCCTTTTTTTCCTGAAGCAGCTTAGAAAAGGCCTCTTCCAATTTCCCTTGCTGAATCTCAATATCCTGTATTTTGAGCTTCATTTCAAAGATGTGGTAAATCGTCTTATCTGAATCAACCGTAACAAGGCTAATCCTCCCTTTCTCTCTTGCCACTTCCTCAACAAATGGAATGGATTTGTACATATCCAACGAATAATCAGCTGTTTCTTTAAAGGAAATCGTCTTTTTAGTCCATTTTGCCTTCAATTGTTCAGGAGTTCCGTCTCCGACAATTTTGCCGTCACTTATCATGATAATTCTTTCTGCCGCCTCATCTGCTTCCTGCAAATAATGAGTAGTAAAGATAATTGTCTTTCCCTGACTCTTTAACTCTTCCACTGTCTTCCAAAATGCCTTTCTTGCATTAATGTCCATTCCTACTGTCGGCTCATCCAAGAAAATCAGCTCTGGGTTTCCTGCAAGGGCAATGGCAAAATGAAGTCTGCGCTTTTGACCGCCAGATAATTTTTCCGTGCGTTTATTCCATTCCTGTTTAGAAAGACCAGTAATGGACAGCAATTGATCACTAGACAAAGGATGAGGATAATAACTCTGCACTAAAGGGATAATTTCCTTTACTTTAAGACTATCCATCACACTTGTTTCCTGAAGCATGGAGCCGATTTTCTCTCTTACTTCCTTTACCTTAGGATCAGATTGAAACAGACGCACAGTGCCATTAGTCGGCTGTAATAACCCGAGCATTAGAAGGATCGTCGTAGTTTTCCCTGCTCCATTAGCTCCAAGGATAGCAATTGCTTCTCCCCTCTTTACTGTAAAGGAAATATCATTCACAGCCCTATGCTGCTGGAACTGCTTCGATACATGGATAAGCTCAATAATCTTTTCCAATAGTAATCCACCTCCGCTGTTGATAACCTAATTGTATTATCCTCACGCATCCCTTATTAGTCGTAAATGTCATTATATGGAGGTGACATTTGTCATCTCCTATAAAAAAGACCCCTGATTTAAGGGGTCAATCCAAAAATATCTCCTCCAATGTCGGCTCCTCTACCTCCACACGGTAAATGTCTGTTTTACAGGCAGTAAAAGCCCTTGTAATTTCTGCGATCTTTTTATCTCCATCAACAGTAATGATAGTCCGTTCATCACTAAACTGAACATCTGCTCCTTTGCTTTCTAGCCATTGATGAAGCTTCGGTGCTTCTGAAACGGGGATTGGACTGTGCCTGATTTTCACAATAATATTAGTACGGTAAAAGGCCCGCAGCTCATCCATCGTCCCTATCTTAACAATGCGTCCTTCCTTCATAATAGCAATCCTTGTACACAGCTTTTCAACCTCATCCAAATTATGAGAAGTCAGAAAGATGGTCTTGCCTTTTTCATGCAGACTTCTGATCAACCGCTGGATTTGGATGCCTGACTCTGCATCCATGCCAGATGTTGGTTCATCTAGAAAGAGCAGGTCAGGATCATGAATAATCGCCTGGGCTACGCCAAGTTTCTTTTTCATTCCAAAGGAGAACTTTCCTGCTTTTTTATTAGCATGTTCAGCTAATCCGACAGCTTCTAAAGCTTCCATACATACACTTTTAGATGCAGGCTTTCCTGACAGTGAGGCGAAAAACCGCAAATGCTCAAGTGCCGTGGTTGACCCGTAAAAAGTGGAATAATCAGGCATCACTCCAGTTCTTCTTTTCACATCAGTGGTTTTAGAATCCCCTCCTAACAAAGTAAAAGAACCGGAAGTCGGCTTTGCAATACCCGTCAACATGTTAATAAAGGTTGATTTTCCAGCACCATTTCTGCCAAGAAATCCGAATATCTCCCCTTTTTCAACTTTTAAGTCAATACCGTTCACAACGGTTACTCCGTTATACACCTTCGTCATTTTTTGTGTTTTAATAGCTGTCATCAGCATTCCCTCCTTTTGAAGACAAGATTAGCAAGATAAACTAGTAAGCCTGCTAACACAAGGACAACTACAAACGTATATTCACTTTTATCAAAGTAATAATATGGTGTAACATACTTTAGCCAGCTGATGGCAGGATTGGTAGTGAGAACTAACCATCCCCCTAAAATCGGAAAGATGATACTTCCTATAATGCCAAGAAACATCGTAACACTTGGTTTGGAAATCAAAACTGATAAACATAGTACAAAGGCTACCTGTAATGTGAGCAGGCTCATTGTCTGAGTGAATATCAATATATTAATCTGTTTCGTAATAATGCTAATGATAAGAAATGATATAAACAGGGAAACAAACCAAAACAGCCAGATACCGAAGAATTTCCCATAAAGAATAGAAGGTCTTGACGTTTTGGTTACTAAAAATCGCATCGTCCGCTCATGTATTTCCCTGTTGATGCTGTCATGAGAAAGACTTGTCACAAACAGCTGCCCAAAACACAGAATTAAGAACATCAAACCTACCACACTAGCATCCTTTGTTGATATCTCTACTATGGCTGCTAACGGTTCTGCAAACTTAGCAGAATAATAAGCAGTAACTAAAAACAGTAAAATAATCAGGATGGCCTTGACTCCTTTTAATAACTGAAAGAACTCTCTTTTACATATTGCAACCATATTAATACCCCTCCGACAAGTATATCTTCACCGATTGTTTGTCTTCCTTTGCGAAAAACATACTATTCCCCTTTTAGATTTAAACTTTTTCTCTCCCAAAGATGGAAGATGGCTTGCCCAAATATTCCTATTACAAATATGATTACTAACTTACTATAATGCTGTGCTGCAAGATCATTGCCAAAATGTCTGGAAACGATAAAAATTGCTGCTAAGGTTCCCATTACGCTGAATACTTTCTTCATTTTTGCCACCTCTTTTTTCTGTTTCTATAAGGATTATATCTATCGTACCTTAACCCTTCAGAACCGGAACCTTAATTCTTCCTTAATTTCAAATAAATTACCAAAAAAATGATATGATATTTTTATATATTCTGCATTGGGGAGACTAGTTATATGGAAAATACCAGACTATTAATTGTGGATGATGAACAGGCAATTCATCAAATGTTAAGGATAATCCTTCAAAAGGAAGGGTTTGAACGGATTGATACGGCAGAAACAGCAGAGGAAGCGCTCAAGCTTTGTTCAGCAAACAGCTACAATCTGATTTTTCTAGATGTGATGCTGCCAGACCGGAGTGGTTTTGACATATGCCCCCTCATTAGAGAAATGACGAATGCCACGATTTTCTTTCTGACAGCAAGGTCTACTGATCTCGATAAGCTGTCCGGCTTTGCGTTAGGTGCTGATGATTATATTACAAAACCGTTTAACCCGCTTGAGGCAGTGGCGAGAGTGAAGGCTCATTTAAGAAGACATAAAGTCAGCATTGTAAAGGAAACTGCCGGTTATCATTACGGAGAGTTATCTGTCAACAGTTCTTCTGGGGAAGTGATCATTAGAGGTGTGAAGGTTTCCTTGCCTGCACAGGTGTATCAGCTGCTCCTGTTCTTCTGCAAGCATCCCAATCAGCTTTTCAGTAAAGCACAGCTTTATGAAAATGTGTGGGGCGAAGACTTTCTTGGTGAGGATAACACGATTATGGTTCATATCCGCAAGCTCAGGGAAAAAATTGAAGCAGATCCAAGCAGGCCGCAATATATCCTAACAGTGCGAGGGCTCGGCTATAAATTAGCCGCAGTTGGTCGCAACTAAATGAATATGCCTAAACGATTTATTTTGCAGTTCTTTTTTCAGCTTCTGTTTGTCTTCTTCCTTTTATCCGTTATTTTGATTTTGTTTTGGGCAATCATCGGTTTTACTGCAATGGAACATGAACTGAACAGTGACTTAGCAGAAGCAGACGTTACCGATATACAAAATTGGGTTGCTATTGAAGAGGAAAAAGCCAATATAGCTGTTAATTTGCAGGAGAAAGTAAAGAAACAAGAGGGCTGGCTCGCTGTGTTATCACAGAACGGAAAACTTCTGAAAACATTCAACACACCGGAAGACTTCTCTTTTACTAGAAAAGATTATGCAGCCCTTTTGTCCACAAAGGATTCACTTCCATATGATTATAAGGTCTGGACAATCCATGAGGATACGAAAAATCCCCTTATCGTCCTGTTTGGAAAAGAAGACAGCAGTAAGGCAATATTAGCCTCTGTAAAGGACAAAGTGAACTGGAAAAAAGGCCACTTGAATTTGACTGAGGATCATCATAATGAAATAGGAGGCAAACGTGGCTGGGTACAGCTTGTCAATGAAGATGGAGCAGTCGAGGACAGTTATTCAGCTAGTAATCAAAAGGACCACTATTCCTTTCAAGAGCTATTAAAAATGACTGAAAATGAAACAAAGAATATTTCCGCCTATTATCATGAGCAGACAGGGCAAGTTCTCCTGACAGGCACCAACAAAACGAAAAATGTACTTTCTGAAACAGAATTACTGCAGATTGCTGGAAGTAAAGTTTTCATCCTCTTAGTTTTTGCTCTTTTATTGCTGCTTGCGCTAAATATTTGGTTCGGCTATAAGTTCGGCGCTCCACTTGTTACCATCATGAAGTGGATTGGAGATTTGGGCAAAGGAATTTATGAAGATGGACATTACAAGCACTCTGTTATGATGACGAAAAAAGGCAAATTGAAAAAGAAATACAGAATATACAAGGAATTAATTACAACTCTCACTCAGCTGACGGAGACCCTGGAGCAAAATAAACAAGCAAGAATAAAGGCGAATAAAGTCAGGGATGAGTGGATCAGCGGTCTTTCTCATGATTTAAAAACCCCGCTTGCCTCTATTGGTGGCTATGCAGAGATGCTGCAGTCAGACCAATATTCATGGTCAGAAAGTGAGGTTCGGACTTTCTCTGGCACGATTGCGGAAAAGGCACAGTACATGAAGCAGCTTCTTGAGGATTTGACTTTAACGTACCAGCTTAGGAGCGATGCATTCCCTATCGCCAAGGAAAAAGTAGAAATAAATGAACAAATCCGACGAACTATCATCCATTATGTGAACGGACCGGCAGGACAGCAATATGAATTTGTGTTCCAGCCTTATGACGGTGTAGTGGTCGCAGCAGTAGATCCGAAATGGTTTCAGCGTATTATGGAAAATCTGCTTGAAAATGCAATTAAATATAATCCACCGGAAACGACTGTCACGGTAACTATTGGCAAGCTTGATCAGCATTTGCTGATGATTACGATGGAGGATGACGGTGTTGGCATGGATAATGAAACATTAAACAGGCTGTTTGAGCGCTATTACAGAGGTACAAATACAAGCAGTTCTAATAACGGAACAGGACTTGGCATGGCGATTACGAAGAAGCTGATTGAGCTTCATGGCGGGTCAATCAAGGTTAAAAGCGAGCCTGGCAAAGGTACATATATTCGGATTCTTCTCCCGCTGGCTGGTAATTAAAAAAAGGATTCTTCCGCATAGGAAGAATCCCTTTTTTATCAATTATGCTGTCTTCGTCTTAACAGCCCGGAGCTGAACAAACAGCAAGATAAGTCCGACTGCTGAAATAATGGGTGCTACCAGTACTAAATCTTGGAGAGGCAGATACATAACAGACAAGCCTCCTGCAAAGGCACCGCCGGCATTACCGAGGTTCATTGCCGATTGATTAAGTGTGCTTGCGATAGTCGGGGCTTCTGCTGACAGTCCAAGTATACGGAACTGAAGCATTGGAACCATTGAAAAGGCAAGAACACCGAACAGGAATATACCTGGAACCATCAAGATCATGGAGAACTGCATCATATACAGGACAAAGAAGTACAGTATGAATATAATCAAAATATATTGTAAGGACAGGTTAATGTTCCAGTCAGCCAATTTTCCGCCGACGATATTTCCGACTGTAACTCCAAGGCCAAACACGACGAGTATCCACGATACTGCTGCGGTTGGGAAGCCTGTGACATCCGTTAAAATAGGCGTAATGTATGTGAACAATGTGAACACACTACCAAAGCAGAACATTGCAATCAATAGGGCAAGCCATAAATGACTGTTCTTGAGGACGGCAAGTTCTTTTCTTAAATCAGTTTGTTTCTGTTCCTTAGGCTTTGGCACTAGCGTGTATATTCCAATAAGTGTTATAAAACCAATGACTGCGATAATGAGAAAGCTACTTCTCCAGCCAAGCTGCTGGCCGACAAATGTACCAAATGGCACACCAATTACATTGGCAACTGTCAATCCGGTAAACATTAACGCCATTGCGCTGGCACGGCGGGAATGCTCTACAAGACTTGCTGCCATAATTGCGCCTACCCCAAAGAACGAACCGTGAGCCAATGAGGTGAGCAAACGGGAAGCCATCAGGACACCATAGCTTGACGCTATTGTGGACATTAAATTTCCAAGAATGAATATTACCATTAACAACATTAATAAGTTCTTTTGTGACATTTTATACGTTATGAGGACCAGAATAGGACCTCCGACTGCTACACCAAGGGCATAGCCAGTAATTAACTGTCCTGCTGCTGCAATGGAAGAGTTAACATCCCTTGCCACTTCAGGCAGCAAGCCCATGATGACAAACTCTGTCATACCAATTGCAAATGCGCCGATTACCAATGTCCACAATGCCACTGGATATTTTTTATTCATATATTTCCCCTTTCCATGCATCAAATAGGACCATTATATCGAAAAAAGCAGCCAAATGGCTGCCATCTCTAAAAAAAGATGAAATTCTGCTTATCTCTACACATCAATAAGTAAAAAGCAGCGGTCATCCACCTTGATTCCCATCTCCTCATCCAGCTTTAAGAAGTGGACAATTTTTTCCTTAATTGTTTCAATCGGCTCCTGTTCTTTCAGCAATATATTAAGCGTATTGTCAGAAATAGCATCTGTTACGCCATCTGTATATAAGAACAATCTTCCGCCTTCTTGATAGGAAAAGCTGCTTTTTTGGAACGTTAAATCCTCGAACATACCAATTGGTGGCATTGTCGTTTTAAACTTGCTTATTTCCCCGTCCAGCCCAAGCCAAATCGCAGGAGGATGGCCGGCATTTATGTACTCTATCTCCTGTTTATTTGTATCAATTGTCAAAAAGACAGCTGTACAATAATGCTTTATGCCATCGCCATTGCGGAATAGAAGGTGAAGCTGTGTATCAAGCTCAGCCATGATTTCCTCGGCCGTTGCACCTTTCATAATCAGCAGCTGGAATAAAGACCTGAGAGACATCGAAATCAACGCAGACGAGATACCATGCCCCATAACATCAAGGATGATAAATCCGTACTTTCCTGGAGAAATTTGATAAAAGCTGTACATATCACCAGACAGCTCGGTCGATGATTGGTAATAGGCAGAAATGCCAATCTGTTCATTGCTGAAGGGTGTCGATAACGAAATGCCCTGAATGCTTTTTGCCAAGTCCAGCTCTTTTTTAATCCGCTCCTGATACACTTCCTTTTGTTTATTCATTTCAACAAGCTCTTCTTGCTTCTCCTTCAATGCGACAAGAACCGTGTTAAGCTCTGCGTTAGTCTTAGCAGCTTCCTTCAAGGCAGTGTCAGCAATATTCCTTGCCTTCAAAATCTCACTTTCATACTCAAGCCGTTTATGCATAGGAACAAACACACATTCATTAACTGCAATACCCTCTTTTATGTACCTGTTTGCAAAAATGAGAGCAGGAACTTCCTCTCCATTCTTATTCTGAAGGGCAAAATGCATTTCTTCTATTTTATTTTCAATTTTTATCAGCGGAAAAAAATAAAGCTGGCAAAAGACCCTTGAGGGTTTTGTCAAAAGGTGGTTCACATGCTTGTTAATTAAGTCAGAACGGTCAAACCCTAACAGTTCTAGCAAGGTTCTGTTGACGGACAGAATTTCCCCGTCATCTGCAAGCACTAAAAACCCGCATGGTGCTTCATCTAGCTGTCTCTCCAAAATTCACCAGCTCCTCTCCCCTATTCAGGTGCACCTAGATATGCTCTCATTAAGTCAACTGTTTTTTCCGGATGGCTCAGATGAGGGCAGTGTCCAGCTGCATCAATAACTTTTAACATACTGTCCGGTATATTATGATGCACAAATTCACCGACAGCAGCCGGGGCAATCATATCGTCTGAACATTGGATAATAAGAGAAGGCACAGTGACCTTCGCTAGTTCTTGGCGATAATCGGAGAAAAACGTGGCAATCGCAAACTGGCGGGCAATAACAGGGTCCGTTGAACAGATGCTCAGCATCAGCTCTTCAGCAAGAGAAGGCCGATCCTCATTAGCCATGACCATTGCTGCAAAGCCCTTAGCCCAGCCGATATAATTCTTATCGAGCAAATCAATCAGCCCATGAAGCTCTTCCTCCTCAAATCCTCCATAATACGGGGGCTTGTTTAAATAGCATGGAGACGGTCCAATCATAATCAGTTTGCCAAAATGTTGCGGTCTTTCAATCGATGCCAGCAGTCCGATAATTCCGCTGACAGAATGGCCGACAAATACAGCATCCTCTAGCTGCAATTCATCACAAATGTCGAGAACGTCCTGTACATAGCCGTGCAGGCTATCATATTTAACTGTATCGTAATGGGCGATGTCAGACTGACCAGAACCAACATAATCGAACAGGACAACTTGATAGTCTTGCTCAAAAGCGCTGGCTGTCCACCGCCACATATTTTGGTCACACCCAAATCCATGGGCAAAAATTATTGTTTTTGAGCCGTTTCCGCTGATTTTGACATTATTGCGATGCATAATATTCAGATTCCGTTCCATATTAGCCCCTTTTATTTTTCACATTTTAGTAGATAAGTTAATTATATGATAAAAAGTCTCGAATATTAAATAAAATAGTTCACAGATTGAATCTCTTTTTTCTGAGATTTTCACTAGACAAAAGGTCATCTTCTAAAGAAGATGGCTGCAGCGAAGAGGAGGCTCACCGCCCGGAGCGGAAATCAGCCTTTTTCCCACCATTTCCAAACAAAAAAAGACAAAAGGTAACGAGATGAGCTTCTCGTTACCTTATCTGAGACATCTTCCAAAGAAGCTGCCTGCACATTAATTATTAATATATTTTTCAAATACAAAGCCGAAATCTTTCACATTGTATTTCTTGCGGCTGTTCATGAGCCAGTTAAAGACTTGGTCATTAATGTTACGGAAATGTTCAGAGACATCTCCCTCTATCGAAGCACGCACTAATGTATTAGACGTAATCTGCAAACTCTCCTTAGCAAACTCTAAGGAAATTTCATTTTCCTGTGTCAGTTCACTAATCCGGATTAGTGCTTTATACAAATCCTTAATAGCTTCAATATGGTTTTTATGTATATCAATACTAAATGGAACAGATCCCATTGAGAACTTAATCTCTACATCAAGATCAATCGTACCAGCTGTTTCCATCGACACATCAGAAATCGCATGCTCTTTGTACGAGTATCTTTTCAAGCTTCTTTTTTTGCTGATTGCGCTCGTACCGTCAAGATGGACTAACGCCTTGTTTGTAAAGCAATATTCATCCGTCTTTGATTTAATCAAAAAGTAGATTTTTTCATTATCCTCATGCAGGATATAATCATCAGCATCTACCTTATCATAATCAGAAGGATGAATCACACTTCCTACATCACTTAAACCTAATGCGTCAGACGCAAGTTTTTTAAACACGATTGAGTTCCTCCTCAACTGTAATCTTCTAGTATATTGTTCTATTTTTTTACAACAACTATCATTATTTTATCTCAATTATTGAAACGTTGAAATCTATTTTTTTAAATATGCTCCAATTGTATCTAGGAAAAAAGCATCTTACATCAGAGAGTACACAAACATATACTAATAAAGTAGAATTTTTTGTAAATTAATTTCACAGTACTTTTTGAGGTGTTCAATATGGAAAAGGTATATATCGACTCCGATCTTATCGGCAGGTCCTTCATCTGTTCTCTTATATCTGCAATAACCCTTAGTCTTGTTTTTATTTTGTTACGCTCTACTTATTTCTCTTTAATGGAACTAATCATCTTTTCTCTTATTATCTTTTTCTTTTATTTGTTTAT
>Ga0209463_1000597_pt1 | contig 26136 bp, 30 predicted proteins | sample AgamicMgSfrz_FD_187169 | JGI IMG/M metagenome (GOLD analysis project Ga0209463, IMG submission 187169) | Agave microbial communities from Guanajuato, Mexico - Mg.Sf.rz (SPAdes) (version 2) | ecosystem: Host-associated > Plants > Phyllosphere > Phylloplane/Leaf | place: Guanajuato, Mexico... | reverse complement strand
TTTCTAATTTATCATATTATAACTTTTCTCTTAACGATGTATTTTTATCTAGCGAAATAAGGGAACTTCCTGGTTAGTAGGTGTTCCCTTGTTTCGCATAAGCAGTTAATCAAATGAAACAAGAAATGGAAGTACAGCTGGGACCTGACACAACTGCTCGTGCTAATGGCTCCGTTGGTGGAGAAATTACAAAAAGCCTTGTAGCATTAGCTGAAAAACAACTTGGTGGACACAAGAAATAGTACTAATAAGGTAAATAAATTATAAAAAAGAGGAAGAGAGTTCTCTTCCTCTTTTTTATAGCGTTATCATTAACATTTCCTGTAATAAGCATATTAAATAATGTAACTACACGATGATAGACTTAATGAATTTCAGTAATGCCCGATAAACGAATAGAGAATATATTGTGTTGTTCATCCTCTAGAGAAAGAGTTTGATCATGAAGATTAAGATCATTTACACGTCCCTTACATGTTTGTAATAAACCGTTTTGATAATAGTTAATGGTAATGACACCTTTCTTTCTTAATGCTTTCAATATCATGCTCCGTTCTCCTTTCTTCCTAATAACTAATGTAGGAATTTGTTATTCAAATAAGTAATTATCATGCAGAATCTGTAAGAAAATCATACAAGTTAAAAGTTATATTGTTTTATATTATTTAGTATACAACAACCCCATGGGAAACGCTTACATTTTATTGTGTAAACTTTGTGAACTTTCAACAGGAAGAAAGCTCAAAGAATAAATCTAAGAGCTTTCTAAAATACTTATTTAACAGCTTCTTTTAACTCTTTACCTGGTTTAAAAGCAGGAACCTTCGAAGCCGGAATTGTCATTTTTCGCCTGTTTGAGGGTTACGACCTGTACGCTCTGCACAAATCCTATAATGACAAAAAACATATTAGCTGATATCCCCCATACATCATTTTATTTTTAAAAAAATATCTATATAATAACATTTTTTCTATATTTTATATTTTAATTTTATATATATTCTTAGCTAAGATACTGCAGGAATAAAAAGAGCAACCATAACGGTTGCTCTTTTAAAGTATTGTTTTTATAGCTAGATACACTGCAGCAATCGATGCCAGAACGATAAGTACATTTAAAATACGATGTTGAGTAGCTAAGTGGCCTCGCTTCATTTCTGCACGAGTCAATGGTTTCTTTTCATCGTGATTTCCACTCACTATGATACATCTCCTATACTGTTTAATTATTGGTTTCGCTAATTCACGCAATAAGCTGATTTTTGTTAGCTGCTTCTTCCTTTTTTATTTTCCCTCTACATAGGATAAAGAAAACACTAAAGGTAATAATTGACCAAATAAGATTAGCTCCTGGTTCAGTGTTAGCTACCTTAAACAAACTTGGTATAGATCCGAAAACAGAATCGTCCGTTGTAAGGAACAGAGCTATAAACATATTATTGGCTGCATGTGCTCCAATGGTAATTTCTAAACTTTTTGTTTGAATCGCGATATATGTAAGAGCAAAACCAGCTACAATATAATCTAATCCCACTAATATGATTGATTTATTCATTTCAGGATTAGCAAAATGTCCTATTGAAAACATTAATCCAACGATAATAGCAAGTAAAATAGGGCGTTTCACTTTTTTACTCACCCATTGGAGAAGAAGCCCCCTAAAGAACAGTTCCTCCGTTGTTGTTTGAATAGGCACCAGTAAAAGCGTAATAAGAATTAAGAAAACATACTCTTTCGGACTTACATGATTCCATGAATAATCCGAATGGTTAAACACCACATCAATTACTTGCCCTACCATTAATAACAGACTGAAAGCTCCAAAAGACCATATTATTTTCTTCCAGTTCACACGTTTATTAGAGGTTATTAATGATTTCATTTTTCTTTTATGAATAAAACGAATTCCGATCCACAAACCAAAAATCCAACATATGTACACAATATGTGATAACAGGAAATCAAGATTAGCATTGATTCCTACAGCAACTCCACTATCGAAATCAAAGTATGACTTTCCACTTTCATCTGCTGCAACCATAACCATGTCAGCTATAATATAAATAATTGACCCTAGTAACATGAACGCAAAAGCCAATATCGTTGTGCTTAAATAACGCTTCCAGCCATTTTTTCCTTCTTCCACATCTAGATAGTTCTTCATTTTAATTCTTACTCCCTCAGCATTCTCTTCTCAATCAAATATTTTTTCTCTACTTCTTTGTGGTCCAAACAATGTATAAACTTATTAGAACGAGAAACCCTGTACATATTTTAAATACCGCTTGTTTTTGCTTTTTACCGCTGACGTAGTTCTTTTCAAATGATTCTGCCTTTAGCGATAAATCCAAAGAGACTGTCAAAGCCAGTAAAGCATCACCTTATTTATTCCCTGATTCTTCACACAGAATTCTTTCTTCTTCTCTTACTTAGCGTCATAAAAGCCGTTAAAAAACAGCTTTTTCTGAAAGAAGACTAGACAGCAAATCTTTTTGAACAGTTATGTCTTGCTCATATGTGCCCGCATATACATAATTTTGAAGAAAGTACTTGCTACTCAAGAATATATATCCTAAAACAACTAAAATAAATATTTTTTTCAACATTTTCCTCACCTTTTTATTCAAACTTTTACCCTCATGGCTGTTACCACAACACCTAAGAGTTTATCCATAAACAGCTTTTTTAGTTTTCAAATTAGCAACCGACTTATATAATACTATAAAAACGTATATAAGTTACAATAATATTACATTATTATTACAAATGTAACAACAATATTATAACTAAGAAAAATAGGATAATCAATATGAAGTGTCTAGTAAAACAGATAAAATTGCTAGATTCGTCTCATGCGTGTAAATAAGTCGAAAACTTTTGGAAAAGGGTGTTAGTTGACCCGCAGGAGTATTTAAAGAAACAGAAAAGCAAACTCCCTGTCATTAGGAGTTTGCTTCGTTTATTTAAATCTTAGATAGAGTTTTTATAACCTTTTTCATCTCATTTAGTATGGCGATAATACATTTTCAGAAAATAATTAAGGTACGATATCTCCTTAATGAATGTGCCTCTTTAAGAAGTATCCGCCCAAAGTATGGTTTCTCTTTTTCTTTTAAAGGGAACTAAACTCTAAAATTCAACCTTAAAAGGAGACAATCATGGTTACAATTGAATCAATTATAATAGGCATTGTATTTATCCTCATTCAACTATACGCATTAACGATTGTCGAACGTTCTCCAATCGGGGAGCAAAAACTGCTCTCATTATCAGGTGGTATTGCTATTGCTTATGTGTTTATTTACATCTTACCGACGCTTCATAAGAAACAAGAAGAGTTTGGAGGATCACTGGCCCTCGATACTGAACTATATTTTCTTGGCCTTCTCGGCTTACTTGTCTATTTTTCCGTTTATTCATTCGCTCAGACAAAGGCAGCCTCACACCTAACGGAACTGACCGTTTATATGGTACAGGTGAGTTTTTTTATGGTTTACTCTTTTATCATTTCTTATGTTGTGTTCTCAACCGATGTCAAGCGAGTTGAATCACTATTCTATGGATTGGCGGTCAGCCTTCACTTTATTGGATGGTCCTACCATCTAGGAAAAAAACATCATCGCTTGCACAAAAACAGAGGTCGCTATATGCTTGCCGGGGCAACTTTTCTTGGATCAATCATGGGCGTCTTCGGGCCCTCATCCGGCCTGCTTATTGAGTCGATGATTGCATTTAGTTCAGGTGCAATGTTATTTAACGTTATCAGTAAAGAACTCCCTTTTGAAAAACACGCGCACTTGCCAACCTTCTTAATCTCATCTCTTGTCTACGCCGCTACAATGATTTCGTTGAAAGCTTTTTTTGATTGGTAATTAAGTGGCGATAGAGCAATAGATTTTTGGTCTAATACATCAGGTTTTCCAATTTTCCAACAGTTGTGATATAAAAATGGCCAATTTACTGAAAATCAAGAAAGAAGGCCTTTGAACATCTTGGTTGTATCTATGGGGACATACTAGACTAGGTCTCTGGCTCCCTAGAAATTTTTCTTCGTTAGAAGAAATAAAACAAGTTGATAACACAGACTCATGAAACTTACTTTTCTTTCTCCGAGCTCCTCACTTAAACTTTACAGCCAAAAAGTTGTATGAACTCTATCAATTCGTAAAATATCTACGTTTAAAACAATAAGTAAAGGTCTAAACAGTTTAAAAATAAAAAATCCACTAATTAGGGATTTCTCCTCTAATTAGTGGATTTTTCTTTCCTCTTAAGGAGAGGAGAGCTATTTTATGATGCTCTCACGGCACTTTTGGTAGTTTGCTCAAGTGATAAATCTTTATTCATTTACATAAAAAGAAAAAAATTCATAAGAGGTAGTAAAAGCATATAAATATAGTAAGAGATAAATTGACTAAAAAGGTGATTATTATTTTCCAAAAAATACTGATTGTTTTTGTAGGAAGCTTATTATTAAGCATAGGAATTAATGGATTTTTAGTTCCTCATTATTTATTAGATGGAGGAACAGTTGGAATTGCTCTCATCCTTCATTATTATTTTGAATTCCCTACAGGTGTAACGATGATTATTTTAGGTCTCCCACTATGTTGGTTTGCTTGGATTTATGAGCGTCATTATTTTTATAATAGTTTTTATGGGCTAATTATTTCTTCTTTATTGATTGATTGGCTAGAACCTATTAAAAACCAGTTCCAATTTTCTGTCTTTCCTAGTGTAATCTTTGGAGGGATATTTATTGGGACGGGGGTTGGTCTGATGCTCCGGTATGAGACAAGCACTGGAGGAACAGATTTACTAGCTCAACTAATATCTAAAGCTTTTTCTTTGAACATAGGGATGGTTATTTTAAGTATAGACGGTTTGATTATAACAGCAGGTCTTCCTTTATTAGGACCTAAAACGTTTCTTTTTTCATGTTCAACAATTTTTATAGGGGGAATGACTACTTCGTTAATTACTAAAAAAAAATAATTTGAATTATAAAATTAGTACATTCTATCCCCTGTTTTTTAAGATTTCTTTATTTTTACAAATAAAAAAAGACCATCTCTTCCCACTCCAAAGAGATAGTCTTTCTTTATAAGCAGAATTAACAATAGTCGTTAGCTGATGCTCTATTGCATGTTGAGTAGCTTTCCCTAATTATTGAACATTAGTCTTAATATTTCTACCTATAGTTTTTCAAACTTTCTTCTAGAAGCTATGTAAGATGCAACTAAGTAAATAACAATTAGAATAGGAAAGGAATAAATGTACCTCCAGTGCAGCGGTTTATAAATACCAATCCAATTAAGTAGTGGAAGGCCAATAAAAGCAGCTACTGCTGAATAAATCAGTGCTTTGATTACAGGGTTAATTTTAGGCTTTACTTGTATAAAAAACACCATGGAAATGGGTAATAAAAATAAGTCCCACGGCAAGTAGTTAGAAGTTAATGGAAATACTTCATATCGGTAATCCCACATCCCTAAAAAGTCTCCAATCATATCAAGAAATGAAGAAAAGATAGCTACAAAAAGACCGGTATATAATAAACGATCAGTGCTTTCTTTTTTTCTGAATTTTATCCAAAGCCCAATCAATAGCAGTATAAGTGCTACTCCTAACCACCATCTCCAACTAAATAATGTGTAGTCTAACCAAATATGAAGTTTTTCATCATTCAGCTCTTTCTGCTTTTCAAAATAGGTATCATAAATGGATTCTTTATCTTTCATTAGTTTTTCCTTTTAACATTATGTAGTACCTTAGATATTTGCAATATTTTCAGATAATATGTATTTTAGCGTATTGATTCTGACAAAATTCATTACAGAAGATAGCTTTCTATATGCCGGTATACATAAAAAAATGAGAACAGCTACTGAATAAAGTCAGCAGCTGTTCTTGATAAATGCTATTTCCAAATGGACGCTTTATGGCGCCTTGTATAGTTTAAAAGTAGTAAGAAATATTCATGTGCATAAAAAATGAAGTGTATTAACCTCTTTTTGAGGAGATACTAAGATATCAAGAATACGGGAAATTACGAAAACCCCCATGACCTTTGGCTTCATGGAGGTTGGCTACATTAAAAGAGCAAAATGTATATGAAATTCCTTTAATTAAAAATTTCCAAATGCTTGCTTTCTAAGATCACAATTGAATTTGATTTTGTTGGTCATGTGAATGTAGGTTTTGTTGATTTTGGCTTCCAGATGCTTGAAACCCTTGTGATCCAAACGGTTGTTGAGCTTGTTGGACAGCTTGATTCATCTTCTGCATAGTTTGATTCGCTTGGATACCTTAAAGAGCCTGATTCATAGATTGAATTGCCTGTTGAATATTAAAATGGAAAAAAATATGTGATATTCATTATAGAAGGAGTTAGATTACAGGAGATTCATCTACACGAAATTGTAGTTCATCACTATCATGCATTTAGTAAAACAGTAAAAAAGGAACCCTGCAGAGAGAGATTTCAACTCCAACTGAGGGTTCGCGGTATTAGCTTATCGATTTAAATAATTTTCATTAAGGAAGAAAGTCTTTAATAGCCAGAATCCTCTGATGTAAGGTTATCGAGCATTGTGTAATCATATTTCTGCAGAGGCTTTTCCGCGGGACCTTCTATGACTTCTCCAGTGTAAGAAAATCTAGATCCGTGGCAAGGGCAATCCCAGGAACGATCTCCACTGTTCCATTCGACTTCGCAGCCAATGTGAGTACAGGTTGTATCTACAATGTGGAGTTTTCCTTCTTGATCTTTATAGGCTCCCTTTCGATGGCCTCGAACCGTAATTACCGCCCCTTCATCATTAGCTAGATCTTCGGCTCTTACATCAGAGATTTCAAGCTTCCCTTTAATGAGATGACTTACGACATCAGCATTTTCTACTAAGAAATTTTTCAAGCTGGGGTTTGCGTAAAAACGCGATGGCGAATATAAATGTTGGTAAGCGTTCTCTTTGCCTAGAATTATATCTCTGAATAAGAGTGCCGCTGCTGTTCCATTTGTCATTCCCCATTTTCTATAACCAGTAGCGACGAGTATATTAGGTTGACTAGAGGTGAGTTCTCCAATGTAAGGAAGTTTATCAAGCGTGACTAAATCTTGTGCTGACCAGCGATACACAATATTTTCTATGTCGAAAACTTGTTCACCGAAATTCTTTAACGCTTTATAATGTTCCGTCGTATCTTTTCCTTGGCCTGTTTGATGGCTTTCTCCCGCCACAAGAATCATTTCCTCACCGTTAATGACTGCAGAACGCAGGGAACGTGTTGGTTGATCAGCGCTAATATACATTCCACCTGGATAAGCTTCTTTGGCTTTAACAGCAAGAATGTATGAGCGGTCAGCGTGCATTCTGGCAGAATAAAGTCCCAGCCCTTCATAAAAAGGAAAATGCGAGCAAGAAAGAACGTAGCTTCCTGTAACACGTATACCTTCTCGTGTAAGAACTGTTTGCTTATCTCCAGATTCAATATTCACTGCCGTTGTATGTTCAAAAATAAGTCCGCCTTTTTGCTTAATAGCTTGAACGAGGTGAACTAGATATTTAATGGGATGGAACTGTGCCTGATCTTTCATCACAAGGGCTTTTTTAATTTCTACGTTAAAAGGAATATGGTCTGCCAATTCACCATCAATGTTAAGTTCCTTATAAGCTTCTGCCTCTTTTTCAAGCTTTACAGCATACTCATCAGTAGTAGCATATATGTAAGCATCTTGCATGAGAAAATCACAATCAATTTGATGATCTTCAACTGTTTGCTTAATAAAGTTCAAGGCATCTGTATTAGCCTCATAGTATAACCTTGCCTTACTTCTGCCAAAATTCCGAATAAACTCATCGTAGATCAAATCATGCTGGGCAGTAACTTTTGCTGTCGTATGTCCCGTTGTGCCATTTAATAGTTTTCCTGCCTCTAAAACGGCTACCTTTAGACCTTCATTGACTAAAAGGTAAGCAGAAGTAAGACCTGTAATCCCACCTCCTACAATCACAACATCTACATCCATGTCATTATCTAGACCAGGAAACTCCGGCAAATCAATAAAATCTCTCCAATATGGTTCAGGCGCCTGCGGAAGCTGTTCTCCCTTGCGTTCATTATGAGTCACATTAAGACCTCCACTCAATATTTTAATAGTAGCGTTATTAGGATTTCCATTTATTGAGAGTTCATACTTACCTTAAGAATACAGCCTTCGCTGTGTGAACTTATGTTATTTTATAACCTCCATTCAAAAAGTCTTTAGTCCCAAACCTTATACAAATAAAAAAGAGAGGGTCTATTTGAATTAGACTCTCTCTTCTTTATTTATATATCTACGAATATTGATTTTAACCTTTTGCTAATTCTAACGCTTTATCTGCCTTTTTTAAATCGTGATTTACTTGCTCTTCAATATCATAAGCATGATACATTTCATTATCAATCATATATTGAGCGATCTTTTCATGAAGCTCAATAGCTTCGTCTAATTGTTTTTTTAATACTTTGCGTACTTCTGGTGTTGCTGTTTCCGTGAGAGCTACGGCATATGTTCGTACACCGTTTTTCGCTGATAATAACAAATCAGTTGCAATAGCAAGATCATCTAATGTTTTGTTAAGCGTACTTTTAGCAGCCATTCCTAGATCCCTCCTGTTTATTGAGCTTTCTTTAAGATTTTTTTCAATTCATTAATTGCTTCAGTAGACGTTTGGACGTCTTCTTCCAGAATCTTTTTTAATTTTTCGTCCTCTACCAATTCCAGCATTGCTGTACCTTTTGTTACACACGACGTTTTAAGCGTTAAGATTTCATGAACTTCTAGCGTCTCGTGCATAGCTAATTTTTTTGTCATGTCTCAATTCCTCCTTATGATCGTATATATTTAAAGACTTTAATCGTATAATTTAGCACCTGCGCAGGCTGGCTGTTTTTCTAGTTTTTTAACTGTTAGAATTTTTATTGCTAGCTTTCCCGCCTTTTTCGCCTATTTCTCGGAAAAACTCTTTGTTTTGATTCTTAGATGTGGCTTTTCCACCCTTTTCTCCAATCTCTTGGAAAAACTCTTTATCATGATTTTTAGACGTAGTTTCTCCACCTTTTCGTCCAGCTTCTTCTCTGCTCATTTTTTCATTTTCTTTATTCTTTGCCATGTTGAATTCCTCCTTAAAATTTTTTGACTTGTGAACTATATTCCCAGCTCATTTCCATTTAAACAGTAATTATCTAATTTTTTTAATGTTTCAGAAAAATACTCTAGGGTATTACAAGTAGCATAAATGAATTCATTTATATAAACCATTTTCTATACTAGAAGGAGGAACTACTCATGACAAAAAATGTGATAGGCACATATGATAATGAAGAAGCGGTCGTAACGGCTATTCAACATTTAAAAACACAAGGATTTCAAGAGAGGGACCTCTCTCTAGTCACCAGCAAAGATATCGATGAAGAGGACTACTTAGAAGTAGAAAACAAAGAAGGAATTGACATAAAGAAGATTGAAACCACGGATCAAATTCATCAAGATGAGTCGATTATGGATAAAATTAAACATATGTTTTCGTCCAATCACTCTAAAGAGACTCTTAGGGATAAAGCAAGAGTAGAAAAGCGTTTAATTAACTTAGGCGTTCCTCTTACAGAAGCAGGGCCTTATGCAGATGATTTGCAAAAAGGAAAAGTATTGTTGTTAGTAAGAGCCAATAGAGAAACAAAAACAAACCCGTTCTTAGAAAATAGAGAAGATTCTCCTTTTGTGAAAGGTGACTCTGTTTATGATAAATCATTATACGGCGAACATCGTGATCATAAATAGAATGTTCCCAAAGGGAAGAAGTAAATAGTAAAACTTAAGTTTGTAAGCACACTACGAACATAGGAATCATAATTCCTTATATTCCTTTAAGTATATGTTTTAAAAAAAGCTACTCAAACGAGTAGCTTTTTTTAAATAAAACGAACATCCACTAGTCCACTTAACATCAGCCTATGTTTTAATTTAAATACTCTAGCATATTGACGAATCTCGTCCCAGCTATACATCGGCCTTGTTTATCTATAATGTTTTAATTGGGATGAAATTAACTTGTTTTATTTGATCGTTCCTTAAAAGAAATCTCTTCAGCATGAAGCCAGCTGTTAAAACCTACATACGTAAATAAGTGGAAGTTTTTCATATAAGTAAACCGGGAAACGGGACGTTAGATAACAGTAAAGGAGAACATGTTATGCATGAAACGACAGAAAAACTACATGACTTTTTACTAGAACATATTGATGAAATGTCTCAAGAATGGCTAGACTCGAGGGAAGTAGAAAAGGATTCGATCTACACCGCTGATGCTTCTTCCGAAACAACCGAATATCTTCGAGTACAGAATCGATACTTTACTTGTAAAATTGTAAAAGTTCTTATAGGAGAGTCATTGGATACTCTTAGTGATTGGGCACAGGAAGTTGCCACAAAAAGGGCTCAGAGAGGCGATTCTCTGTATCATAGTATTCATCATTTTAAAAAGTTTCGTTTAATCTTTTTTAAACGGATTGAATCATTTTTTCACCTTCATTCATCTAGCATTACATACGAGGAACTTTTTTCATGGAATAAAATAGTGAATGAAGCATTTGATCGGATGATAGAACTTTTCACCCTTTATTATGGACAAGTTTCAGAAGCGCAATCTCAAGCTCAAAAAATGCTAATTTCTGAGCTTAGTACGCCTGTTATTAGTATTTCCGATACAGTGGGTGTGCTGCCTCTCATTGGTCAGGTTGATGATTATAAGAATAGTGATTTTGCGAAGAAAGTTATGCTGCAAGCAAAAGAGCTGGATCTGTCTTGCTTAATTATTGACTTATCAGGTGCGCCTTCCATTGATACTATGATGACCAATGAATTGTTTCAAGTTATAAAGATGTTAGATTTACTTGGAATTGATACAACCATCACAGGTATCCGTCCGGAAATTGCCTTAACTGCCGTTCAATTAGGAATAGATATGAGCAAATTGAAAACTTATGGAAAGTTAAAAGATGCAGTAAATAAGCTTTTGCGTGAGTGATATTGAATTAAAGTACTAAGCATTTTTTTATGTCGGTTATATCATAAATAGACGTACCCTTCCTATTATGAGGAAACTTCAGGTACAAAGAGAACAAATAATTTATTTGTTCTTCCCCCTGCTAACATACTAATATGAAGAAAAAGAACTTTATATTAAAACCACATTATTTTTATTCCTGTATAGAGACTACATTATATTAATTAAATGGGTACAAAAGTAAAAGAATTTCCGCTTTTTAAATAAGAACAATCGTTAACGACAGCTTATAAGAAGGACATAAAGAGGTTGAGACATCACTAACATACTTTTATCTCAGCCTCTTTTAATTAAGAAAGAAACCATCAGCAGGTCCCTTATTCATTTCCCCAGTTCTTGCTTTCCATAATTAAATGATTAGATGTGTCGTCTAGTACACGCCACACCAAGGTCTTGCCCTCTATATCTTTTAACTCAATAATGCCCTCTAGCTTATTGGTATTCACATGGACACGTTTCTCATCTATTCTTTGCGCACTTTTTAATCTTGTTCCAAATGTTGCAGGACTTTCTTCCGTTAGCTTGACAATTACATTTATCATACGTTTATCAGAAACATAGTTTTCGTTGTTCTCGTAGTTCTTATCAGCAGGTTCAATAGCGTGTTCTAACCCATTTTCGTATTGGCGCCAATCAACAATTAAAAAAATCGCAAATACTAAAGACACTGTTAGTAACAAGCCATACACAACACGTCGTTTCATTTATTTTTGCTCCTTTCGCAGGAATAGGTTGTATCAGAAAATAGTATCGTTTTATTTAAAGAAATATTCCTTTTCTGAAGAAAAGATAAAAGAAGATATATTTTTTGTAGACCTTCCATGCTCAAATTACAAGAACCAAGAGAGATTTGTATACGGCTCGTTTTTAGCTGCTACTCTTACTTTACTTCACCATAAACTAAATTAAAAAAGGTTCCACTCATCAACGTTCAATGAGTGAAACCCTTTTTTGATTATCTGCGGCTAGCTGTGCCTCTGCTTTTTTGCAGATGAGCTTTGTGCCGTATAGCTAACAGGCTACTTTGTTACTGAAATACTGCCGTTATGAGTGGCTAGTTTAATGATATTCTTTCCTTTTCCAATAACAGCGTCCCCATCATATTTATTCAAGATATCTACTTTCCCGTTGTCGACAGAAACGTTAAATTGAACGTCACTTGGTTCTTTTTCCGTCGTAATTTTAATCTTTCCATTGTGCGTTTTAAAGTCAATATCTCGATCAAGTCCTTTTGTTTCTAAAGCGATACTTCCGTTATGGGTTTCCCCTTTTAAACTACCTTGCACGTTACTCAGCGTTATTTTTCCATTATTTCCTTTTGCTTGAACCGTTTTTGCTGCAGCATTTTTTATGCTTGTAAGTCCATTGTGTACGCTGGTGTTCAAGTTTTGTGAATCAATGTTCTCTAATTCTACACGCCCATTGTTTGCGCGAATGGAAACATCTGCTGCACGTAATTTTTTAACAGACACATACCCATTGTTGCTGGAAATCCCCAATGAATTATACTGTTTTTCAGGCAGATAAACGTTGACGGATAGCGGTTTTAATACACTAACAATGTCAAAATTGACCCAGCTTTGCTGCTGTTCACTATAAGCGATAAAAAGTGTTGAATTTCTAACGTCAGTAGTGAAGTCTCTTTTTATGTTAGGAGATGTTTCTCCTTTTAATGTTACTTTGATATTATCGCCTTTGATAGGGTACACATGAACACGGGTATTATCCGTATCGATGTTTACCTTGGATACTTGATTGCTTTTAATAACTTTTTCTTTTGAAATAGGTTCAGGATCAATAGCACGATAAGTAAGGAGACTTCCTATAATCCCAACAAGGACGAGAATACCTGCAAGAATGGAGAGTTTCTTTTTATTCAGCACGTTTTAAACCGCCTTTCACAAGTGATACATTGTATTTTAGATAACGTACAAAGCCTTTTATAGCTAGCTTCGTCACACCTAACATACCTAACATAATAAAATAGCCAACCCCGCAAAATGCTAAAGACATAAAAAGATTAAAGAGAAAAAAGCCGCTTGAATGTACAATAGCCTCACCAAGAACTAGAATAGGAGATAGCAAAAAACATAGACCTATTGTCCAGGCAGACAAAATGAAGCCAGCTAATGCGACGGCGGGCCCAAGCACAATCACTACATTAAAAAAAGCTAAACCAATCACGGCCCAAGTGGCTCTCAAAATATTTTGAGTTGTTGCCTTAGCTGTTGCTCGCTCAACGTGATAATCTGCGAGCAATTCTTTGGCTATTTGATTTGGAGAACCTAAGGACGTTACAATTTCTTCTTCTGTTTTTCCTTCCTCTAAGCCAATAGAAAAATGTTCTTCATAATCTTGTAAAATATCTGCCCGTTCTTTTGAAGACAATGGTTTTAAGGATTCGTTTAATTGCTGTAAAAAATTACTCTTCGACATTGTTCACACCTTCTTTAATTAATTGATTAACACCTCTTGAAAACTCGTTCCACTCATCGACAAGCTTGTATAAATAATCTCTTCCTTTATCGGTAAGCTGATAATATTTCCTTGAAGGACCTTCTGTAGATTCTTTTAAATACGTTGTAAAATATTCCTCTTTGGTTAATCGGCGCAGGAGAGGATATACGGACCCTTCTGATATTTCAATTTGATCGGAAATTTTTTGAACTAGTTCATATCCATAGCGGTCTTTTTTATCAAGCAACACAAGGACACAAAGCTCTAAAACTCCTTTTTTAAATTGTACGTTCACTGTTCTTCACCCTTTTCTTTTCACAGTTCACTACTGTTTATTGTATAGTACTGATTTATAATCATTTCCTAATAATTACAATATATCACCAGCTATTGTTTATTGCAAGGTACTGTTTAATATTTTTTCAAATTTTAGCCATTTTTACAGTCGTAAGGTATTTTTTATAAAGCAAGGTTCAACCTTCTTTTTCTAATTAGCTAATAGATGGAATTATTTTTAACGCGGCCAAAAGAAAAAGCAGCCTATAACTATAGACTACACAGCAGCGATCATGCCAGGCTATTTTTCTTTTGCTTGTTTGATAAATAAAAAGAAAACCGTTATTAAGATAAAATAATTTAGAAGGTTTTTGAAAACGTCCCCGCCTAAAGTCAATTGTAATAAGATCCATAAGGCGAATATCACTAGTATGGCTGGTATTATAAGTTTGTTCATACATCACTCATCCTTCGTTTAAGAGTAATACACCCATCGTGGCTCTCAATATTTTTTATACTGTAAAATCAAATCCATAAATAGCTTTGAAAGCATACTGATTGAATATTTATAAGAATATCACCTTTAAGATAAAATTTAACAGCTGTTATTACAATTGATAGAAATGTCTTAATTATATTTTATTTTTTTGTAATAAGTTAAAGAAAATAGTAACCGTTATTTTACATTTTTTAATAATAAAAAACAGTCAATTTTATGACTGTTTAAGTGGAATGCTATCAAAAATTTCATTTTCTAAGTGGTGCAAGTATTTCATTATTCATGAATTTTCCATTCATTTAAGGCTTTAACCGTATCCGCGGTAAAATGATCAATGATGTCACTTTTTCCACTGTCCATAGCAGTAATAACTGCCATGTCTTCATCACGTAACGTGAAATCCCCGATGTTAAGGTTTTCAGCGATACGTTCTTTGCGAACAGATTTTGGAATGGTCACAACACCGCGTTGAATATGCCAGCGCAAAATAACTTGTGCGACTGTTTTTCCGTATTTCTCCCCACCCAATATCGGAAAGTAATTCACTTCAGCTTTATTTCCAATTGGGAATTTGTATAAATTGCTTTGAAGGTACTAACAAATTTATTAACTCGAACGATCATCATCTTCTTGCCTTCGTGTTACACGAATGTGATAGATTGTAAACAGTAATGAAGAAAAAATGTTTATGGGAGTGGCTAAAATGTATACGGTGAAAGATGTAGCTAAGCTACTTGATATAACGGAACATACCGTTCGTTTCTATACGGATAAAGGATTAGTTCCGAGTGTACAGCGTGACAAAAACAATATTCGCCTTTTTGATCAAGAGTCCATTAACTGGCTTACAGGCGTAAAATATTTAAAACAATGTGGAATGACAGTGGAAGACATTAAAACCTATGTAGATTTGTGTTTAAAAGGTGGAAGTACCATTCATGAGCGCTATCAAATTATTTTAAAGCAAAAAGAGATCGCTCAAGCTCAGTTAGAGGAAGCGAAAAGAACCGTAAAGTATATGGAAGAGAAAGCAAATCACTATCTTGATATTATTAACGGTTTATCTCCAGATGACACTAACCCTGGCGAATGGGAGTTAATATATGCTACACCATCCAAAGAATCTTAACATCACCTCTATATCAGCAGTAAAAAGACTTATCTATACGGTATGCTAGATAAGTCTTTTTATTGTCCTGGGCGATTACAAATCAGCTGGAAGCTGTTTTACTCTATTTGTTTGAGCTAGACCGATGCCCTGTTACTTTCAAATGTGTGAAAATTCCTCCTGTAGTTCTTTTAAAAACACAGCCGCCGCAGCTGAAAGAAAATGATGCTTTTTCCACACAATATTTAAACCTGATTCAAGTCTTGGCTGTAACGGCCTGAAACAAAGATTGCCAGTAGTAGACGTGTTGACTATTTTATCAAGTGTTATTGCATATCCAACGCCTTCTTCAACCATAATGGCCGCATTATATGCAAGATTGTATGTAGTGACGATATTTAATTTATGAAAATCTTCGCCAAACCAATCCGCAAATTCATTTTTTGAAAATGTCTGTTTCATGGCCTGTCGTGAACAGATCAGTGGAACTTCTAATAAATCTGCAGCTTGAATGCTTTCTTTGACGGCAAGAGGGCTGTCTTTTTTCATAACGACGCCCCAAACATCTTTGGCAGGCATATTAAGATAATTGTATTTTGAAATATCGGCTGGCTGAATTAAAATACCGAAATCAAGCAGACCCTTGTCAAGCCGTTCCGTTATATCTTCTTCGTTCCCGCTATAGAGGTGATATCGTATATTGGGATAACGTACCTGTACATCTTTTGCTACTCGTGCAATATGTTTCATTGCTTCAGTTTCTCCGCCGCCTATATAGACATCACCACCTATTGTTTCTTCCATAGAACTAAACTCTGCCTCTAATTTATCCATCATATTAACGATTTCTTCTGCCCTGTTTCGCAGAAGCATTCCTTCATCTGTCAGAATGACACTGTGACTGCTGCGAACAAATAGTTTTTTACCTAACTCTTGTTCAAGATCTTTTAATTGTCTCGACAAAGTTGGCTGTGTCACATGCAAAAAATTAGCAGCTCTCGTGATGTTTCCTTCTCTTGCAACCGTAAGAAAATAGCGCAAAACTCGAAATTCCATATACCGCTCCCCCTTTCACAAGCTTTAGTATATACATCTCAGAAATGCTTATCAAGCATATCAAGATATAAGATATAAGTATTTTCTATATTTAATAGGAGCCATTAGAATAAATAGCAACGAAGTTCATATCACGAAAGCAACACTTTTAATTATTCAAAATTGAAAGGAGCTTAAAATGAAAAAATTCTTATGTCTGTCTTCTATCGTAGTAACAAGCCTTGGCCTCGCTGCTTGTAGAAACAATAATTCATCTGCAGCGGACAGAGATCATAATACAAGTAATCCTTTAAACCAAGCACCAGAACAGCCAAAAGAAGATCGTATGTCAGCTACAAGAATTAAATTAACGTTTAACGATAAAGAAGTCTTGGTTAGGATGTACGATAACCCAGCAAGTAAGGATTTTCTAGCTCAATTGCCTTTAACCATAACTTTCGAAGATTATATAGGTAAAGAGAAAATTAGTATTTTACAAAAAAAATTATCTATAGATGATGTACAAGCCGGAAATCTATCAAAAAAAGGAGACTTTGCTTATTATGCTCCTTGGGGAAATGTAGCTATTTTTTATAAAAGTTTTGAAGATGCTACAAATGACCTTATCATACTAGGGCAAATTGAATCAGGAAAAGAAAATTCTGAAAATGTTGATGGTGCTTTTACAGTTAGAATTGAAAAAGTGACTAGGTGAAAACATTGCAATACACTTTTAACCACCCCACTTTACAGCAACTAGAACACAACATTTTTTAGAAAGAGGGTTCTTTATTTTATGTCTAAACAAAACAAGCTACTTATATTTGTTTTAACTTTGGGAGCTTTCGGTATTATTAATAACGAAATGGGCGTTATAGGGATATTACCCTATATTGCTGATCACTTTCATATTAGTGTATCGAAGGCGGGGTGGCTGGTGAGTCTCTTTGCGCTTACTGTGTCAATATCCGGTCCAACTATGCCGTTATTATTTTCAGGAGTCAACCGTAAGAAGGCAATGCTGCTTGTACTCGGTATTTTCGTTTTAGGTAACATTATCTCTATCTTTACTTCTAATTTTGCTATTGCCATAATTGCGCGTGTGATTCCAGCCATCTTTCATCCAATTTATTTTTCAGCAGCTTTTACGATGGCAGCGAACTCCGTTAGCAAAGAAGACGCTCCAAAAGCTGTTTCAAAAGTCTTTATTGGCGTATCTGCAGGGATGGTACTTGGTGTACCGATCGCAAGTTTTCTTGCAAGCACAGTTTCGTTTCAAATATCAATGACGTTTTTTGCTATTATTAACGCCATAGTATTTATTGCTACGTGGGCATTCTTCCCTTCTATGCCTGTTAAAGAAAGACTTTCATACGGAGCACAGTTAAGCGTATTAAAAAAACCCATTACTTGGCTTTCCATTATTGCAGTCCTTTTACTGAATTCAGCAGTATTTGGGGTATATAGCTATCTTGCTGAGTATCTTAAAACCGTTACAAACATCTCTGGAAAATTAATTAGTTTTATGTTGATCCTATTCGGTGTGGCAAATATCATTGGAAACATTATCGCAGGTAAGTTACTTACGAAAAATGCCATCAAAACTGTAATCGTATTCCCTTTCGCATTGGGGGTCGTTTACATCATTTTGTTCTTTACAGGACAGTTTACTTGGCCTATGGCTATCATGACTTTAGTTTGGGGAATATTCGCTGGTATAGGAACGAATATTAATCAATATTGGATTTCCTCTGCAGCTCCAGAAGCTCCTGATTTCGCGAATGGATTATTTTTATCATCCGTTAACTTAGGAACAACGATTGGTACAGCTGTAGGTGGACTATTTATATCAGGAATGGGTACACAATACGTTGTACTAGTGGGCATCTTTTCATTATTATTGAGTGTGGTATTTATTTTACCAAGAAGCTATATGCATCGTCCTGTCAGTCAGCTTTCAAAATAAAACAGCAATGCAACTTTCTTTCGGGATCCCTATGTAGGATTCCTTTGTTTTCTTTTATTGCATCTGTGAAAAGCAAAAATCTATTCTAATCAATGCTTACAGAATTAATAAATAAAAAATGGAGGGCTTGAAATGAAAAAGCACGCTAAAGTTGCACTTGTCACCGGGGGAAATCGAGGTATTGGCTATGAACTAGTGAGACAATTGGCAGTGGATGGTTTTAAAGTCATTTTGACAAGCCGAAATTCAGAAAGCGGCCATGGAGCCGCGCAAAAACTTAAGGAATCTCATCTTGATGTTTCGTTTGTGGCGATGGATATAAACGATCAAACAAGCATCCGTCAAGCTGCAGTTACAGTAAGCAAACAATATGGACGATTAGATGTGTTGATTAATAACGCGGGCATATATTTAGATAAAAATCAAAAATTAGTGAATATGGACCCTTCTGTTCTAGAAAAAACGCTAGAAACGAATTTTTTTGGTGCTTACCATGTAATCCGTTCCTTTATGCCCCTTATGGAACAGCAAGCCTACGGAAGAATTATTAATGTTTCTTCAGAATATGGAGCGATGAGCGAAATGTCTTCTCCAGGAGTAGGCGCTTATAAGTTGTCTAAGCTTATTTTAAATGGCTTAACACAATTAGTGGCTGCAGAAAGTAATAATGATATCAAAATAAACGCAGTCGATCCGGGATGGGTAAGCTCAGATATGGGTGGACCATCGGCTCCAAGAACGCCACAGCAAGCTGCTCGTTCTATCCTTTGGTTAGCAACGATTGGACCTGAAGGACCTTCCGGAGGCTTTTTTAAAGATGGAAAACAAATCGATTGGTGAATTTTTATAGCGTTAAGGCTATTTCCTATTCCATCTTGAATTTATAATAAAAACCCTACGGATTATTAAGAATAATCCGTAGGGTTTTTGCCTCTAAGATACATACGATCTATTATTTTATGCTGTTATATTCCTCATCCGTTACTGGTTCTAACCATTCCGGCGTACCGGCAGTGATGGCAATGTGTTCAAACCAGCTGTCTTTTGCAGCACCATGCCAATGTTTGACACCACCATGCGTCACAATAACATCTCCAGCTTTTAAGAGTTGTGCAGGTTTTCCTTCTTCTTGGTACCAACCTTCGCCACCCGTTACTAATAGAAGCTGAAATCCATCACGATGAATATGCCAGTTATTGCGGCATCCAGGTTCAAAGGTCACATTTCCAACTCCAACGTTCACTTTAGGGTCTGCAATTAAGGTTTGAAGATAGCTTTGTCCAACAAAAAATTGTGCATACGCTTCGTTTTTTTCACCTACTGGAAAAATAACACCATTTTTCACTTCTTCATGTTTTGCCATTTTGATTCCTCCAATAATATCATTCATAATTGTATCTCTTGGCTCATTCATTGCTATAAAAAGTCCCTGCTCACCTGTTTATTTTAATTTCCCGCCAAATACCGGGAAGTAGCTGTGCTCACCATAATCCTGAATAGGTTCTACATTTTTCAAAATCTCCATATCTGCATCGCTGATCACAAAATCAAGCTCTGCATTGTTTTTCATATGATTTGGTTTTGCGGTCTTAGGAATGACTGCAAGACCAAGCTGAATATCATAGCGTAGGCAAAGCTGAGCAACAGACACTCCGTATTTATCAGCTATTACCTTCACTTCTTCATTACCAAGAACCGCACCGTGCGCAATTGGTGAATATGCTTCTATCAAGATGCCTTTCTTCTGACAGAACTCAATCAACTCCAAAGGTGTATTGCTCACATGTGCCAATATCTGATTGACCATAGGCTTGATTTTACAGCTAGAAAGAATATTTTCTATATCATCCTGAAGGAAGTTAGAAAGACCGATTGCCTTCACCTTACCTGTTTTATAAGCATCCTCCATTGCTTTCCATGCCTCTTTGTTTTCTTCAAAGTAGCGATCTTCTTCTCTAAACTCCTTCCAAGGCTGCGGACTGTGGATAATTAAAAGATCAATGTAATCCAGCCCCATCTTTTTTAAAGACTCGTCAATTGATTTCGCAACTTCCTCATAAGTCTTTGCTTCTGCTGCAACCTTGGTTGTAATGAAAAGTTCTTCTCTTGCGACACCGCTAGAACGGATGCCTTCACCTATACCAGCTTCATTCATATAAGCTTGAGCCGTATCGATATGACGGTAACCGCTGGATACCGCATCACGTACTGCCTGCGCTGCCTGTTCGTCATCGAGCAGCCACGTACCAAGTCCTAATAGCGGAATTTCTACACCGTTTAATAATTTATACGTTTCGTTAAACATGTTTTTTATCTCCTTTGAATTGTTTATTTTTTGTAGTACTTGTCCTATATGCTTTGGTTTCTCATTTCTTATCAGGAAGTTCTTCACACAAAACAGAGATTCTTGACTCCCTGCTCTCTTCTCTTAGTTTTCAGGAATAATCTCATTAATACACGCTAATGCATTCAGTGTTCTCGGAAAGCCCGTATATGGAAGACAGTGAGTAATTGCGTCAATCAATTGTTCCTTGTCATTTCCCACATTCAGGTTACCTTGTACATGTGCCTTCACTTGACCTTCAGCACCGCCTAATGCACTTACAATACAGAGAGTTAATAGCTCTCTTGTTTTCAAATCTAGTCCGCTTCGGGTATAAAAATCCCCGAAGCAAAAAGCAGAAAGATATTTCTGTATATGCGTTTGATTTGGTGGAGCATTCTCCTGCATTTTTTTAATAACATCCCCGAAGATCTCTACTTGAGTAGCCCGCCCTTTTTGCAAACGATTCTGTTCATCTATCGTCTTTTGGCTTTCAATTGGTAAAGAAATATTCTTTGCTTTAAAAACCTCATTCACTTCATTGATGGCATTTAACGTTTTTGGAAAGCCAATATATGGTGCACACTGATAAACAGCCTCTTTAATTTCTACAGGTGTTAGCCCAACATTCAGAGCTGCGCTAACATGTGCTTTGAACTGAGGCAACGTCTGGTTCGTAGCCAGAACAACCAGTGTAATTAGCTCACGCTGCTTATCGTCTAAACCACCTTGATAGAAAACTTCCCCGAAAATAAAATGATGCAGAATGTCTTGAAAATCCGGATCGGCAATATGTGTAGCTGGAACATCATCGTTAAACAGCTGTTTATATTTTTCCGCACTTTTGTCAATACGGTTCATACACATTCCTCCTATCGAATTTCTCTTTTCTATAATTTTAAAATGATCTACATGCCTATTAAAAATCAATATTGATTGATTAATCAACATCTGTCTATAATTATAAAAACAAATAAGATCCTTTCAATCGTTAATTGAAGGCGATTCGTTGATTACTCAACAAATCAAGAGCTATTGTTGAATATCTTTTAAAAAAAGTGAGGTTTTTAAAGTGGCGAAAGTGGATAGAAGAATACTCAAAAGCCAAGAAGCTATAAAAAACGCAGTGACTGAGTTAATGACCCAAAAACGATTTGATGACATTACCATTCAGGACATTGCTGACAAAGCAAACGTTAACCGTGGAACTATTTATCTTCACTATATGGATAAATATGATTTATTAGATAAAATGATTGAAGAGCATATGAACAACCTCGAAGACCTGTGTCATTCGGCTGCTGATATGACGTTTCAAGAAGGAAATTACGTTTGGTTTGAATATTTCGAACGTCACCATCTATTCTTTTCAACCATGTTAGAAAGTAAAGGCGCTCATTATTTTCGCAGTCGCTTTCTCGAGTTAGTCATCCAAGAGTATGGTCCTGAAGTTGATACAACTGAAGGAGAAAATGAAGGATTACGTAAAGAGGTGGTTATTCAATTCTTTGCCTCAGCTGTTGTAGGGACAGTAGAATGGTGGTTTAAAAACGGCATGCACGTTCCAACAGATATAATAGCCGAGCAAACCGGCATATTGTTAGATCGGAATCTAGAATAAGTTAATCCATTTTACACGTACGCATAAATGAAAATCTCTATAAAGTGTAAAATAGATAGAAGCTTTCTTATTATAAGATCATGTTAGTAAGCTGAGTTAGAGATGCTATGACTTGCAGTCTGATAAAGTGATCATCTCCACATAAAAGAGCAGCACTAAACCTGCTGAGTATCCATAAGTTTAGTGCTGCTCACCTCTTTTGTTTTTTTAAACAGATATTGATTTTTACAGAAGAGTCATTTCTATTGAGAATACTTTATTTTCTAATTAATTTACAAACAATGTTCAGCTAATAAAAACTAATCCAACTTTTTTATAATTTTTGCCGGGTTCCCTCCCACTACTACATTATCTGGAACATCTTTTATCACACCAGATCCGGAAGCGATTACAACATTATGACCAATTGTTACGCCTGGATTAATAACAGCTCGTCCCCCAATCCACACATTGTCTCCAATCGTGACAGGCTTCGTATATTCGACTTCTGTAATTCGCTGTTCTGCATTCACAGGATGCGTATTCGTGTAAATATGTACGCCTGGTGCCATCATACAGTTCTTCCCTATTGTAATTCGTCCTCCATCTAAAAGTGTGCAGTCAAAGTTCGCATAAAAATTTTCTCCTACGTGGATATTGTATCCGTAGTCGCATCGAAAGTTAGATTCAAGGTAGAGACGTTCTCCCGTTGAACCCAATAGTTCCTTTAATAGCTCTGTACGCTTTTCATAATCTGTCTCGTCTGTATTATTAAACGAACGAACAAGCCGTCTTGCAGATTCTCGGTCCTTTACGAGTTCTTGGTCTGCTGGAAAATACAGCTCGCCATTAATCATTTTTTCTTTTTCAGTTTTCATTGATTCATTCTCCATTCTTGTTATCAAATTCCTCACTAGGTTGAATTCGTTTACATTTTATTATGATAGTAATATAAAAATAAGATTTTTATAGATTCGGATCAATAGCTCGAACGCGAAAAAGCTTAGAAACCACGCTACTTTTGTACCATGGACAGCTACTAATTACTTTGTATATGTTTCCTTAATAATCGAAACAGACACTGCTCCCGTAACAAGTAAAATACCTGAGATTAAAATCATGCCTGGCATAGAAGATCCGATTATTGGGAACAAAGCAAAACTCAAGCAAGAAGCTATAATTTGCGGTAAACAAATACTTCCATTAAATAATCCTAGATATGTTCCCATATTCTTTCCTGACAGGGCGTTGGTAAGCATCGTGAACGGAAACGTCATCATAGCAGCCCAGGCGATACCAATTAAAATAAATGAAGCAATCAGCGCCCACTGATTATGAATAAAGAAGACAGACCCAAAACCGATACCACCTAGCAGTAAACTAAAGGCATACGCTGGCTTACGTTTATTGTTGGCTACGCGGGACAAAACCAGTGACCAAATGACTGCGGCAATCGACTGTACAGCTGATAAAATACCGAACCAGTTACCAGCTGATTGATAGCCTGAGCTAGACGGCTGGGTCGTATGCCAAACGTTTTCAGCCACTGCACCCGTGCCGTACGTCCACAAATATTGAAAGCCCATCCAGCAGAAAAACTGAACAAGTGTAACTGTCCAAAAAACCTTTGGAGCGTTGCTGAGTAGCTTAAAAACGTTTACATTTTCTTTTTTAGCTTCATCCATAATTCCGTGGTACGCTGCAAACTCTGCGGGTGAATATTCTTTTACTTTAAATATTGTGAATAAGCTGCAGGCAATTAACACAATAGCTCCAACATAAAATGAAATAACAACTGATTGCGGTACCACTCCTTTTGGTGCACTATTTGACACACCCAATACCGTTAATACAAAAGGAAAAATACAAGCGAGCACAGCACCGCTGTTTGATAGAAAACTTTGAATAGAATAGGCAAAACCTTTTTGTTCTTCATTAACCATGTCTCCAACCATCATTTTAAATGGCTGCATGGCTACATTTGATGATACGTCCATAAACAAAATAGTGATAGCTCCAAAAGTCATCGCAGCCACTGCACTAAAACCAAAACTGCCGGCGTTTGGCAGCAAACACATAACAATTACGGCTACAATTGCTCCGATTAGTAGATAAGGTATACGACGGCCAAGCCTTGGCATCCACGTACGATCCGAAAAATAGCCAACTAAAGGCTGAACGACTAAACCGGCCAGCGGCGGTAAAATAAAGAAATAGCCTAATGTAGTTGGATCCGCACCGATTGTTTGAAATATGCGTCCCATATTTGAACTCTGTAATGAGAATGCCATTTGTACACCTAAAAATCCAAAACTAATTAACCATATGGTACTGATCGGTAGATAAGGTAAGTTTGGCTGAACGCTTTTTTCACTGATTTCAACGATTTTTTCTTCTAACATGACTGCCTCCTATGATTTAATTAACAGCCGCAAAAGATAGATGTTCTGATGTAAAGCGCTACAACATTCGTTGTTAACGTTTTCAAAACAACGATGAATACTGTAAATGCTAGTGTCTTTGGCTGGCTGTTTTCTATTTTGCTAGATTACCTCAGGAATACGGCATAACTAATAGTCCTGGTCTAAAAATGCTGTTTGGGTATTAAAAAATTCCCACTATCTGCTCATCCGTAAGCTGTTGACTGTCGCTTATACCTTCTTAAAAGTTTCATAAAATCTAATTATTAAAAACATTAGAATACTTTTATTTGAACATTATATAATAAACTAATAATTTAATGCAATCGTTTGCACAAATATTTTTAGGTATTTAAAGACCATTAAATCTTGTAACACTATGCGTACATGCTCATTACTGTCGTTTTAATCTTTCTCAGTGAAAGAAGGATTTAATCTTAAAATCTTATAAAAAACCCAAAGAATATATGTATTCCTTGGGTTTGACTGTCCGTAATTCACTTAATCTTCTTTCTCAGCAATCTATAGTGGAACAAAGATTATCTGCGGTATGACTTTAACTGAAAGTTTTTGTGACCAAAAGGATAATAAAGAAGAAAACAGCGAAGAAAAATCCTTGGCTAACAAAGTTAGTAATTTTTCATCTAAGGATTTTCGGGTAAATAGCTTGACGAAGAATGGAAACAGGAGGCCTCCAATAATGGCTGTAACTAGTGCTTTAACTAACATCTAATACTCCTTCCTAATATTTATAAAAAGTAAAAGGAATAATGAGAGTGCTTACTAATCTGCCTATAATTTAAAGCGATTAATTGCCCTGGAAAATTATTGGTCATTATAAAGTTATAAATACGATTAATGACTTCTTAATAGGTATCTGGTTCCTAATTGGCAATATTTTATTCCTCTATGATTCCTTAAAAAATATAAGGGTTTGTTTATTTATTCTCGGGAGCGTGCAACTGCTCATTCGTCCAACTATTAAATTAGTGCATGATTTTCACTTACGCAAATATTTAAAGGAGGTTATTGCAATAAATAATCTTCTTTGTGAAAAAACTTTTCTTATGAATTCCATATATCAAAAGGGGTTGTAAGCTAACGCCTACAGCCCCCCTTTTCATTCCACTTTTAAATCAAATATATCACTCTAGGTCTAACCCTTTTTCATTCAATTTATGAGAAGTCACAGCAATTATAAACTTTCCATCATCTAAATCTTTTTTATGAGAGGTTAGCTCCTCTGTGGGAATACCTAAATTTGTTGCACGGTCTTCTTCATTTGAGTAATTTTGGACCACAAAAAATTTCTTTAATTTATCTAAAAAAGAATCCGGCTGG
>Ga0209463_1000594_pt1 | contig 26192 bp, 15 predicted proteins | sample AgamicMgSfrz_FD_187169 | JGI IMG/M metagenome (GOLD analysis project Ga0209463, IMG submission 187169) | Agave microbial communities from Guanajuato, Mexico - Mg.Sf.rz (SPAdes) (version 2) | ecosystem: Host-associated > Plants > Phyllosphere > Phylloplane/Leaf | place: Guanajuato, Mexico... | reverse complement strand
GGCAAATGAACTTCTCGCTGCACAGCTTCGACGGGCACGAGGGATCGACCGACCGTGAGGGATACCTCAGCAACATTTTGTCCTTTGCCCGGGAAGCTGTGAAACATAATGTGATCATCTCGTTCCGGCTCTGGAACCTGACGCAGGATAACTTCACGAATGCCCAGATGAATCGCAACCGGGAGACCTTGGAGGTACTGGAGCGCGAGTTCAACCTGGATTTCCGCATTGAGGAAAAGGTGGTTCCAGGCAGCGGCGTCAAGATTGCGCCGAATGTCTATCTCAATCAGGACCACGAGTTCCAGTGGCCAAGTCTGGATGCACCAGAGGATGACGGCAAAGGCTTCTGCCACGCGCTGCGCAATCAGGCGGCCGTACTGGTGGATGGAACGGTTGTTCCGTGCTGCCTTGATGGCGAAGGTGTCATTAATCTCGGTAACGTCCATGAGAAGTCATTCTCAGAGATTGTCGAAGGTGAGCGGGCGAACAATCTGGTTTATGGTTTTTCCAAGCGGGAAGCCGTGGAAGAACTATGCCGGAAGTGCGGATATCGTCAGCGGTTCGGAGCCTAGTCAAATAAAAATGTGTTTAGAGCGTGCCATTCGAATCTTTATTTCGGGTGGTGCGCTTTTCTATTTTTATTGCAGGATAGTTTAGATGATAAAAATTGAAATCAATCCAGGATAAAAACTTTTTTGTAAAATCATAGTTTAATAATCTTGTTTTTATGATTTTACATGGTATTATTATCCTATTGATCAGGAGGTGATATAGTTCCATAGATTCACATATTATTGTTTTTTACCTACTAGAAGCCTACTGAGGAGTGTGTTTTAGTTTTGAATTCAAAATGGAAAAAGTTTAATCGCAAACTATCATTAATGCTTTCTACGTCGCTGGTTGTCTCCGTGTTATCTCTTAATTTATCCGTATCGGCAGAAGTAGCTACTTCTAAGAATTCTTTTACTGATATTGATCATTCGTATGCCAAAGCTGAAATAACTCAATTGGTTGAACAAGGAATACTTACAGGTTTTTCTGATGGAACCTTTAAGCCGTCTGATGCAGTAACACGAGCTCAACTGGCAAAAATCATGGTTGGTGCCCTTAAATTAAATCCGGATACTGCTGAAGCTAGCAAGTTCAAGGATATTAAGGAAGATCAGTGGTATGCCGGGTATGTAGGCGCACTTGTCAAATCTGGTATTGCTCAAGGTACTTCGAAAGATAGCTTTTCACCTAATAAGAACGTAACACGAGAAGAATTAGCTGTATTTTTCGTTAGAGCTTTTGGTTGGACACAGCAAGACGTAACGAACCCGTCATCCAAACCTCAACTTTTTGATTTGGATCAAGTATCGAATTGGGCAAAAGATTCTGTGTCATTGGCCTACCAATCTGGTTTCATCAAAGGATTAGTACAAAAAGATGGAACAGTAAAATTTAATCCTTCGGGAATTGCAGATCGCCAAGCATTAGCGAGACTTGCATATGAGTTTGTAATGAATAAGTCTACATATGATAGTTACATGACTCCTGCCAAGACAGGGGATGAAACTGAAGATTCTAATGAAGCCAAACCGGAAACGACAAAACCTTCTGAAGGAAGTAGTAAAGGAAGTAGTGGTAGCAGTTCCGGAGATAAAGGGAACGGTAGTAACAATGGTGGAAATAATGGAGGCGGGGAACAAGCTCCTAGTAAAAATCTTACCGCTCCAGGTGAATATACGCTTGGGGATGTAACTGGAAATGTAACTATTAGCTCTCAAGATGTCACTCTAAAAAACACCAAAATAAATGGTAATTTGAAAATACTTGAGTCCGTAGAAAACGGTGACGTGACTCTTGATAATGTTAATGTTACGGGAACCACTGAGATTTATGGCGGGGGCCCTAACAGTATTCATGCGGTGAACTCCGTTCTAGCAACAGTGATCGTTGACAAAGCAGATGGCAGTATCCGTCTGGTCCTTGAAGGTGGAAGTGATGTTCAGCAGATTGAAATTAGATCTGGTGCGATCGTACAGAATGATTCCACGGGTCAGGTTGGACCAATCGATATTGCAGAGTCGGTTCCGCATAATGCTTCGGTAGCTCTGAGCGGAAGTTTCGACTCCGTAATGGTTCATGCGGAGCAAGTTTCAGTGGAATTTGGAGATAACTCGACCATTGGCAATCTCGAAGTATTCGAACAAGCATTGAACACCGTGTTTAAAATTAACCATGGTGCTGTAGTGAATCGGGCGATATTGAATGCAATTGTACAATTTTCTGGTGGGGGAGCATTAAATTCGGCTCTGGTTAATGTAGAAGGCATTGATTTCAGTCAACTGAATCAGCCCCCAACCATTGAAGCAGATCCTACGGTGACGAGTGTCGTTTATTCACCGGAAGCAGCAGAGTTTTCAGCAATTGACTCGACACGTCAGATCGTGCTCACGGGCAATACTGGCTCAGCATTCAAAGATATTACTTCCTTTGCAACATGGAAAGTCGAAGATAGCACCATCGCCGTCGTTAACTCAGGCAAAATTCAGGCCAAAGCTAACGGTACGACTGTTGTACAAGCTGAATATGGAGATTTCAAGATTCATGTTCCAGTAACCGTTGCAGTTTATAACGAAGGAGCAGCCTATCCAACACTCACAGGGATTCAAGTTACCAATGGAAGTGCCAAATTGGTATTTACTGAAGGGTTTGAGATCTCTGAACTAACAGCTGATGATTTTGTAGTTCATGCCTATTTGAATGGTACAGAACAACAATTGAATAATTTGCAGTACCGTAATGGGGAGTTTACATTTGAACCTGTTAATCGTTACGGTGCCACATTGTATATCACTGTAGAGTCTGATCTTAATAAAACACATTTTGCAGGAAGCCAAAGTGGTGCAATTAAGCTGACCGGATTCGGCGGTCACATCAAAGATGTTGCTGGAGAAGCAGTTGCTAATTTGCAAATTGCATTTAGAAAAGGTCTGGATAACAAAACAGGTGAAGTTGTGGGTACTGTAACAACGGATACTTATGGTAACTATCGCATTTATCTTCCACCAGGCATCTACACAGGTGAACTCGGAGGGGGAGATACGAAATATATTAAAACGTATCTGATTGGTGTTTCGGCAGTAAATGTGGAAAATAGTAATGAAAATCAAACAGCTATTGAAATACCTACGCAAGATGAAACACGTATTGTTATGACATGGGGGAAAGACCCAGCCGATTTGGACTCCCACCTTGTAGGTCCTGCAGGTGACAACGGCGTGTTCCATACGTTCTTCGCGGATAAGCAATACTATAATAATGACGAACTTATGGTAGATCTGGACTTGGATGATGTCACGTCCTATGGACCTGAAACGACTACAATACGTCACCTGCTTCCTGGAACATATACGTTCTATGTGCATCATTTTTCAGGAGTGAGTACGATCAAGAGTTCTGGCGCCAAAATTGAAGTGTTCCACGGAGCTGTAGCTTCACCAAGTGCCTCGTTTACGGTAGAGGAAGGAAGCGGCAACGAGAGATACTGGGTTGTTTTCAAAATGATCGTATCGGATAACGGTTCAGTAACATTTGAATCTGTGAATACATTTACGGATATCAACCCTCTCAATTCCCTTCAATCAACTATTGAAGATAACGAGGAAGAGTTGTAAAAATAACTGATACTTAGAGGTTAACGTCATCATAGTACCTTTAGAAACCCTGTCTTCCATAGACCAAGGGTTTCTTTTTTTGTGTCTGTACAGGCTGTAAATGAAGCATACCGGAAGTTGAGATCAGCACATTCCTTGCGGAATGGATCGACAAACAATGCTGGGAACGCAGATATCATGCCGACATTTGTATACCTAATCTAATGATTATTATCATTACACTCCTGATTTGGTAGGATCAGGGTAGGTTCCAGGACAGAGGTGCACCTCTCCAGGATCCGGGAAGACAAGCTGGCTTAAACACTAATTCAACAGAACAAGGGAGGATTTACGCATGAAAAAAATGTTATCGTTGCTGCTCTCCGCAGGTCTGGTCGCTTCCGTTTTTGGTGCATTACCCGTGTCTGCTGCTCCCGAAATTGTGAAGACGACGATTATTGTCAAAAAAGGTGAGACTTATGACGGCAAAGGAAAGAGTGTAGCCGCAGATCCCAACACATTGGGTGATGGCAGTCAGGCCGAGAATCAAAAGCCTATTTTTCGTCTCGAGGCAGGAGCTACATTGAAAAATGTAGTGATCGAGGCACCGGCAGCCGATGGCGTTCATTGTTATGGCAGCTGCAATATTCAGAATGTCACCTGGAATGATGTCGGAGAAGATGCGCTTACGCTTAAATCCGCGGGTACGGTTAACATTACTGGCGGTGCAGCATACAAAGCCTACGACAAGGTGTTCCAGATGAATGCATCGGGGACGATCAACATTAAAAACTTCAGAGCCGATGATATCGGCAAGCTGGTACGCCAAAATGGGGGGACTTCTTACGCGGTCACCATGAACGTGGACAGCTCCAACATTTCCAATGTGAAGGATTCCATTCTGCGCACAGACAGCAGCTCTACGGTGGGCAAAATAACGAATACCCGCTATTCCAAAGTGCCTACCCTGTTCAAAGGATTCGCATCGGGTAAAACAAGTCAGTCCGGGAATACGCAATATTAAAAACCATGAAATAAAGGCATCCACGAGGATGCCTTTTTTGCCATTTGAATGTTCATCTGTTGTTTTTGATGATAAAAGTGACTGCTTGCCAAGGATTGCCACAAATACCCAAGTGGTGTACATTAGTAGCAATGAAATAAAGTGAACCGGGAGCTCAATGAAGTTGGGCTGAGATTGGGGCCTTATGCCGCTGACCGTATATCTGATCTGGGTAATGCCAGCGTAGAGAACATGAATTCATGATAAGTAACTAGGTGGATGAAAACTGGAACGGTTGATCTCGGAATGCGAGTGGAAGCAGGCTTGCCTCGTGAATTGAACCGGAGTCCATTTTATTCTGTGTTACTTCATATCATGATATTTGACACTGTGCGTGAAGCTTTCCCGGAACCGGGGAGGCTTTTTTATTTTCATTATTCCATAACCTCAAGGGGAACAGAGAAAGGAAGTAGAGAACATGTCAACAACAGTGCGCAGCAACAAATTGAAGTTAACCGATATTTTGGTGACGATCGTGATCGCGGTCGTATTCGGGGTCATCTACAAAATATGGGGACCGACGTATGATCTAATGAAGCCTTTCGGCGTGCATGCGGAACAGATGATCTATGGCATGTGGTTTATGGCGGGAACGTTCGCCTATGTCATCATTCGCAAGCCGGGGGTGGCCATCCTGGCTGAAGTTGCAGCCTCAACGGTAAGTGCTTTTCTCGGAAGTGAATGGGGAATGTCCACCTTGGTATACGGTCTGTTGCAGGGGCTGGGCGCTGAGATCTTCTTCGCGGCTTTTCTGTACCGCAAAACGAATCTGTTCGTCACCTGTCTTGCAGCCATTGGGGCAGCAGCAGCCTCACTTTTGCTCGATTACCAGTATGGTTATATTGACTCGCTGTCGGCGTGGAACTATACATTGTTTATCGGCTTCCGCTTTATTGGGAGTATTCTGATTGCAGGTGTATTTGCGTATTATCTTGCGAAAGCACTTGAACTGACAGGCGTGACCCGGTCCTTGAGACCTGTCTCCAAGCAGGATTATGAGGCACTGGACTAGATGAACGGAGAAGGGAATTCGCAGGCGGTAGGCGTCACCAATCTAAGATGCAAGTTCCCGGGAGAGCAGGACCTGGTATTCCAGGGCTTGTCTCTCTCCGTGCGTAAAGGGGAAAAAGTGCTGCTGCTCGGTCCAAGTGGTTCAGGCAAGTCCACACTGCTGCAAATTTTGAGCGGCCTGATTCCACGGTCCGTGGAAATTCCGATGAAATGTGATGAGATTCAGGTGCCGATCCATCCGGGCATTGTGTTTCAGGATCCGGATACCCAATTCTGCATGTCCTATACGGATGAAGAGATTGCTTTTGTACTTGAAAATCGGAATATCCCCCGAGATCGGATGCCTGTGCTGATTCAACATTATTTAGAATTGGTTGGGCTTTCTTTTGAACATAATCGTGCATTGATTCAATCGATGTCCCAGGGGATGAAGCAGCGCCTTGCAATTGCCTCCGTCCTTGCCATGGAGCCGGATGTCCTGTTTCTGGATGAACCAACTGCACTGCTCGATGATGTGGGAACCACACAGGTGTGGGATACGGTGAAGCAGGTTGCACAAGACAGGACGCTCATTATCGTGGAACACAAAATTAATGAAGTTGTGGACGTGGTTGACCGAATTATCGTGCTGTCGCCCGAAGGGAAGATTGTGGCGGACGGACAGGCGGATCAGGTGTTTGCGAATGAGCGGAATATGCTCAGAGAGTATGGCATCTGGTATCCGGGAGTATGGGAAGAACGTGGATCCGGGAAGATGGAAGCGAAGCAGCAATTTTCTCAAGATGTCATTAAGCATGTGACCTCCGGATCCGGCAATCGCGCAGAAGTCGAAGAGGATGATTCCAGGGAATCAGGTTTAGCCCATCCAGCACTCGAATTGAGGCAATTCGCAGGGTCGCGAGGGAAGACGCCGGTTGTACAGATTGATCAAGCTGAGGTATTTCACGGGGATTGGGTAGGAATCGTTGGAGCTAATGGCGCTGGAAAAAGTTCATTATTGCTTTCCTTGATGAATATCCTGAAAACGACGGGTCATTATCGTGTTGAAGGACAACAGCCCGGTAAGACCAGAGAGCTGGCTGACCGCATTGCATTCGTGTTTCAGAATCCGGAGTTTCAATTTGTTACGAATTCGGTTATGGATGAGGTGGAATTTTCCTTGCTTGGCGGAGAGCTTACTGCGGAAGAACGTAGGTCCAGAACCATCGATATGCTGGAGCAGTTTGGACTTAGGGAGCTGTCGGAGCGACATCCGTATCAATTGTCGATGGGACAGAAACGCCGTTTGAGCGTAGCTTCCGCTCTGGTTCGCAGACAGCGGATATTGCTGCTGGATGAGCCCACATTCGGGCAGGACGCACGCAATACGTTTGCCATGCTGGGACAACTGGAGCGCCTGCGTCGTGAGGGAACGGCCATTGTCATGGTTACACATGATCAGGAGATCGTGAACAGATATTGTACAAAGGTATGGACCATAGAAGAGGGGAGGGTTACACATGCAGCTGTCGTTTCCCCATCGTGAAACCTGGCTGCATGCCGTGAATCCGGGCCTTAAAGTTATTTTTCTGACCCTGATGTTTGTCTTCGTCATTCTTATTCACAATCTGAACATTATGATCAATGTAGCTGCTGTAATGCTTCTGTTACTATGCTGGACGGGTCACCCGTGGCACCGGCTGCTGCTCTATGCGTCGCCTTTTCTATTGATATTTATCTCCACTTCGACAGGCATGATGATGTTTGGCAAAGGCGAGACGACGTGGTTCAGATATGGACTGATACATATCACGGAAGAGAGCTTCTATCGCGGGCTGCACCTGGGGTTTCGTTCCCTGAGCATGGCAGCTGCGGGATTATTGTTTGGGCTGACCACCCGCCCGGTTCGTTTATTCTACTCGCTCATGCAGCAATGGCGTCTGCCGCCCAAGTATGCCTATAGCTTTTTGGCTGCCATGCGCATGATTCCGATTCTGCTGGACGAATTCCAGACACTGCGTTATGCAATCCGCATTCGCGGCACGCAGCAGCGTGTCTCGCACTGGAATGTATACGCGACATTGAAGCGATATGCCATTCCCCTGCTCGCGCAGAGCATCCGGCGTGCAGAGCGCATGGCCATCGCAATGGAAGCAAAAGGATTCGCAGATGGCGCCAGCCGGACGTATTACATCCAGACCGGGTATTCCCGTGCAGATCTGTATTTTGTGTTTTATTTTATAGTAACCCTTATTATGGCTTACACGCTAGGCTGGCAATTCCCTTATTACCCGGCGATGCTGGATGTCAGATGAAGAGAAGGGACGGACATTTTATTTTGGCAGTACAGTAACTTTTTCTTGTTCAAAACGTCTTTAATGGAAATAACTTCAAATGGATGGAGTGAACAGACGTGAAGACAGGCGGGAACTGGCGCAAAAGGGGCTACAGGTGGATCACCATTACCGGAGTAGCTGCTGTGATCGTTACAGGATACATGCTGCTGGATCTGAATGTGGCTGCCCGAGAAGGCCTGGCCCCAGAATCAGTTACACAGTCCCTATCCGCATCAATAACCTATAAAGCCGGAGAAACCGTTACTTTGGGAAAAGGCCTGCCTGTGTATGCCCAACCGGTTGATCACCAGGTTCCCGTTGATTTGATGAGAATATCCACGTATACCTCCGGCGGGGAGAAGATGAAAGTACAGACTGTTCGCGGAGAATGGATCAAATTGAATCATGACGAGTTCGGGAATTTCTGGGTACCCGGATGGTACGTATCCAAGGAAAGCCAAACGCTGAAAAGGTTGGTTCCGCAGAACTTTACACTCCGGACGGGCAGTAAGCTGTATCTGTATCCTGGAAGCCAGACAAGCTGGCCTTCTGGGGCTTCTCTAACGGATCATGCACTAATCGTGGCAGCGACGAAGGATTGGTATGGCGTCTCCGTTGCCCCGCGGACCTGGAACAAAGAGTCGAACGTATACCGTCCAGCGATCATCTGGGTTAGGGAGAAGGACGTGCAGCAGCGCGTGAACGTAGCGGACGGCTGGTTCGGGAATCAGGCTTCCATGTCTACAACAGATGTGCGTCATCTGACGGATATCTTATTAAATAAAAGCACTACTTCGAAACAAGCTGCCCAGTGGCTTGGCGAGCCGGATTGGAAAGAGCATTCCCAGAATCTGAATGAAACCAATGTTACCATGAGCATTGGACAGACCTGGCGGTATGAGCGGGAAGATGCACAGTTTCTGGTCACGTTCAGCAAGGCGGGAAGGCTCCTGCAAACACGCTGGAACATTCCGGTGGATGATCGTAATAATGTGGTCCCATCGGATTGGAATTTCAGTCGTTCGGACGACGATCAGTTCACAACCAAAATTGTTGGTAAAACACTGCCTTCAACATTACCGTGGAAATCAACATGGACCAATCAGGGAAAGCTGAATTATCCCTTTTTGCAGGCAGCAACAGAGGATGTGCTTCTCATGAAAGGAGACGACGGCGGATTTAGCGGCATGCATTATGACAAATCCGTATACGCCCTTGATCGACATACCGGAAAAAATTTGTGGGAGATCCATGCAGGCTACGGCGCACTCCAAGCGCAGGTGGATACGAAGCGTGAAGGTGTAACGCTCTTTACGTCTTATACTCCGGGAGATCAAGAGTACAAAGACCGCATACGTCACATTAAACTATCGGATGGGAAAGTGCAGTGGGAGTACAAACCCGGCTCCAAACTTTCACTTCGTGGTATTACAGCTGCGGAACATGTTGTGGTGGTGGATAGCCCGGTTGCGGAAGGCTCCAGTCAGGGACGAATAACCGTGCTGAACAGTTCTAATGGCAAAACCCTCTGGACAAAGAAGCTAAGTGCCGGATACCAATTGTTCAACCAGACGGCAGATGACCCGCATGTGATGTATTGGGAGAAAAATCAACTGATTGCAGCCGACCCCCTATCAGGTCGTACGGTATGGAGTATCAAAACCGGTAAGCCTACTGTGGATCATATCGAGAATGATCCGTACTTCGACGGAATAACCCGGCTTGATCCATTCACGAAGGCACAGCCTGAACGTTGGATGCTGCTTGGGGATCAGTGGGTGTTAGTTGACCTGAATTCAGGCAAGAAACTCGCTCACTTTCAGGCTCGGAACGGACAGCGCTTCGAAGTCCTGAATGATGGCATGCTGTTGATCCGCGAAAATAAGCAAGGTGACCATTATGGAGATTATTTCGATTTTACAACGACACTATATGATGCCAGAAGCGATAAGAAAGTATGGACGTTAAACGACAAGGTTGAACGCGGGCTTGTGGAAGGTGATCAAATCGTTGTGATCAAGAACGGTTACCCGGCTGCACTGGATTATAATACAGGCAAAACACGCTGGGACGCACAACATACGATCTCTTCATTGAAATATCCTACCAACCAGGGAAGTTACCTGACCATTCATGACCAACTCCTGTTACCCATGGGTGACGATCTTCTGGTCATGGACAAAGAGGATGGTACGCTGGTTGGCCGCGTGTATGACGTGGTGATGGGATCACCGGAACACCGGGATCGGGATGCCAAGAATGGCACAATGAATCGGGTAGGGGATGAAATATACATCGGTTCCTCGAACGGGCGATTCAGCTTGTATCATGCAAACGATTTAATAACAGATATCTCTCGTTAAGGCTTGTTTCACACAGAATGTTGCTTTATTATAAATGAACAGGATTGCTCGCGCTCCGGTTATCGGCTGTGCGGGCTTTCTTCATGTGTTCTCGAAGAACCATGCATGATTAATCGCAGGAGGAATCTCCATGATTTCATTATACGGCGTAAGCAAGCGTTATAACGAACGCGGGTCCCGGGCTGATCAGGGATTCGAGGCGTTAAGCTCTGTCTCGCTTGAAGTGGGACAGGGGGAGATTCACGGTATCATCGGCTCCAGCGGTGCAGGCAAATCGACGCTTCTCCGCATGTTGAACGGACTTGAACAGCCGGACTCGGGTGAAATAACCGTAGGCGGACAGCAGCTGACCCGGATGAGCGAACGCGGTCTTCGTCAGGCGCGTCGTTCCATCGGCATGATTTTTCAGCACTTCAATCTGTTGAGCAACCGAACGGTGATTGGCAATGTATGCATGCCTCTTGAACTGGCAGGTGTTTCCCGGAAAGAACGGGAAGAACGCGGACTTGAGGTGTTGAGATTTGTGGGTCTTGAGGATAAGGCGAAGCAATATCCTGCTCAGTTAAGCGGAGGGCAGAAGCAGCGCGTGGCCATTGCGAGGGCTCTTGCGAGCCGGCCTGATGTATTGCTCTGTGATGAACCGACGTCTTCGCTCGACCCACAGACAACGAATGGTATTCTGGATGTGCTGCGCCATGTCAATGAGACACTGGGGGTGACCATCGTGCTGGTTACGCATGAGATGGAGGTTGCGCGAAGACTCTGCCACCGGATTTCCATTATGAAGGAAGGGCGTATTGTCCGCACACTAACGGAAGCCGAAGTTCGCAGCATTCCCGCACCGCAGCCGGATTTGCTGACGTCCCTGCTTACAGGCGAAGAGGCAACGACGGTGGGAATGGAGGACAAGGATTAATGATACCTGAATCCGTATTGAAGTATCAGGATGAGATATGGAAGGCGATCGGAGAGACCTTTGTCATGGTTGGCATCTCGATTGGGGCAGCTGTCCTGATCGGGCTTCCGCTCGGTACGCTGCTGTATCTGTTCAGAAGAGGACAACGGTATGAGAATCGGCCCCTGTTCACGATTCTGGGCAGCCTTGTCAATATCATTCGTTCGTTCCCGTTTCTCCTGCTGGTTGTATTCATGATTCCGTTCACGCGGATGATTGTGGGTACGGCGATGGGCACACTGGCGGCGGCCGTGCCGCTTTCCGTTATCGCGATTGCTTACTATGCCCGCTTAGTAGAACAGGCACTGCTCGATGTGCCCAAAGGTGTGGTTGAGGCTGCATCGTCGATGGGTGCATCAACCATGCAGCTTGTGCTGAAATTTTTGTATGTGGAAGCACGTTCAGGTCTCGTACTCGGACTGACCACGGCAACGATCAGCTTTATCTCCTATTCCACAGTGATGGGGATTGTCGGTGGTGGAGGCGTAGGCGATTTTGCCATTCGTTACGGATATCAGCGGTTCGAGACGGAGATCATGGTATTTACGATCATCATGATGATCATTCTGGTGCAGATGATCCAGTTTACCGGAAGCAGATTGTCCCGCTGGCTGGATCGCAGATCATGAGGCAAAAAGGTTTACAGATGAGAAGAATTGAGTAGGACATTACAGATTACACGATGAAGGGGTTAGAATGGAAATGAAATCAAAAATGATCCTTATGCTGCTCGCAGTCATGCTGGTTGTGTCCGCATGCGGCAAGAAAGAAGAGACACCTGCTGCGGAGGGAAATAATGAAGGCAGCCAAGCGACTCAGGAAGTTACTTTGAAAGTGGCCACATTGATTCCGCCAATGACGGATGTACTGGATATTGTAAAGCCGCTGCTTAAGGAAGATGGAGTGAATTTGGAGGTAGTCGTGCTTTCCGATAACGTTCAACCGAATACGGCATTGAAAGACAAGGAAGTAGACGCCAACTTCTTCCAGCATGTGCCTTACATGACTCAATTTAACGAAGCCAATAATGCGAATCTGGTAGCTGTACAGCCGATCTACAACGCGATCTACGGCGCCTATTCCAAAAAGTATAAATCCACTGAGGAACTGCCTGAAGGGGCAACGGTTGCTATTGCCAATGACCCTTCCAACATTGGACGTTCATTGGTCATGATGGAACAAAACGGTCTGATCAAGCTGAAAGAAGGCGTAGGATTCAACGCAACACAAGCGGACATTATTGAGAATCCGAAGAACTTTAAGTTCCAGGAAGTGGACCTGCTCATGTTGGCCCGTATGCTGGATGATGCAGATCTGGTTGCCATGACGCCAGCGTATGCAAGCCCGCTGGGACTTACACCGAAGAAGGATGCATTGTTCACGGAAAAGGATGACTCCCATTTTGCGATCACTCTGGTTGCACGTGAAGACAACAAGGATTCCGAAGCGATTCAGAAGCTGGCCAAACGCATGGCAGGACCAGAAGTGAAGGCTTTCTTCGAAGAGAAGTATGCGGACATCGCCATTCCGGCTTTTGAATAACATTTGATATGCATAAAGTGATCTGATCAGTATCCAATGAAAAGGGCTGGCTGATCTACTAAAAAGATCCGAGCGGAATCCGCTCGGATCTTTTTTTCGTTTATTTGCATGGGGATGCCGTTTAAACGTTAGGTTTGGCTTGACGTTCTTTCTCCCGTTCCATAAGCCGCATCAATTTCCGTTCGGTGGCCGTATCCTGTGCTGGTGTGTAGATGCTGCATCGCAGATCGGTATTCCCCTGAACCTGTAACGAGGTCAAGTCGAACAACATTTTGCCGGCTCTGGAATGTCTGAATTCAATCAGTACATCTGGTGCACTGCTCACGCTGCTTTGTTTCCACAGGGACTGGAACTCCGGATATCGATCCATCATTTCATTCAGAAACAGATTGTACCATTCATCATCGACATATTGGCCGTAATAGGCACGGAAAATCGCAAGGTATCCGAGGACAAAATCCTCCCAATTTACTGCCAGTCTCCGAAATTCCTTTCGTTCAAATAATAGACTGATCATATTTCGCTGTTCCGCAGGAATCTGCTCAAAATCGATGAAGACATGCCTGGCTGCCTCATTCCAGCCAACAATGTAGCAGCGGCGATCGGAAATGATGGTGGGACAATTCTGGAGCTCCTGCAGTATTTTTTGCAGGGAAGGATGGAGCTGGTAAGGTTCTTCCTCACGGATATGCAGCTCCGAGTAATGCTCCATGGCAAGAGAGAACAAGTACTTGCGTTCATCCGGGGTCAGTTTGAGTGCGGAAGCAATGTTATCCAGCACCGAATGAGATACCTGGATATCCCTTCCCTGTTCAAGCCAGGTGTACCAAGTCGTACTTACGCCAGCCAATTGGGCGACCTCTTCTCTTCTTAGACCCGGTGTCCTGCGCCGGGTACCTTCCGGCAAACCGACCGCTGAGGGAGCAATTTTGGCACGTTGTGTTTTCAGAAATACGGATAATGCCTGAAGCCTAACATCTTGGTTCATCTCAATTCCACCCCAACCTCATTTATCATGGTAGTCATTATACTATTATAATTGACAACTTGTAATAGGATACTTCACGTGCCAATATAAATGCAGAAGTTCAGTCGTGTAGCACGAAATGGCTAAGGAGGATGAGTTAGATATGGAACGCGAACGTGTTGTTATTACTGGTATGGGAATCATCTCGCCGCTGGGGAATGATGTAGATACATTTTGGAACGGGCTCGTGAAAGGGAAATCAGGAATATCATTAATCGACAGCTTCGATACCACTTCATATAAAACGAAAATGGCCGGTGTCGTCCGGGATTTTGACGGAGAGGGCCGCTTCGGACGTAAGGAAGCCCGCCGTATGGACCGATTTTGCCAGTTCGCTGTAGCAGCAGCTGATGACGCTCTTCTGCATTCGGGTCTGGATATGGAGAAAGTGGATAAAGAGAGGGTTGGGGTATATATTGGTTCCGGTATCGGCGGCATTCAAACATTGATGGAGCAAGGGAAGCTGTTGTCAGAACGTGGCCCCGGCCGGGTGAGTCCAACTCTTGTGCCGATGATGATTTCCAACATGGCAGCAGCCATGGTAAGCATGAAATTCGGATGTTGGGGTCCGACCCTTTCCCCTGTAACTGCCTGTTCAATCGGGAATACAGCCATAGGTGAAGCTTTCCGGCTGATTCGTGACGGAGGCGCAGATGTCATTATTGCAGGAGGAACCGAAGCGGCCATAACGGAAGTTTCGCTGGCCAGCTTCGGTAATGCCACCGCATTATCGACTAGAAACGAAACCTATGAAAAGGCAAGCAGACCGTTCGATGCAGGCAGAGATGGCTTTGTTATGGCAGAAGGTGCGGGGATTGTGGTGGTGGAATCTCTATCACATGCCCTGGCTAGAAACGCGAATATTCTCGCTGAAATTGTGGGATACGGAGCCAGTTCAGACGCCTATCACATGGTTGCAACCCACCCGGAAGGACGAGGAGCATTTCTGGCAATGAGAGCGGCTCTTGCTGATGCGAAGCTTGAGCCCCATGAAGTCGATGTGATAAATGCCCATGCGACCAGTACCGAAGCGGGAGACCTCTCGGAGACCAGAGCCATCAAGCAACTTTTCGGTGATGCTGCTTATCGCATTCCCGTAACGGCTAACAAATCGATGACTGGGCACATGTTGGGAGCCGCGGGTGGAGCGGAAGCCATTTCACTGATCCAAACCTTACAGCATGGCCTCATTCCACCAACCATCAATCAGGAGCAGCAGGACCCGGACTGTGATTTGGATTATGTGCCTAATGAAGCCAGAGAGGTAGAAATGCAGATCGGAATGTCCAATTCTTTCGGTTTTGGCGGACATAATGCCGTTGTCGTATTTCGTAAATATTCATCCTGACAACAAGAGAACAGCAGCAGCCGAAGGGCTGTGCTGTTCTCTTTTCAGGTTGTGCTATGGGTGAACCTGATCGCCTAGGAAGAGAGGGATGTTGATTCCGTTTTGCTGGTAAAAGATTTCTTCAGCCATTGGCCGCGCCATTTGGACTGCATAACCAGTACGAGCAGCATGGATGCGGCTGCGATTAGACTAAGGATGACGAATCCCGGCGTATAGGACTGGTAGGAACTGTACAGTTGACCGAGAATCAGCGGGAGTGCATATCCGCCCAAGCCTCCTGCCGCGCCGACAATGCCCGTCATCAGACCGATTTCATTGCCGAATCGCTGCGGAACCAGCTGGAACACGGAACCGTTTCCCGCCCCAAGGCACATCATGCCCAGGAATAACATCACGACCACAACAGGAAGAGGTGGGAGGAAAGATACGCCTACAAGCATGATGCAGGCCCCCGTGTAGAGGAATGTTAGCATTCGCGTACCACCAATTTTGTCTGCCAAGTAGCCACCAACAGGCCGGAAGAAGCTACCTGCAATGACGCAAAAGGTTGTGATGTCAGCAGCCCGAACAGGCGACAGGCCATATTGGGTATTGAAGAAGATGGTCAGATAGTTACACAATCCCACGAAACCGCCAAAGGTAACACAATAAAATGCACAGAATACCCAGGCATCCCTTTGTTTCAGCAAGGTGCCGTATTCAGACAGCTTCTTCGGTGCTGGTCGGTTGGGACTGTTACGGGCAAAGATGGAGAAAAGGATGAAAACGACCACGATTGGAATGATAGCGAGTCCGAAAACGACTTCCCAGCTGCCGAAATGAGTAGCCAGTCGGTTGGCAAAAAGGGTAGCGAGCACTGTCCCGCTATTCCCTGCTCCGGCGATTCCCATAGCCAGTCCTTGATGCTCCTTGGGATACCATTGACCCGCAAGTGGAAGGGCAGCGGCAAAGGAAGCACCGGCGACACCAAGCAGAAGAGCAACAACGTATAACTGGCTAAGCGAGTCAACCCACAGCCAGCCCAGCAGTAAGGGAACAAGTGTTACTCCCATTCCGATCTGCGCTGTGAGTTTTGGACCGATATAATCAGACATAAAGCCAAGGACAAGTCTAAGAATGGAGCCGCCAAGGATGGGCAGTGCCACCAGGTTGGCTTTCTCCAGAGGGGTCATCGGGTAGTCCATTGCAATAACAACCGCAAGCGGACCAAGCATGCCCCAGATCATAAAACTGATGTCAAAATACAGAAATGCCCCGAAGAGACTGGGCTTATGCCCGCTCTTCCAAAAACTTTTGCTCTCCATCATTCAGCATCGCTCCTTATCCAATTGAATAATCTTAACCTGTCTCTGTGCAGTTCGGGCAGAAAAAGGCCGCAATTCGTCCAGATCATGAACGATTTGCGGCCTCATTGCCGGCAGGCAGGACACGTCATTGTATTCCTGCACCTGATTTGATCACAGCACGGTGATTTTGATTCAAATTATAAAAAGAGAATTTATTTATGTCAAGAAAAATAACATTAAATTTTGAAATAAATCATTTTGATTCGTCATTCAGATTTATGTGTTAATTTTGTTGACATTAACTATGGATTGCCGTAATCTGAATCTAATATGAAATCACACAATGGCGTGTGATTTCCGGAGGCAACGGTGCCCTTTTCCGATTCATGGAGAAGGGATTTTTCTGTTTACTTTTAATTCAACATGTAACAGAGACAGGGGGCAGCCCATGAGCAGGAAGAGACTGGTCGTTATCGGAAACGGGATGGCAGGTGTTAGGTGTGTGGAAGAGATTATTGCAGTATCTCCGGATACCTATGAGATTGTCATCTATGGAAATGAACCACGTCCCAATTACAATCGGATCATGTTATCCAAAGTTTTACAGGGTGAACACGATCTGCAGGACATTATTATTAACGACTGGAGCTGGTATGAGGAGCATGGCATCCGGCTGTGTGCGGGAGAGATGGTCCACAAGATTCATACTCAGTCCAAAACGATTGAAACGTTATCCGGGATGAAGGATTCCTACGATATTCTAATCCTGGCCACAGGCTCTGCCCCGTTTATTCCGCCTATTCCTGGCGTGGATAAAGAGAGGGTGATGTCCTTCCGCACGATAGATGACTGCACGCGTATGTCCGATTATTCCAAAGTACATCGTAAGGCAGCCGTTATTGGTGGCGGATTGCTTGGGCTCGAAGCTGCCCGAGGGCTGCTGCATTTGGGAATGGAAGCAGTTGTGGTCCATAACGCACCTTATATTATGAACCGACAATTGGATCTGCAGGCAGCGACCATGCTTCAGCACGAGCTGGAAGCTCAGGGCATGTCGTTTCTGTTAGCCAAAAACACACAGAAGATCACTGGCCGGTCCCAGGTTCAGGGACTTCAATTTACAGATGGAACCAAGCTTGAAGCACAGGTAGTCGTTGTTGCCGTGGGCATTCGCCCCAATGTCGACGTGGCCAGGCGGAGCGGAATCAGGACCAATCGGGCGATCGTGGTTGACGATTATATGCGTACCAGCGTACCGGATGTTTATGCTGTCGGTGAATGTGCCGAACATCGGGGGATCAGTTATGGTCTGGTCGCTCCCCTGTATGAGCAGGGCAAGGTACTTGCACGTTTTTTATGTGGACAGGAGACAACAGAGTATAAGGGTTCTATTCCATATTCCCAACTGAAGGTCTCTGGCGTTGACGTGTTCTCGGCCGGAAATATTAGCGGAGAAGATATGCAGACGGCTGTACAGATGCTTGATGGCATTCGCGGAACGTATAAAAAAGTATTAATGAAGGAAGGGCGCGTAAGCGGAGCGATCCTGTTCGGGGAGACGACAGAGAGTGCGAGCCTGTTGGGACTCGTTCAGCGGGGGGCAAGCGTTGAGGAACTCGCTCCGCGCGAGGAAGGGACGAATCCAGCAGAGATGGCTGCAGCTGCATTGCCTGATCAGGAGACGGTGTGCGCATGTAACCATGTTAGCAAAGTAACAATCATGAGAGCCATACAGGACAAGGGCCTGCAGACTGTTGAACAGGTTAAAGAGCATACCAAAGCCTCCGGTTCCTGCGGCGGATGCCGCCCGATGGTGGCGGCACTGGTGAAGCATACCCTGCATCTCCAGAAAAACGGCGGTAGTGCAAGCGGAACAGCAACGGAAGCGAAAACGGCAGAATGGCCCATTTGCAGCTGTACGGATCTGAGTCATGCCTCGCTGAAAGAAGCGCTCGATCTGGTGTCGGAGGGAGATGGAATGAGAAGAATCATGCAAAGGCTGGACTGGAGAACAGAAGAAGGCTGCCATATCTGCCAACCAGCACTTCGTTATTATTTGAAGATATCCGGAAAATGGATGAATATGCAGCAGCCAGATCGGGCTGGAAACCGGAATGATACCTTGCGGGGTGCTGTTACAGGTATCGAGGTTCATGCCGATGATATGAAGTTCAAAGCAATGGCAGAGGAACTTCGGTTCAGGTGGATGAATGCAGAGATGCCCGCTTCTGTGAGGGTGGCCATGTCGGGTGGAGCAAGCTCCTGGGTAAGCCCGGTTGTGCAGGATATCGGTTTGCAGGAATCTCCCGCTGGCTGGGAAATTTACGCGGGGGGTCATGCAGCCCATCCGGTAAAAGAGGGGGGGCTTCTCGGACTTGCCGAGGCGGAAGAAGATGCTGAACGACTTATCTCGGCATGCCTGGAGTGGTACCGCCGGACGGCCTGGTATGATGAACCCCTCTGGGCATGGGTAGAGCGAATGGGATTCATATCGATCCGCGAGAACCTGCTGGATCAACCATTCCAGAACGAGCTGGCGGGCAGAACCGTAAGTGAAGTGACTCTTACTTGATCGAAAAGGCAGGGAAGGGAGTGAAGATGGGAATGAAGACATCAACTGAACACAGTTCATCTGCTTCAAAACTGCATGTACGGGAGACACAATGCCCGTATTGCAGCGTACAGTGCAAAATGACCGTCGAGGAAGTTGCAGGGCCAATTGCCGGTGAACGCCGTGCCACATATAAGGTGGAAGGAGTGCCTAATGAAGCCTCACAGGGAAGATTGTGCGTCAAAGGCATGAATGCACATCAGCATGCACTCAGTGGGCAGCGGCTTCTGCAACCTCTCATCCGTCGGGATGGTGAACTGGTACCTTCATCATGGCATGAAGTCACTGAGCTTATTGCAAGACGTTTTATCAGTCTTCAGGATCAATACGGTGCAGATGTAATTGGTGTATATGGAGGGGGTTCCCTGACGAATGAAACGGCCTATTTGCTGGGTAAATTTGCGAGGGTTGCCTTAGGGACACGATACATTGATTATAACGGACGCTTCTGTATGTCTGCCGCTGCCTCGGCAGGAAGTAAAGTGTTTGGCATGGATCGGGGGCTGACGTTCCGTCTGTCCGACATTCCGCGGGCCCAATGTATAGTGCTTGCAGGGACCAACGTTGCAGAGTGCCAGCCAACCCTGCTGCCTTATTTCAACCAGGCGAAGGAGAATGGGGCATATATCATCGTTATTGATCCACGCAAGACAGCTACTGCAGCGATCGCCGACCTTCATTTGCAGGTCAAGCCGGGTATGGATGCACTGCTTGCAAACATCATGCTGAAGATCATTATGGAAGCCGGGCTGGTGAATGAGCATTTTGTTGATGCAAGAACCCAAGGGTATGAAAGTTTGCGGAATGCCCTGAGCGAGATAGACCTGGAACAATCCGCAGTACAATGCGGGGTGGACTTGTCCATGATCCGTCAGGCAGCAATGGCCTATGGTCAGGCGGAGACAGGCATGATCATGACTGCGCGCGGAGTGGAGCAGCAAACGGATGGACATCTCGCTGTCCGTCATTTTCTTAACCTGATACTGGCGACCGGAAAAATTGGCAGACCGGGCTGTGGGTACGGTGCGATTACGGGACAGGGAAACGGACAGGGCGGAAGAGAGCATGGGCAGAAGGCCGATCAGCTGCCGGGATATAGGTCCATAGAGAATGCGCAGGACCGTGCATATGTAGCATCCATCTGGGGCGTGGCGCCCGAAACCTTGCCGGGAAAAGGTGTCTCCGCCTACGAAATGATGGAGCGGGTTCATGAGCAGGAGATCCGTGCGCTGCTTGTGATGGGCTCCAATCCGGTCGTGTCCAATCCCAATGTACGCCTGGTAGAGGAGGGCCTCCGCAAGCTGGATTTTCTGGTCGTGGCGGATATGTTTCTGTCCGAGACGGCGAAGATGGCGGATGTGGTGCTTCCGGTCACGGCTTATTTGGAGAACGAAGGTACACTGACCAATCTGGAAGGCCGCGTTCTGTTACGTGAACAGGGTAGGCCAGCACCAGGGGAAACCCGTCATGATTGGGATATTCTATGCTCCATTGCTGGCGGTCTTGGCAAAGCTCCTTTTTTTCAATACGAATGTGCCGAGGATATCTTCAATGAACTCAGACTGGCCAGCCGGGGCGGGGTTGCGGATTACTATGGAATGACCTATGAGCGTCTGCGAAGGGAAAAAGGGATCTATTGGCCCTGTGCGTCTCTGGAGGATGGGGGTGAAGGGTTGCTGTTCAGTGATCGGTTTGCCCATGAGGACGGCAGGGCTACCTTTACGAGTGAGTTAAGTGTCGGTTGGCAGGACACCTCTCGGGAATTCCCCTTGATCCTGACCAATGGCCGCGTGCTTCCTCACTATCTGACCGGCGTACAAACCCATCGAAGCCCAACCCTGGAAGCTCGTGAATTGGAAAATTTTGTTGAGCTTCATCCGGCTACAGCTGCGCGTAATCGAATCATGGACGGCGAGTGGGTCGAGATTCAATCCCTGCATGGGAGCTTCACGGTTCGTGCCCGCATCAAGGAAAACATTCGTGAAGACACGCTGTTTGTACCGATGCATTGGGGTGGCGTTCAGAACGTCAATCGGGCGACAAGGCCTGATCTGGATCCTTATTGCCGTATGCCAGGCTTCAAAACGGCGGCTGTAACGATTCGTTCCATGCGAGTGGTCAGATGAATCAATAATATATTTTGTTAACACAAAACAGGTCTGGTTGGCTGCTGAAGCGGCTGGGAAGTTCCAAGGTTATTGGAACAACCCGGCTTTTTTTGCGTAAGTACGTTGGGGTGCAATAGTTCGCAGGTTTCAGGTAAACGTGAGATATGGCCCATGATTGTGGATAGGATATTGGTTATGATGCTAATAAGGGGTACATGTGTACGTATTTTTAGTTTTTTATCAGGCTGGCTGAGACGTGATTAGTCAGTTCATATAGAAGAAGGGAGGGGACATCATGAACGTGTGGGTCACCGTCAAAAGCCTGGGCAAACGCAAGCCTGCACTTGCCAAGCAAAAGACAGAACTTCCGGAAACAACCGGAACATTACGAGAGTTGATCGAATATATGGTACACGTGCAGGTGAACGCTCTTCAGGACAAGAAAAATAGTGCAGCGTGGCTCACTTATCTGATGCCTGAGGATATTGAACTTAAGGGATCATCTGGAAAAGTAGGTTTTGGTAAGGTGTACAATGAGGAGATCCCCGACCTGGAGCATGCGGTCCAAACGGCAATGTTAGCTCATGAAGATGGACTATACAAAGTCTTCCTAAATGATGAGGAACTGTCCGAACTTAATGCACCACTGGAGTTGCAGGAAGATGACGAATTGGTGTTTATCCGGTTTACCATGCTTGCCGGTCGGTTGTGGTAGTACACGATGAGGAGGAGATTGGATGAATCAGAACGATAACGAACAGGTGTATATTAACGGCTTGCAGGAAAGGGCAGCGTCATTGAAGGGGATCTGGCAGGAGCTAGCAGGATATGTGGTGGAGTTGGCTGAATCCACGTATTTGCGCGGAGATGAAAAGGCATATTTAATTACAGAGGAAATCCTTCAAAAACAGGCTGCTGCAACGGGTCAACCCCTATTCGAACCTTTGGTGAATGTGCTTGGGCAGCTGGCGAATGAACGGTTGGTGGAACGATTCCGTTACATTGCTGACCGCGCCACAAAATACCCATACAGCATCATGTACGAACGCCGTCCGTTTCGAACTGCCGATCCTGAGCAGCATATTGGACAGGTGATTCGTAAACTCATTGGACTGCTGCGCATGGAGATGCGGCAATTCTCCCTGGACGAGTATCTATCTGTTCGTGAATACAAGTTCGATCATTTGTATGAGATCCGCTCCGTGCTTTCGGATTGCATCGCTTATGAACTGGACCATCACAACGGGGATATAAAGCAGGCGTTGCACGATATCATATATGGCGACAATCAGTCGGCGCTGCTTACTGGCGAGATGATCAAAGGTATATTCATGAGTGACCAGGCAGAAGCGTACCACATGGTGGGTGAGCTGCTTGTGGCAGCAAGGCTGCAGGAGGGTCTGCGCCAAAGTATCGTTGAACGGATGGATGAAGGCACCATTGAAGCATTTATATACATATTAAAAGTAATTATCGATCACAATCTGATTCGTTTCAGTTCAGCGGTTAGAGCGTTAGCCGTATGGACAGGGCTCGGTATTGAAGCGGCAAACACGCGCGTTGCGGCACAGTTGATTGAGCAAGCTTATGACGCATTGACGGACGCAGCCATTCGCGAAGCTTGGGAGCAGGATTCGAATGCCAATAAGATATTTATCAGTCTGTGGGCAACGGCAGTTATTGAAGAGGATCATCTGAATGACAAATTGATCCGTATTATGGATCATGGTCAGATGTATCAGAAGATTGTTGCTCAATATGTGCTTGCGAACAGTCAGAATCGTGAACTGCGGCTAAGCATTGCCCGTCGCTATTTGGATGTGCAGGATCTGGAGCTGATGCACTGGATTATCCAGAACTATGATGCCATGTATATGCATAACTGGCACTTCGAGAATGGAGAGAATCAGCGCAGTATCCACATTTCGCGACTGCCTGTCTTTGAAGACAAGGCAACTCGGCGTCATGACTTCGATCAGTTCAAGCAGCTGCTGCACCGCATTCCCCAGGGAGGGGAAGGTGGGCCATCGGGCGTTCTTGAATATGTCCATTACCGGATTGAACGAAATGATGTGGTCAAAAAAATGCTCTATCTGGCTGCGTATGATATGGACCCCGATTGGATCGGAGAAGTCATTGCAATCAAGGACATGCTGAGCCCGGAACTTCGAGGCGAGCTGTTATCCCTGTTCGTTCAGCAGCCCGAAAACGAGGTACAAAGACAGTTTGTGTTCGAGAGTCTATCTGACAAAAGCATGAGCAACCGGGAGAGTGCCCTTGCCAAAGTGAAGAAACTTGAGCTGACCACCGAAGAGATGAAGCAGATGGAGGCTTTGCTCAAACTGAAGACCGGATCGCTTCGCCAGAAGGTCATTCAGGTTCTTTTGCTGCAACCTGTGGATCAACTAACGGTTTCACTGGAACGCTTGCTGAAGGCGAAGAATGAATTGCAGCGTCTGGGCGCACTTGAACTGTTGACCGAAATATCGGCAGATTCGGAACGTGCAGATCAGCACGAGCAATTACAGCCATTAGCCGGACTGATCCAGAAACCTACCGCGAAGGAGCAAAAGCTGCTGGACAAGCTGACAGAGGAGGGCAGTCGGTATACCGCTTCGAACGGTTTTGGCCTTTTCAATCCTTCCCGGGAGGAGCCATTACTGCAAGAGAAACGTGATTTTAGTGGTTTCAGTCCGAAGGATATCTTTACCCTTTCCCTGGAGAAGACTAGACCGTTTCTTGAAGGACTGGACGCTCTGGTTCATCAACACAGGGATCATGAGTATGAGGTGGAGTATTATGCGGGCTACCGAGAAACGCTCTTGATTGGAGCGACTCTGCGCTCCATGGTCTCCTATGCGGAACGGAATAAGATGAAAGAGATGGAGCAATACCCCCTCCATGAAGTTTGGGAGGCGTACGTTGCGCAGAGTGATCTGAACAGCTTGGAACTGATGCAGCTATTTTTTGTGTTGCAATTCAGCACATTGAGCGGCAGCTTAAATGAACATTACAGCTATTATCATGATCAATATGATTATAACGAATTAAACAAAATCCCGTTATTGGAAGGCTGGCGCAAGTCCTTTGCCGAACAGACATATCCTCTTTCCTATATGGAAGAACTGAAGCAGATGGCGGCTTCGCTGACCTATAAGGATCAGGTTGCTGAATTGATCGCAGCAGCGTTCAAAGACAGCAACCCGGCAGATACGTTCGAGATAGCGGAGAAGACGTGGGCTTCCATTATCGCCAGCATGCCGGACGATCAACTGGAGAAGGAAACCGGAATGCTTCATATTCTGACGGAACGGTGGAACTACCTGGTAAGAAGCAGAATATACGATGATGCCAGTTTCCAACGGTTTTTCCAAACGGCTTATCAGTTTATCAACCTTGTGGGGAATACACAGCGTTTCTCCCTGTTATCATTCGAAGATTACCTGCGGGCATTCAAATTGCGTTTGATTGATGATCAGACCATGTATCGTCAGTTGCTAACCGGTGGGGATCGCTTTGCATTCATTCGTGAGCTGACGTCGACACGGACGGAAGGTATCTCCGATGATCCGGAACTGGTAGAGCTGCGCAACACCGTCGTTGAACGAATTTTGGAGATCGAAATGACACGAGGCGAGCTTTCCACGGAAGTCAGCACACTGGCCATGAAGTTTGAACGAATGGAAGGCATGGAACATTGGGTGCATCTTGTCTCAGCCATGGATAAGGATACGTTTGTACGGGGCTACATTTACAGCTACGGGGATAACACAACACGCAAGGAGACATTCAGTCATCTGATTCAAGTCTGCCATCCCCGTGAGGGTGAGGATGCGAAGCTCCTGGGGCAATGGCTTGAGCAATACCCGATTCAAGAGAAAAAGTTGTTGGAAGCGGCCATGTACGCACCGCAGTGGATGGAAATCGTATCGAAGCATTTGGGATGGGAAGGACTCCGCAGTGCAGCGTGGTACTTCCACGCCCATATTAATGAACGTTTTACAGCTGAAAAGGAAACCATCGTCGCTCACTATTCACCGATATCGCCGCAGGAATTCAACGACGGAGCATTTGATATTGCCTGGTTCGAGGAAGCTTATGCAGCTGTCGGTGAGGAACGGTTCAATCTGTTATATGATTGCGCCAAATATATATCTGGTGGAGCAAACCACCGCAGATCCCAGTTGTTCGCGGATGCAGCGTTAGGGAAGCTTCGTCTGGAAGATATGCGTCAATCGGTGCAAGAGAAGCGCAATAAGGACCATCTGCTTACGTACAGTTTGATTCCATTCCAGGCACAGCAGGAACAGGATCTGCGCGAACGTTATGACTTCATTCAGAAGTTTCTGCATGAGAGCAAGCAATTCGGAGCCCAGCGTCGTGCGAGTGAAGGTGCCGCCGCGCAGATTGCTCTTGGCAACCTGGCCCGCAATGCAGGATATACGGACGTCACCCGGCTGATCTGGAACATGGAAGCGAGCAAGCTGGATGAGATGAAATCCTATTTTGAACCGAAGGCCCTGGATGAGACAACGACAGCACAATTGGTCATTGATGAGGATGGTCAGTCCGAGTTGGTTCTTATAAGTAAAGGGAAGACACTCAAATCGGTACCTGCACGCTTCAAGAAAGATGGATACATTACAGAGTTGAAGGAATTAAAAGGGGATCTGGTCCAGCAGTATCGCCGGGCAAAACTGGAACTGGAACGTTCCATGACAGCAGAGACTTCCTTTACCGTGGGGGAAGTTGCGAGCCTCATGCAAAATCCGGTCATTCGACCGCTGATTCGTACGTTGGTATTCCAATCAGGTGACCGTTTGGGGTATTTCGATGCGGAATCTGCCTGCCTGATTGTACCTGGCGAACATCATGCCACGCATGCATTGGAGGAGCAGGATCCACTGGTGATTGCACATCCG
>Ga0209463_1000593_pt1 | contig 26197 bp, 24 predicted proteins | sample AgamicMgSfrz_FD_187169 | JGI IMG/M metagenome (GOLD analysis project Ga0209463, IMG submission 187169) | Agave microbial communities from Guanajuato, Mexico - Mg.Sf.rz (SPAdes) (version 2) | ecosystem: Host-associated > Plants > Phyllosphere > Phylloplane/Leaf | place: Guanajuato, Mexico... | reverse complement strand
AATCCACCATAAAGCGTACCTATTATGACCGGAATTTGTCTTAAATCATGAATACAACTTTCATCCATATAGATAGGGTATCGCATACATAAAATAAGCGGGATACTAGAACAAAGGGTAATCAGTAGTATTTTATATTTCTTTAAATAGTGCCGGCTATCATATATGAAATAAAAAACAAATATACTACATAAAATGTATAGAAGATTATTTAATACGTTTTGATTAATATAAACAAAGTCCATAATATTTGCCTCGTTATTCTGAATTTCCTTTTCATATGTATTATACATGATAACATGTGTTAAGCTGCACGAAACTTGTTAATAAAATTCACTTGTTTTCGCGGTATTTCTAGAAATAATATTTTATTTAACTGCTAGATTTAAAGCTGCTTTTACTATCCAATGCAATAGGAGTATGGAATTATTTAAAATACCATTATCTAGTGCTGATTTATACTATTCTTGAATGTGCATAACATTTAATTTCTGAAGTGCAATCATTCCTATGTTAGTTATAACATGGTGGGGCATGTTGCTACTATAAGAAACGTAGATATTCTTTTCTATACGTTTCATTTTAATTTCTAACCACTGAACCAGATAGTCTTTTAAAGCAAGCTTAGACGGCTCCACAAAAGTCCCTTTATTTAACTCCGTAATTTTTTTCGCCTTCTTTTTTGTCTTATAACCAGTAAACCACTTTTATCTTCTTTTTACTGTCTCTGGATCAGGACCGATATCAATAATGATGCAATATTTATTTCCTCTTTTTCGAATATGTCCTTTCACTTAAAACACTCCTTCATTTGTTTTGAATCATGTTGTATAAGTCTAGTTGTAATTTTGCTGCTATGAAAATTACATAGTTGGACATATCAGCGATGGATATATTTTACCATATATAAACTGAATTGATTATTTAATATATTAGTTGTTTTTTTACAAAAGTTAATTTTATAAAATGATTTTGTATATTTGAAGCAATATTTTTATTTAAAACACCTTATTTGGAATAGTACATCTTGTATATATCATATTTTGTACAATTAATATTTTCTTATTTTAGAAATGATTTTAATTTGGAGTGAGATATATGGAGAGGAAAAAGAAATGGGAAGGATTAAACTCTAAAAATCCATCTGCTGATTCACTGGATTCGAGTTTAATAGGACCGACATTGCCACCGATTTCTTCATTTACTCTACCAACGGGATTTGAATCTGCATTCAGAGCTTTCAAATCTACTGATCAGTCCGTTACTGCTAATACACTGTCTATAGTAACATTTGAAACTACACAATTCGATTTAAATGGTGAATATGATGGTGTATCAACATTTATACCGCAACAAGATGGAGTATATTTAATTATTACTACTATAATTTTTAGTCCTACTGATGATACTCTAAATTATGTGACGGAAGTATTTATAACAGTTAACAGTGCTTTAATAGCAGGAGATGATAGCTTTTTTGGTGGAAATACTGGGCTTTTAAATGCAGTAACAGTTTCTACCATTGTACAATTGAATGCAGGAGATATGGTGCAAGTCCAAGCCGGTAGTACCATAGATGGCGTTATTGCATCTCCGCTTCTTACAAATTTTCAAGCTGCGAGGTTTCCATTACCAGTTCCAAATACATTTTTCTTGTTAAATAATTTATCTGCAGATTGGAGTAAAAGGCCGTTTAGTAGAAAAACATAATTATGTTCATTTTAAAAATAGTGTGAAGAAAATGATGAATTTAAATTAATTTTGTCTATTAAGAATAAGAAAAGCCACTTAGATAAGTGGCTTTTCTTATTTTTAAATTATGGGATATACCTTAGAAGATATCACTCGAATGAATATTACTAAATTAGCAATAAGATACTCAGAGAGATTTAGTCGTGAAGCTAGTCAAATTCGTAATAAAAAAGAGCCATGAGTGGAAAGGTTCATAACTCTTTTTGTAAGGGTAATGATTTTATAGGTAATAATCATCATGAAACCCTAAAAATGTAAGTTGATTAATTTCTATAAAATTCGAATTTTATAGAAAAAGAGCGACTGACAACAGCTAACTGCTTAGCAGGTTCTTTAAGATAAAAAAGAAGAGAATATAGAGGTTCATTCTGATTGTTTGAAGGTAATGAAAGAAAGAATATCACATACTATCGATCTTAATAAAAACTATGTTTGTTTTTCATTTTATTCACAAATAGTTCCAGTTGCTATTCCTGTTGGAGCGAAACCTACTGGGACATTAGTGATAACAGTATTCGTGGCAATATCAATAACAGAAACAGTATTACTACCTTGATTTGTAACATAGGCACGAGTGCCATCAGGTATGATAGTTACCTGATCAGGGGATAAAGCAACAGGAATTGTATCAATCACAGTATTTGTCGCCACATTTATTACCGAAACATTATTGCTAACTTTATTTACAACGTAAATAAGATTTCCACCTGGTGTAATATCTATACCAACAGGTTCGGTACCTACGTTAATTGTATTAATTACGGAATTGGTAGCGGTGTTAATAACAGAAACAGTATTGCTGTTCTGATTCGTGACATACGCACGAGTGCCATCTAGTGTGAAAACGATTATTCTAGGGCGAATGCCAACAGGAATGGTAGCGGTAACTGTGTTAGTAGCAGTATTAATAACAGAAATTGTGTTACTTAATTCGTTTGCAACATATGCAAAGGCTCCGTTTGGAGAAACAGTTATTCCTTGCGGAGCGATACCAACAGGGATGGTAGTGATAACTGTATTAGTAGCAGCAGTAATAACTGAAACGTTATTACTTGCGTGGTTTCCAACATAAACAGTTGTGTTATTTGGAGAAACAGCTACGCCAATTGGATCAGCTCCAACGGGAATGGTAGCAATAACTGTATTAGTAGCAGTATCAATAACGGAAACGGTATCGGAAAAAATATTAGTAACATAAGCACGAGCCCCATTGGGTGAAACTGTTACTTCAAGAGGTGCATTATCTACAGTAATTGTAGCGACTACTGTATTTGTTGCGGTGTTAATCACTGATACTGTATCATCTGCAGGGTCATCGATTGCTCCTGCGTTAGTAACATATACAAGGAAATTACATCCAGGTCCAGGTGGTCCGGTTGGCCCGGTCGGCCCAGTTGGTCCAGGTGGACACTCACAGTCTCCAGTCGGCCCAGGTGGTCCTTCCGGCCCCTGAATACCTTGCACACCTTGAGGTCCAGTCGGCCCTTCTAATCCTTCAGGCCCTTGAATGCCTTGCACACCTTGAGGTCCAGTCGGTCCTTCTAATCCTTCAGGCCCTTGAATGCCTTGCACACCCTGAGGTCCAGTTGGCCCTTCCGGTCCTTCCGGTCCTTGAATCCCTTGTATACCCTGAGGTCCAGTCGGTCCAGGTGGTCCAGGAATTCCCATTCCGGTTCCCGAACCAGTCGGCCCAGGTGGCCCTGGCGGTCCTTGAATGCCTTGCACACCTTGAGGTCCCTGAGGCCCTTCCGGCCCTTCCGGTCCCTGAATCCCTTCTACACCTTGAGGTCCTTCCGGTCCTTGAGGTCCTTCAGGCCCTTGGATGCCTTGCACACCTTGAGGGCCTTCCGGCCCTTCCGGTCCTTCAAGTCCCTGAATGCCTTGCACACCTTGAGACCCCTGAGCTCCTCTAGGTCCAGGAATTCCTCTAGGTCCTGTTGCTCCAGTCGGCCCTGGCGTTCCGATGTTACTCAATAACGAACTATTCAAGATTCCTTGTAAAATTAGGTTGAATGTTTGCTGTAATAAGGGGTCTGATATATTTGAACAACTGATAAGTGAAGACAAGCTTTGGAATAGAAATTGGAGTAACGCTGAGATTTGAGTGAGAGATGCAGTAGGTAAGGAATTGATTAATTGATTTATAGTTCTTATGACTAAATTTCTATTTGGTGTACTTGGTTGTACTGCTATTAATAAATTATTTAATGCCTGTAATGCAGATTGGAGTATTTCTATAGTTGTTGAATTTGGTGTTGTGAAAAAAGAAAGAATAGCTTGATTTAATTGGCTTATTATTTGTAATAATTCTTGTTGTTGAGAACTTGAGAGAAAAACAGGTGTACAGCAATTACTTTGATTACAAGGGGATATAGAAATAAAGCAGGGCTGCTGGAATTTATCACAAGGATTTGGTGAGTTTGATTTTTGATTATATCTCATAAGTAACCTCCTTTTTAAAAAATAAATGTTAGGTAAGTCTAGATAAATTATTTTAGCAACTATGTTTAAAATGTTTGTGGGTATATGTTTAATGTTTTTTTCTTCAAAGTATATGTAAACAAAATGGAGATGTTCTTAGGGGACGTATAATCAATGCTTAATTACTAATAAAGATTGTAATCATAGGAGGAGAAATGAAAGTTACAAAGTAAAATATACAAGCTATTAAATTTATCCCGCATTAACGGGTAGTAAGATCCCCACCTCAAAATTCAGCGGAAGCAAAGAAGTTAAGTGAGGGATCAACTGCCAATAAAAGCTCCATTGGTTCAACTAATAATAAGTGGGGATAAACACCCCACCAATTATTAAAGTTTCACTTTATAAAATCAACAAAAGCGTTATTTTAGAAAAAAAGGTGACTCAGCAATTCTGTCAGCCGAGTCACCCAGTACTATCGATCCAAATAATATTTTTTTATATGTAGTTATAGCGGTTTCTTAGCGGCTAACCCAAAATGGCGGTCGAAGAACAAAGAATTTTATTTTAGAAAGTATTAGATTTTACTATGTTAATGCTACAACAGCAAGAGTTAAGCCCAATGTATTTAATGTATTAGAATATGGTCCTACATTAACAGTAAGAGTACTTGTTATACCTAAAGGTGTAGTGAAAATAGCGGGTGCTGATACAGAAGTGAATCCTGCAGTATATCCCAGAGAAGTACCAGAGCCAATGATTGGATTATTATTCAAATACATAGTGATACCTGCCGAATTACCTCCTGGTTGAATGATAACTTGCACTTCATAGATTGCCAAATAGGTTCTTCCACCTTCAAGTAAAACAGTTGTTGGTGGTGTGAATGAGATTGCCGTACCATTAGAATTTACCACGGTATCTAGTGGAATCGCAGAATTTACAGAAACTATTGATGGGGTAGTTTGAACAACATTTAAACTGTTAGCCGTGGGGGATGGACAAGTGCAAGGTTTGTGAATGTTAGAGTTATTATCATTTTGGTAATTCACAAATAATCAAGCTCCTTTGCGTAAGATAATTTTTTATCCTATATAAAACGTAGCTTTTTTGTATCTAAGTTATTTTTAATAAGTTTTTAAAGATAAGTCGAATATTGTTGGTCAGTCAACTCTTAAAAGTATTTGATACTCTGGGATTTTAAAATGCATCTGATAAATATATATGAATGTTTTTTTAAGGACATTACTGTAAGTTAGGAAACATAATAAAATAGTTATTTGGGCATAAAAAAGAGCACAATATATGTGCTCTTGGATAAGAAAGGTAGATTTCTATGAGTGGATGACTCCATACAATAATATATGCTTGTCCAGTTAAAAGGTGAAATGTTTTAATAAAATAGTTATTTGATAGAATTTTGATAAAAAGCGATGATCATTAATTCACTCCTTGACTCATGACAATTGCTTATGTATTGAAAAGTTATTCAGCTATTTGAAATATAGTTTCATTAGGTCTAGAGAATCCATATAGTTTCCTTGCGAACTTTAAAATACCTTCTTCGCTCTCTGTTAAAGTTTTAACATCGTTTTCAAAATAACGTCCTATCAGTTCTAATTCAGACAATTTTTTCTTTTCTTTATTAAGTGTAATTTGTTTTTCTTGAATCATATCTTCTTGTTTGTAAATGCAGATTTGAATGGAAATAACCATAGGTAGCATAAAAGCAAGTGCTAATAACAGACGACGTCTTAGTTTTTTATTCGTTTGTTGATTCTTATTAGGGTTAATTTGTTTTTTTGAGATTGATTGTTGTGGTGTTAAATTTGGGACACTCCCCATTTTAAAGCCTCCATTACTTATGTATAGAATTTAAATTGTTTAAAAGTATTATATATGTTAAATAGATAATTTTGAATCTATTTGGATAAAGGGGGGGATTAAATTTAAATAAAAACGTTATTTGAATAGAGAAGTCCTAGATTTAGGGGGTCTAGGGCTTCAAATCTGAGCATATCTCACACGGCATTATAAAGAGAAAAGAACGTACTGAAGATAACATATGAATGTTTCATAAATGTAATAAAAAAGCGCCCTATGACTAAAATGTATATTGAAAAAAAGGTTCACATCATATTGTATGTATGTTTTTTATGATGGTGCAATTTTGAAACAAAAACGTTATTTGAATTATCAATGCGAGTTTTACATTATTAAAGGAGGGAGAAGGGGGGAATAGAAGTATAATTCTACTTTTCCCTAAGAATAAATAGATTTGATTAAGGTTGAGTTATATTCGTTGTGACACAACTTGCTTCGAAATTATTGTTAAATACAAGTGTACCTTCACCAGTAAATGGCACTCTAATAACTAGATTCTTACTATCATAATCAAATTCTGTTGATAGTGAACGTGATCCGTACTCAACGGAGGAGAATACAAGTTTACCGTTAGAAATATTATAAATAAGAGTTAAACAAAGTGGCTGAGTTAATCCTGTGATAATGCAAGACATTCTATTTAAACCTCCTATCTTCTTCCTTATTAATAGCGTATGCAAATAGTACAAGCTTTGGCACAGTAGAAGCGGATAGGGAATGATGTAAAGATAGAAACTTTTAATAAAAGTGCTATTTTAATCAAAAGGAAGAATGAACATTGAACGTAAAGGAGTACGTCGTTTATAAAAGTGAATCATCTCTATGGATTGGAACTATACAGGAGTACGCTGAGTATATGATCGTACTTCCTGCAACAGTTCGTTTTTATACAAGACCAGTGTATCAAAGTAGAATAGTAAGTCGGAAGAATGCTAGGAATTATATAACTGTTACGGAGGTGAGGAAGATTAATAAAAATTTCATTTTGTAGAGAAATGGTGTGATTAAGTATGGGCATTGAATACGGAATGTTTGTATTAAAAAAGAGCAGACTTTAACCTACACATAAAAGTGCTGGAATTGTTCTAAAGGAAGGAATATCTGAAATATAAATATAATTGAGGGGAGTGAAATAATAATGGAAACTAGTACTTTTTTAGGGCTGTTCTGGGGGTGGATGACGGTTATCGTATCGGGAATACTTTTCGTCCGTCCATCGGTGCTACGTGAGTTAAAAAAATTAGTGGTTGAAGACAGAGGGTTTGGTATTATGTATGGTTTTCTATCGATTTTCCTAGGATTAGGTACTGTAATTCTACATAATGTATGGGTATTCAACTGGCAGGGATTCCTAACGGTTATTGCATGGCTTGCATTATTAAAGGGAATTTACATAATTGCATATCCTGAACCCTCTAAGAAAACAGACTTTGAAGTAAGGATACTATCAACACGTATAGTACTCGCTATCATTGGTGCTTTGGCTTTATGGATGCTTATAGTAATCTATATAAAATAATCTTTTTTTAATAAATAAAAGAGCCTGATATGAGAGAAAAGGCCTTTTCAAAAATTGCAATAGTAGGAAAAAGAAATACTTATATTGTCATCACCCTGTACCATCCATTTTGTTTAAAATATGGGGAGTTAAACTCACACATTAGTACACAATTGGAAATATAATCAGTATGTAAAGAAAGAATATGTGAATTATTTAAACAAAAAGTGCTAACAAGTTTGCAAACGAACTTGCTAACACTTATACAAAATATACATAAATTATCGCTGATATGTCTTCCTCAATAATAGCCATAATAAATTAGAACACACTAGTACGAAACGCTCATAAAACCATTTTTAATTTACATGATAATAGTATAAACTCTATATTTCTTTTAATAATTTAGGGTTATATCTTTTCTGCATTAGATGCTTTTAACCACGCTTCGTAAAATGCTGTAACTGATGCATAACGTTCTGCACGATTTTTATTTACAGCACGATACGCTACCTCATATAATTCCTTACTTGCTTTCCATTTTATAAAAGAACGATCTTTTTCACCGCCTAAAAGTGAGAAAGCCATTGCTCCCATATTAAATACATTTGTTCTTTCATCAATTGTTGCGTTTAGTTCAAATTCCTCTGGTGACATAAAACGGGAGGAACCCCATAGCCGGCCCATTTTATTTATGTAAGGTTTCTTACTGTATAAATCTATATCACAAATTTTTGTTTCTTTTGTATTAAAATTATATAAAATACTACCGTCATAAAAATCTATTGCTACATAGTTTTTCTTTTCTACATAAGTATGGAAAGAAAAAATGGAATGTAAGGAATGAATTCGTTCTATAGCAGATAAATGCCTAAATTTATAAAATGGTGAGTTTGGATTTTTATATTTTTCAGGAGGTGGGAAACTCCAATGCGAATGAAGACATTCACCATCAAACCAATCGAAAATTAATACATATCCAGATTGAACTGGAAAATGATCAATTAGTCTTATGAGCGATTCATGCTTTAAATCTTCATAGATAGTAACTGAATTTTTTAGCCTTTTAATAGCATCACCCGTTGTTCCTTCATATGCAATTGTTTGTGCTCCTGCGTATTTGATAAATTTCTTGTGACCATCTTTTTCTACACCAAAACTTATATTACCTGAGTCTTGCTGGTCAAAAACTGCAAATACGGTCCCTAATTTAATAAGCCAATCAAAATTATGATATTCTTTTAATTGGAATGTTACACTATTTAACTGAATTTCGACGGAATTATCTTTCATAGCTTACCTCACATTTAATATAATTAAGTTGTACATTCCACTATTCGACATATTTTATGGAAATCCTATGCTAACAATATAAAATTTTATAAATATAATGATAAATACTTATAAAGAGGTGAATACAATGGATCAACAAATTGTTATTAAACCGTATCAAAAAGACTGGGTTGAAGAGTATATAAAAGAAAAAGAGAAATTCTGTTCCTTGTTAGGACAAGAAATAATTGCTGTTGAACATATAGGAAGCACAGCAGTAGAAGGATTAGGAGCTAAACCTCTTATTGATATGATGATTGGCGTAACAGAACTGCAAATAACTGAAAAGTGGATTGAAGTTCTATCGGAAATTGGATATGAGTATGTTCCAAAAGATGCAACCAATTGGCGTTTTTTTAGAAAAGGAAAGTGGAGAGCGGGTACTCATCATTTGCATGTTTATATTTATAATAGTGACGAATGGAGGAACAATATTTTATTTCGTGACTTTCTAATAAGCCATGAATGGGCACGTAAAGAATATAGAGAATTAAAAGAGATACTTGCTATTACATATGCTTTTGATCGTGTTTCATATACAAAGGCAAAAGCGCCGTTTATTCGAAAAATATTAGAATTGGCTAGAACTCAATGAATTTATAGATTCTTATCTAACTAGTTTTGAAACCTCTTCCTACACTTTTTATAGGGAGGGGATTTTTTGTTTTTTCATGACTAAATATATAATTTCTAATTATTGGAGGCAAACTATTTTATTTATTTTGATATTTCTAGTACATTGGAAATATTAAGGGGGAATTAAGCAATGAAAGCTATTGTACATCAATATAAAAAAGGATTAGAGGGAGTAGGATATAAATTTTCACCTAAGATAAGTCCTAGTGCAGGTGAAGTAAAAGTAAAGTTAAAAGCTGCCGGGTTAAATCATAGGGATTTATTTATTATAAATAATAGAAAAGAAATGGATCTACCATTAGTAATAGGGTCAGATGGATCAGGAATTGTTACAGAAATAGGAGAAGGAGTTTCAAATATTACACTACATACAGAAGTTATTATTAATCCTAGTATTGGATGGGAACATGCTACTGAAGTACCGGAGTTACCGGAAGTGCTAGGTGGGCCGAAAGATGGAACGTTTGCTGAATATGTAATTGTACCAGTTGAAAATGTTGTAGAAAAGCCGTCATATCTTACTTGGGAAGAATCAGGTGTTTTATCTTTATCCGCATTAACTGCATACAGAGCGCTTTTTACTAAAGGTAGATTGAAGCGCGGCGAACACGTTTTAATTCCGGGAATAGGCGGTGGTGTTGCTACATTTGCCATGTTATTCGCGAAAGCAATTGGCGCAAAAGTGAGTGTTACTTCAAGGGTAGAGAATAAAAGGGAACTTGCTGCGAAATATGGTGCAGATATTTCTTTTCATAGTGCCGGAAATTGGGGAGAGAGCTTACAAGGTGAAAAAGTAGATTTAATAATAGATAGTATAGGTCCAGCAACTTTTTTGAAATATTTTGATGTATTAAAACCAAACGGAAGAATCGTGAATTTTGGTGCAAGCTCAGGAGATAAAATTGAATTACCATTACGCGCGCTATTTTACAATCAAATTGATATTATGGGAACATCCATGGGTAGCCGTGAGGAATTTAATGAGATGATAAAGTTTATAGAAAAACATCAAATTAAACCAATTATTGATAAAGTTTACTCGTTAGAAGAAGCAATTCGAGCACTAAGCCGTATGGAACGTGGAGAACAATTCGGAAATATTGTACTTCAAATGAATTAAAAAATATGATTTTACAATTAGTATATTTAAATGAACATGTTATGTATTCCAAACATGAAAAAAATACGAATCGCCTTATTATAAAGGTTTACGAACTTTATACATAAATAGCGTATAAAATTTGTTTTATAATTGTCACATGAGCAATAGTAAAATGAGAATTAGATGAGAAAAGTTTAAGCCCATTTTCATAATGGTATTGTATACTGTGTAAATCAAGAACACTTGTAAGTAGGGAGAGAGTATTATGAATTACACAGTATTTCGGTGGTTTAATAATTTTGCTGATTCATCCAAACTATTTGATACGATAATGGTTGCTATTACAAATAGCGCTGCATACGTAGCCGTTCTATTTATGCTTATCTTATGGTTTAATAATGGAAAGAAAGAGAATGCAATTAGAAAACAATATACAGTTTTATATACGACGCTTTCGGTTATTATTGCATTAGTAGTAAATGTTCTTATACACGCAGTATATTACCATCCGCGTCCGTTCGTATCACATGATGTACACCAATTAGTGCCACACGCAGCAGATTCATCATTCGTTAGCGATCATTCTGTACTTGTATTTTCAATCGCCTTCGTATTTATTCTTAGAGGAGAAAAACTGAAATATATCGCGCTATTATGGGCAGTGCTAGTCGGTATATCACGTATGTACGTAGGTGTTCATTATCCTTTAGATATACTTGGTGCAGCATTCTTAACGCTTATTACGAGCGCTTTAGTAATGCAAAGTACACGTATGTTTGAACCAATAGCGAAACTTGTATTCAAAATGTATGCATTAGTAGCGAGACGAATTCCTTTCTTAGCGAAATATAATCATATCACGTAATTTTCTTATAAAAAGTTCCCCTTTGGACATCCAGAGGGGAACTTTTTTATAGGAAATACGAAAAGAGTGTAGAGTGCTCTGTAATCAAGTTGTACTGATTAATATTCTGAAATTTCACGCACCGTATTTAATATATATAAAATAATGACACAAAATAACAACAGTTAGTTTCGTATTGTTTTAAAGGAATTAAAAAGAAAACTTCGAAACATATAGTATCGTAAACAAAAACTACAAATTATAAAACGCATCTTCGTACGAATCCATTCCAAAAGAGAGGAGATAAGTATGCAAAAACTTCAAACGAATAAAGGCGCTCGATATATGATGATTGCTTTTATTGTTTTGTTTCTTATTATGATTTTGCGTATAGTCTATATTCAGGCAGTAGGAGTCGTGCATAATGTAAATGTAAAGGACCTCGCGGATGAACAACATAATAAAAAAGGTGTTTTAGAAGCGAATCGTGGCACTATCTATGACCAAACGGGAAAGGTGTTAGTACAAGATTCTACAACGTATCGAGTTGTTGTGAATTTAAAAGGAAAAGATAAAGTGAAAAATAAAGATGAAACCGCACAACAATTAGCCGATGCGCTTGAAATTGATAAAGAAGAAGTATTAAAAAACTTTCATGAAGGGCGTACGCAAGTTGAAATTGGGAAAATTGGTCGGAACTTATCTAGGGAAAAGAAGGAAAAAATTAATGATTTAAAAATACCAGGTGTATCTTTTATGTCGGAAAAAGCAAGAGTGTATCCGAATGAAGACTTTGCATCCTATATACTGGGTTTTGCTAGACCAGATGATAAAGGGAATACGGAAGGGAAGTTTGGGCTTGAAAAGAGTTTGGATAAATATTTGCGCTCGACAAACGGGAATATAGAATATGTGGGTACACGAAGGGGGATTCCGCTTACAAATGATATAGGTAAAGTAGAACCTGCTAAAAATGGGAATAACGTGTATTTAACGCTTGATAAACAAATTAATAGCTTTTTAGAAGAAGCGATGAACAAAGCACAAGAGCATTATGATCCTTCTATGTTAATTGGCATTATTGCTGATCCAAAAACAGGAAAGGTTTTAGCGATGTCTAGTAAGCCTAGTTACAATCCTAATGTAGGTGATATCGAATACTTTTTAAATGATCCGATTGCAAATGCATATGAACCAGGTTCAACTATGAAAGTTTTTACGTTAGCAGCTGCCATTAATGAAGGTGTATATAACGGAAAAGAATATTTTCAATCTGGAAAATATTCCGTTGGTTCCTCTGATATAAAAGATCATAATGGTGGATTTGGATGGGGATCAATTACATTTGATGAAGGTTTTGAAAGATCATCAAACGTAGCTTTTTCTATTTTAGAAGATCAGTTACTGAAACCAAATAAATTTAAGCAATATATGAATAAATTTGGATTCAATCAAAAAACAGGAATAGATTTACCTGGAGAAAGTAAAAATACTTTATTATTAAATACGCAAATTCAACAGGTTACAACTTCTTTCGGTCAAGGTTCTACAGTAACTCCGATTCAATTAATCCAAGCGGCTACTGCTATAGCAAATGACGGGAAAATGATGCAACCATATATTGTTGATAAAGTTGTAAATCCAACAAACAAAGAAGTTATTATGGAAAATCAACCGAAAGAAATTGGGAATCCGATAAAAAAAGAAACAGCGGACAAGGTTAGAAGCTTAATGGAGCGTGTTATAACATCTTCAAAAGGAACTGGTACAATGTATAAAGTGGATGGTTATCCAATTGGAGGTAAGACAGGAACAGCACAAATACCGAATCCTGAAAACGGCCGATATATGGAAGGGAAAGAGAATTACATTTTCTCCTTTTTAGGAATGGCTCCAATTGATGATCCGGAGTTAATCGTATACTTAGCTATTAAGCAGCCAAAGTTAAAAGGAGATGAGTATGGAGCTCAGCCTCTTGCTGAAATATTTAAACCTGTTATAAAAAACAGCCTTGAATATTTAAAGGTGAAACCGTATACAGAAAAACAAATAGCTGATGCAACGAAGCAATCTCAATTAAAAGTACAAAATTATGTAAATCAATCGATGGGTACAGCAGAGAAAAGTGTAGAAAAAGAGAAGCTACAGCCAATAATTTTAGGAGAAGGAAAAATAATAAAACAATATCCACAGTCTGGCGAGGTCATGAGTGAAGGGGATCGTATATTTTTATTAGGGAATAACGCACAAATGCCAAATGTAAAAGGTTGGTCCATGCGTGATGTTATGTATTTCTCTAAGCTTTTGAAATTAGATTTGAAAACTTCTGGTACAGGTTATGTAACGAGCCAAAGTATTGAAAAAGGACAAAATTTACAAGAAGGAGATACACTAGAACTAGAATTAGAACCGCCGTTACAACCGTTAACAGAGGCGAATACGAATTAATTCAAACTTGTTGAAGAACCTATATCCAATAGGTTCTTTTTTAAAAATTTATGAGTAATTTCACGCACCGTATTTTTTAGAAAAAATAATAAATAAAATACTTAACAGTTACTAAAACAAAAAAACTTACATATATTGAAATTAGAACGATTGTTCAATTTTTGTATTAAACGATGGAAGGAGTCTACATTGAATAAAAGACGATATGATAGTGATTTAGCCAAAGAAATAATAGGAGAAAAAGCGATAGAGTTATTTTCCTTAAAAGGGTATACAAAAACCTCCATTGATAACATTGCTAAAGCCTCTGGTTATAGTAAAGGACATATATATTATCATTATAAAAATAAAGAAGAATTATTTGTTTATTTAGCTAAAGACAGTATGAAAAACTGGCATGATAAATGGAAAATGGCAGAAAAACAGTATACAAACGCAACTGAAAAATTATATGGAATGGCTAAATTTGTACTTTATAATTACAAAACGCCGTTATTAAGAGCGGGGCAAGAACTTGCCTCTGATCCGAGCACGAATCCTTCTACAGTTCAACAACTTTATGGTTTAGCTGTTGTCCCTTTAAAGGCATATCAACAAATTTTAGATGAAGGTATAAAAAGTGGTGAGTTTTATATGAAAAATGTTGAGGGTTCATGCCTTTTATTAGGTTCATGGCTAGGTGGATTATGTCAATTCATTCATTCAATTGAAATGGAGAAATTAGAAGTTTTATTTGAAGAAGCTATTAAAATTTTTTTACTCTCTATTTCAAACAAATATATGTAGCGTGACACGCGAATTAGAACGATTGTTCAAATCCTTACACTCGTCCGTTTTCATTATATGTATAAACAACAGGAGGTTATTTATATGGATGAGCAAAGAGTCGCAATTATAACTGGCGGCGCTTCTGGTATTGGTAAAGCTTTAGCCATTCAATTAGCAAATAAAGATATATTTGTAATTATCGCTGATATTAATGAAGCCTGTGGCCAAAACCTTGTGAATAATATAAAAAATAATAATCAACTAGCTAGGTTCGAATATTTAGATGTTACTAACGCTGGATCCGTAGAAGAACTTATTATAAAAATAGTTAATGAGTTTGGTAGAATAGATTATATGTTTAATAATGCAGGAATTGCTATGTATGGAGAAGTATACGATATGTCTTTGGATGATTGGAAACATATTATTGAAATAAATTTATTAGGAGTAATTTACGGAACACAATTGGCTTACCAATTCATGAAAAAACAAGGATTTGGTCATATCATTAATACTGCTTCTGCAACTGGTTTAGGACCAGCTCCCCTTTGTACCGCGTATGCAACAACCAAACATGCTATCGTAGGTTTAACAACTTCATTACATTATGAGGCGGAAGAATACGGTGTAAATGTAAGTGTGCTTTGTCCAACTTTTGTAGATACACCCATATTTAAAAAATCAATTGCAATTAATATGAATAAGAATCACATTATAAAACAACTAAAAACAAATAAGCCAATTTCAGCTGACAAGTTTGCTGAAATTGCACTGAAAGCTATTCATAAAAATAAATTAGTAATTTGTCCAATGCCATTAAAAAAAACGATGGACGTATTCTTTACTTTATTTCCTTATCTTCATAAAAAGCTAATGCGTTTCGTATGTCGAATTGGTCGTAAAGCAAAAATGACGGAAATATAAATATCTGATTATTTTTTATTTACAGTTAAAAATAATTGTGATAATATGGGAAAAATCAAATGCAGTGAAGAGAAGAGTAAATAAAATGAATTTTTCACAGAGAGCTCCATTTAGCTGAAAAGGAGTAAAAATTCTTTATTGAACCAAGCCTCTGAGCAGCGCATCGGAACCTATTATTAGGGGATGGTGTGACGGGAGCTCCCGTTATAGAGCTATGGTATAAGCATGAGTTAGAATGCAGTACCTGATAAGGTTAATATGGTGACATATTAACAAACTAGGGTGGCACCGCGATGATAAATCTCGTCCCTAAGATTAAAAGTCTTGGGGGTGGGATTTTTTTATTGTTTTAAAACAATTTGGAAAGCGGGGGCCAAAAATGAAAAACTTTCTTAAAGATTGGAAATATCCTTTATTACTACTGTCCGGTGTTGGTATTGCGAATTTAGGAGCATGGATTTACTTAATAGCATTGAATGTACTTGTCTATCATATGGGCGGATCAGCCTTAGCTGTTGCTGCTTTATATGTAATAAAACCATTAGCCACTTTATTTACAAACGCTTGGTCTGGGAGTATGATTGATCGTTTAAATAAACGGAAATTAATGATTCACCTCGATATATATCGTGCGTTATTTATCGCTATTTTACCTTTACTTCCGTCACTTTGGATTGTTTATGTATTTGTATTCTTTATAAGTATGGCCAGTGCAATTTATGAGCCAACTGCTATGACGTATATGACGAAATTAATTCCAGTAGAACAAAGACAACGTTTCAACTCATTACGTAGTTTAATAGGATCTGGTGCATTTTTAATTGGTCCAGCGATAGCAGGGGTTTTATTAATTGCGAGTACACCAGAGATTGCTATATATATAAATGCTATAGCATTTCTGTTATCAGGATTCATTACATTACTTTTACCTAATCTTGATAAGAAAGAAGCTTCGGATACAACAAGTAATACATTATCTCTTACAGTATTAAAAAAAGATTGGAACACTGTTATAAATTTTAGTAGAAAACATGTGTATGTCGTATGCGTGTACTTCTTATTTCAAAGTATGTTCGTATTAGCAACCGCTACTGATTCACTTGAACTATCGTTTGCGAAAGAGGTATTACTACTAACAGATAGTGAATATGGTTTTCTAGTTAGTATAGCTGGTGCAGGATTTATTTTAGGTGCCATAACAAATACAATTTTGTCAAAGAAATTAGCACCTTCACTTCTAATTGGAATAGGATCATTATTCATTGCAATTGGTTATTTAATTTATGCTTTTTCAAATGTATTTTTAATAGCTGCTATTGGATTCTTTATTTTATCTTTTTCAATGGCATATGCAAATACAGGATTTTATACATTTTACCAAAATAATATCCCTGTTCATATGATGGGACGGATTGGGAGTATATATGGACTTGTTATTGCAATAGTAACAATCTTTATTACAATATTATCTGGTGTTGCGACTCAGTTCATTTCTATACAACTTGTAGTTATTGTAGGTTCATTGATCATGTTATTTATTACTATCGTCTTGTGTGTGTTTACTTTATTCGCATCACAATCTAAGTTGTATTCTACTGAATCAATAAAGTGAAACTTTAATCAGGGGGCATCCCCCCACTGATTATCAGCCCTCACCAATCGGGCTTTTACGGGTAGCCCGATCCCTACTTAACTTCTTTGCTTTCGCTGAATTTTGAGATGGGGGTCTTACTGCCCACAGATAGCGGGATAAATTCGAAATGAACTTTGTGTTCTCATTAACAATTTATCGTATTTAATAAAAGGGTTCTTTCCCCTTTATATGGAAAAATCAATAAGGGGAAAGAACAATACTGAAAGATAAGGGTGGTTGTCGTGATAAAAACAAAAGATGAAATTGATAAAATTGTAAAAGAAATACAAAAGAAAATAGATTTCTCTGGAGTAGTTTTAGTAAAAAAAGAAAAAGACTTAGTCTATGAAAAAGCTTTGGGTTACGCAAACCAAAGTGAATGTATAAACAATACGATACAAACAAGATTTGGTATTGCCTCAGGATGTAAAATTTTCACTGCAATTGGCATCTGTCAACTTGTTGAAAAAGGTTTTATTTCTTTTCATACAAAATTAAAAGATTGTCTAGAGATAAAATTTCCAAACTTCGATGAAGATATTACAATACACCAACTACTAACGCATAGCGCTGGTATACCAGATTATTTTGATGAAAGTATTATGGATAACTTCGAAGATCTTTGGAAACAAACACCTATGTATCTATTAAAGGACTTAAAAGACTTTTTGCCATTATTCCAAAACAGAAATATGATGTTTGCACCTGGAAGTAAGTTTCACTACAACAATGCAGGTTTTATCATACTTGGATTAATAATAGAAGAACAGACGGGACTTAAATTTACGGAGTATATAGAAAAGAACATTTTTAATCCGATTGGCATGAATGATTCTGGCTATTTTTCGTTAGATAGATTACCAAGACATACAGCTCTAGGATATATAAAGGACGAAACCAACCAAAATTGGAGAACAAACGCCTACTCTATACCGATAAAAGGAGGAGCTGATGGAGGTGCATATGTTACTGCACCAGACATGCTGAAATTTTGGGCGGCCCTATTTAATAATGAAATTTTAGGAAAGGAATATACAAAATTACTTTTAACTCCTCACATTCAAGTAAATGATAAACAGTCCTACGGCTATGGAATATGGATTGAAACACGAGAAAACAAGGTATTCAAATATCATGTAATGGGATATGATCCAGGCGTCAGTTTTCGCTCGGCTATATATCCAGAATTAGGAATCACTTTAGTTATTCCATCGAATAAAGGGGCAGGACCTGAAAAATTAATGACAGAAATAGAAAGAGCTTTTTAATTATATGGATTTAAAAGAAGAGATACGAAAATAATTTAAACGGGTTCATGATTGTTTCTGTTTTGAAAAATATTTTAGTTAACGAGGAACCCTTTATTTATTAAATAAAGGGTTTTATAATTTCATAAAAATATATACAATTATATAGATTTTAGAATTTAAAAACATTACTATATAGTTTTAAATTTTAATTATTCATTCATATGAAAGGGCGTGTTGACAATTTGTATATGATCAACGGTAGTGTGTTTATTATTTTAGGAGTTATTTGTTATTTAATTGTACGTGGAATATTAATTGGTACCAAAAATACAAAACATGTGATTTGGTGGAAAGAAATAATAAGTTTTTTATTTGTGATCTACATTTGTATGGTTGTTGCAGTAACTTTATTCCCTTTACCAATCGGTTTTCCTTCTAATATTGAAAATCTAAATCGCTCGGTCAATATAATACCATTTGCATCAATTATTAAAGACATCAATCAAATTGGTAGTGCTTATGATGGAGATGCCCTATTTATGATTGGTCTAATTGTAAGAAATGTAGGCGGGAATATTTTATTATTAATGCCTTTAGGATTTTTAGCACCAATCCTATGGGATAAATATAAGAAATTCAAAAATACAATTTTATTAGGATTTTCTATATCAGCTAGTATTGAATTGCTACAATTAATTGAGTCTTTATTTAGTGGAGTGGGACGTATTACTGATATTGATGATGTGATCTGTAATGTTATAGGTTCTATTGTTGGATATTGTATTTATATTATCTTTTTAAAAGCTATTAATAAATTTAACATTCGAGTGTTGGGTAAAGCTAATTCTAAAGGTGTGGAATTAGTTGATAAATAGGAGTTTAAACGAGTTATTAAAGGCGTACGAGTAAAAAGTACGTCTTTTTATTTTTATAAATAATGCTTAAGGCTGATGAGAAATCACATTATCCATCTTACACTTGAAAGTAGCTATCGTATTTCAAGTATGGAATGAAAAGAGGAGAATATAATCTTTAAAGATAAACAAGTTTATAGGAGGATTCTAAATGGATATTTTACTTGTTGTTCTTATTATTGTTTTAATGCAAAGTAAAGAACGAAAAGTGAAAATAAACCGTATTTGGCTCATTCCGGCTTTGTTGTGTTTTGTAACAATCCAGTCCATTATTCATATGGGACAAATAACTTTGCTGCAAGGACTACTGTTTGTTGTAATGCTTGGAATTGGCTTAGGTCTAGGAATTATACGGGGAAGAGCTTTAACATTTCGATTAGATAGTAAAACAGGTCATGTACTACGAAAAGGAAATTGGGTAAGTGCAATAATCCTTCTTGTTATTTTAGGAGCAAAAATTATGATTAAACAAAGTATGTTTTCTGGTAGTACGCACCAGACATTAATGGTTGTAACAAATGCCTTTTTATGTATTACATTAGGCACTGTGATTAGTAGACGTTATTATATTTGGAAAAAATATAATGAATTAACACAAAAAGCGTAAATACATTCACCCCTTGTTTAACATTGCTAAGAACGGTAATACTAATTAACATTGAACTTTTACAACAAGGGATGATAATATGATATACATTTACACAGATTTTGGTGGAACACATACTACCTCACTAGCTGCAGCGTATCATTTGAATAAATTACCAACGGATCGCAAGTTAACGAAAGAAGAAATTTTGAATGTAGATTACTTTAATAAATTGAAAACAGAAGATATGGGAAAAATTATTTTTCATGGAATAGACGAAAACGGTCATCCTGTATATACGATTGGATGCGGCGCATCAAAAGTTGTTGTACCTGCGATGAAGCATTTAGGAGAAATCTTGCAAAAACATTATCAAAGTCATGAAAAGATTATTTTTTCTAATACATCACCAACCGTACCTTTACCAATGACTTTCGGTGGGCTGTTTTCTAGAAGGTTCCATATCGATTTTATTGGCGTACCGTTACTCGTATGGGGAGCAAAAATTTGCTGTGATAATATACAAAGGCTTGTTAGTTATACAAAAGAAGCTGGCCGATTAACGAATGATTATGTTGTAATTTTAGATAATGAAACTTTTAAATAGTATATGATAACAAGAAAATCGAGCAAATTCCTTGATTTTCTTTTTTATTTGTGAAATAGACAAGAAATAGTCACATTTAATATGCATCTACTATAGCCAAAACAATAAAGTCCTGTTACTATTACAGGGATATTCTCTTTTCGTAACATAAATATATAGAAAAGTCAGAAAAGAGGAATTGAATTAAGGGAGGAACAACATGAAGCGTGTTGCTTGGATTACTGATAGTACAACTGCGAGTTTTAAAACAGAAGGAGATAACTTTGTTATTCCAATTGAAGTTATTATTGATGGTGTGTCGTACAAAGATTGTGAAGAAGGTGTGCGTGAGCGCGTTTATAATGCTTTGAACGAAGGTAAAACTGTCACTACATCACAGCCTAACATTGGGGAAATGGTAGAGTTATTTTCGAAATGCAAAGAAGAATATGAAGAAGGATTTGCAGTTGCTATTAGCGGAAAAGTAAGTGGAACCTATCAAAATATGAAGTTAGCTGCAGAAATGGCAGGTTTTCCATTAACGGTATTAGACAGTGAAACAACAAGTTATCCAATGGATGAACTAATTAGAAAAGCGAAATCGTTATACAATGATGGTATGACTTTACAAGATATACACAAAACATTAGTAGATGAAAAAAGAAGACCTTTTCATGTATTCCCAAAGAGTTTAAAAGGTCTATATGCAAGTGGCCGTGTAAAGGGCATGCAATTTTTACTTGGAAGTTTATTAAGTGTTAACTTAATATTAGAAGTAAAAGGTGGAGAGCTTTTACTTGAAAAGAAAGTTCGTAAAATCCAAAAATGTCGAGAATATATTAAAAATGAACTTGAAAAAGAATTACCAAAAGTACTTCATATGTTCCATGCTAACGATAAAGCTGGAGCTGAAGAATGGATTGCAGATATTAGACAAGCATTCCCTGAAATGGATTTCAAATTATATCCATTACCAATTTCATTTGCGGTTCATGCAGGTGAAGGTACAATTGCAATTAGTTATTAAAGTAAGACCCGTGAATGATTCACGGGTTTTTTCAGAGTGTCGGGAAAGACCTTATATACTATAAGGTCTTTTGTACCTCTTAAAATGGCTTGAATAGCGTTTATTTGAGGTCATTAGGTAGTTAGAGATTGATGACTATCTTTAACGAAAAAAGTTGAAGTCATATTTTTTAATGTTAATAAATCAGAATATTCTTTCTTTTATTTCTGCAGTTACAATCTATTTACATATAAGATTATTAGGATTATATTGACAATGAAAGAGAAAACAATAGATGGAAGGGGATGTTTTTATGTTTAAAAAAGCAGCACTAGGGATTTCATCGTTAGCAATCACAGCGTTCGTCGGATTAGGGATGGCAACAGAAGCTTCAGCTGGACCAGCAGCACCACTTACTTCACTAAACGTCGTACAAGTAGAGTCTGAGCTAGGCGGGGTAGAAACAATTAATCAGAACAGCTTCAGCACATCGCGTAACCACGGGGGAAAATATTTATATATTACAACGAAAGAAATGGGCTATGGCCAAAACCCATTTGCTAAAATGAATGGTTCTAATGTAAAAAGTATTGATTCCACTATAATTGGGGGAAGACCAATCGTTGGCTGGTATTATAAATGGGATGCTTCTGGACACCAACAAGGAACCTTTGAGTACCAAAAGACATCTATAAATGCACCATTTAATACAATGCGTACATCAATTTATATCCAATAATTTTGAGAGCGTTCGCACATATAGAATAGTAAAAAAGGTACTTCTAGGAGTACCTTTTTTGATTTGAATCACGTTCATCTATATTTATAATCCCGATTCCACAGCAAGAATGCTTTCCATAAAACAAAATCCTAAACGTGTATAAAATTGTTATGAACGCGTAGTACAAGTCCTCTACAATAAAAGTGCGTAACCTTAAATATTTTAAACTCAATGAAAAAGGAAGAAACTTGTAGTACTTACGCCGCAGTTTTTAATTCATACATGAATTCACAGTTTTTAGATATATAGACATAAACGTACTACCTGCTACTCTTTTTTAAATTCAAGATTAAAAAAGGAGTAGCTAAACATATATAAGCTTAGCTTAATGGGTATGTGGCGGACCCCTAAAATTAATTACATCTTTTTCATAGTATAAATAATTTTGTATAGGGCGATGAAAGGATTTTTTAAAATAATAAAGAAGTATGTATAAACAAATATATATAAATGGTTGTGATTAGGATGAAAATCAGTAAGTTTGCAGAAGTAAATAATGTAAGTGTAGATACGATTAGACATTATATGGACCTTGGACTTGTTATTCCTGAGAAAAAAGGAAGTCACTATTTTTTTGACGAGTATTGTCAAAAGGATATAGAACTTATATTAGAGTACAAATGGCTAGGGTTTAGCTTGAATGAAATTAAAGAACTGTTTCTTTATAAAAATTTAGGGAAATCCTTAGACTATGAAAAGGATACTTTTTATCAATCTTTATTTAAAGTAAAATATGAAAAGATTGTACAAGAAATAAAAACCTTAAAGGAACGAAAAGATAAATTAAAGGAAGCGTTACATAATTTATCTATAGAAACTGAAATTTCGAGTTCAATTTTAGGGGTAGATTTAAAAGTACTTCATTTATTTAAATGTGTTAAGTGTAACGGAAATTTAATTCTTGAAGATGGCATTATCAATAAAAATCAAATTATTGAGGGAAAGTTAATTTGTAATTGTGGTGAAGAATACGCGATTATTTCAGGGGTTTTAACAGCTGGCAACTCATTGAAAGCGTGTGAAAAGACATCACTTGAAGATTCTATTTCGGATTATATCCATGAAACTGATACTGCTTTTTTGGAAAATGTTCAAAGAGGAGGAGAATGGGCGAAAAAGAAACTAATGCAACTAGATTTAAATGAAAAAATACTACTTGATTTAGGATCTGGTATTGGGTTCTTTTTACGAAATATTTATGAAGAACTACCGGAAGAGTGTTTATATATTGCTGTTGATCGAGATTTGAATAAACTTTTACTTTTAAAAGATGTAATTGAGAGAAGAAATGTGAAAAGAAATATTGTATTTATCTGTGCCGATTTTCTAAACATACCTATTCAGAATTATTCTATTGATATTGTAATTGATCAATCAGGTACAAGTAATTATAGTTTTGAACATGAGGAGTTCTTATTGTGCGAATTAAATTCCCTTTTTAAACACAATAGTTATTTATTAAGTTCGTTTATTTTATTTAATAAATTTAGTATAAATAGCCAAATTGCACCTAGACTCAGAGTGAATTTTACATCTGTAAAAGTAACGAAAGAAATCCAAAGTTTACAGTTTCAATCGATTGATGAAAGTACTTCAAATTATTTGACACGAGGAGGAAAGTACGAGGATTTCTTTGTTCAAGGAGAAGAAATTTATACATATTCATTTTTCGGAAAAAGATAAGGGCAATCCCGTCAAAAAAAGTCCGGTTTTATAACTGGACTTTTTTTGACGATTTATATTTATACTCTTTGCGATTAAAAGAAAAAGAGAATGTTAATCTAAATGTTTAGCACTCACTGGACAGTCTCTTGTCGGTGTATGTCTAGTAAGAGAAAAGATAGCCAAACCTAAAGATAATAAAACTAAAGATCCACCAACCCAGGCCATATTGGCGACATTATGTACTTGTTTTAAAGCTATACCTCCAACTGCAGAGCCGAGTGAAATTCCTATTTGTAGGGCTGAATTATTAAAACTTTGCTGTATATCTGACGTATCCGGGGCAGTTTGGATTAAATAACTTTGTTGAGGTGGTGCAAGCCCCCAACTCAATGCAGCCCAAACTATCATAACAGGAATAAATAGGATAATAGAAACTGCCGTAAACGGTAATATAAATAAGATTAGAGCAAATAGAGTAATAACTATCACAATACTTTTTTGAGCGCCTATTTTATCTGATAATACACCGCCAAACGCTCCGCCACTTACTGCAGCTATACCAAACACTAAATAAAATATGCTAATCCAATAAGGGCTTAGGTGAAACTTATTTTCTAAAAAAGGAGTAAAATAAGCATATAAAGTATAGTGTCCTGCTAACATAAACATGGTAGCTAGATGGGCAGATCCTAGTTTAAGACTACAAACGGCCTTTAATTGGATAGATAAAGGAGTTCGGTTTTCCTCTCCAGGTATTTTATCTAAAAATACTGAAATTAAGATAATAGACCCCAATGATAAAATAGCTATACATAAAAAAATAATTCTCCAGCCAAATGTGTTTGAAATTAATATGCCTAGTGGTACTCCTAGTACAAGTGAAGAACTAATACCCATATAAATTAATCCTAATGCTTTTGCTCGATAAGCGGGATTAACAATTTTAGCTGCAATTGTTAGGGAAAGTACTACAACTAAAGCAGTACTCATAGCAGTTAAAATTCTTGCTATCATCATAAAAGTAAAGTTCGGACTAAAATAAGTAAGTAGATTACCAATTAGAAAAATGTAAAGTGAAATAATATATAATTTTTTTCTTTCCACTTTACTTGTGAAAATCAATAATACAGGACCTGCTATTGCATAAGTAAAGGCGAAAATTGTAATTAATTGACCAGCGGAACTTAATGAAACATTAAAATCTTTAGCGATGTCTGGCAATATTCCTCCAACGATAAGCTCTACAAGACCTACCGCTATCGTTGCTAAAGCTAATATAAATACTTTGAAATTCATTTTTTATATTCCCTTCTCTGCATTATTTACCGTAGAACAAAAAAACTCCTGACTACAAACGCTAAAAGACGCATTTTGTAGTCAGGAGTTGTTGGTTCCTGGTAGAGACCCCCAAGCCATATTCTTGGAGTTATACATGATTCTCATATGTAATTAATCAACGTAATAGAAGATACCATATTATTTTTTAGATTTCAATAAAAAATTTGCATTTGTACATGTGATCTTATTAATCATTTTATTTTTTATCGTTGTAGGATGCACTAATATCTTCAGTTGATGTGCACGGGGTTAACCCCATCTTTTTTCATTTCTTTGTAGTAATTTTTAAACACAGTGTATTGATATTGGGTTAACCCGAGAATTTACACTTTATGTAATACAAAGAAAAGTGAGGGGAAAGTGATGGGAAGTTTACGATTACATATAGAAAATAAAAAAAGAAACCAAGAACTAAGAAATATTTGTTTATATTCAATTGCAAAAACAGTATCACTATTCGGTAGCTCTATTTATAGTTTTGCATTAGGATTGTATGTTTTACAAATAACCGGATCTGCGTTAAATTTTGCGATTACGCTCATATTAGGAACAATTCCAATGATTGTTATGAATCCATTTGCTGGTGTCATTGCTGATAAGGTTGATAAAAAGAAACTCGTCGTTTGCATGGATGTATTAAGCGGGTGCTTATTAATAACTGTTTATATATTAAGCAACTATTATGGATTAAACTTATTCATTATTTATACTACTACCTTTCTTATGACAGTATTTACAACGTTTTTTGGAATAGGATTAGAGGCCGTAAAACCGAATATGGTTACTAAAGAACGGTTAATGAGTATTAATTCTATAAGTAAAATTATCG
>Ga0209463_1000591_pt1 | contig 26267 bp, 26 predicted proteins | sample AgamicMgSfrz_FD_187169 | JGI IMG/M metagenome (GOLD analysis project Ga0209463, IMG submission 187169) | Agave microbial communities from Guanajuato, Mexico - Mg.Sf.rz (SPAdes) (version 2) | ecosystem: Host-associated > Plants > Phyllosphere > Phylloplane/Leaf | place: Guanajuato, Mexico... | reverse complement strand
TTGGTTTGGCTGATATCGATGTTGGTTTGGCTGATATCGATGTTGGTTTGGCTGATATCGATGTTGGTTTGGCTGATATCGATGTTGGTTTGGCTGATAAAGTTGCTGGTTTGGCTGATAAAGGTGCGGTTTGGCTGATAAAGGTGCTGGTTTGGCTGATAAAGGTGCTGGTTTGGCTGATAAAGTGCTGGTTTGGCTGATAAGGTGCCAAGTTTGGCTGATAAAGGTGCTAGTTTGGCTGATAAGGTGCCAAGTTTGGCTGATATCAGCTAGTTTCATACCATAACCAATTAATTTTAAGCTCTAGATTCCCTTAATCTTAAATATAAATACTAGAATATCGCTAATAAAACTATAAAACAGTCAATTTAGCATCAAAACTATTCACTTTCCACCTCTACAAAGCGAATTTTTCCACTTAAAACCCCCACATTTTGCATAATCTACTTTTCTCTCAGCCGACCCTATAACTATATCTTCATTCCTCTTTACCATTTATAAACTTACCATCACAACAATAAGTCGAAAAAATAGAAGAAATGTTGCTATTATTGCAAATCATTTCGAAGTGCGAAGAAAAATGTCAGAATATATTAACTTTTTAGAAAATATACTGTCAGGTTTTCTGACAGTATGAAAGACACTTGTCTAGAAGAAGATTATAATCCATACATGGAATAGGAGCAATTGGGAAAATATCCCGCAGCTTCATAGATAAAAAGACAATTATAGGGGGGCATATGATGTTATCCAAAAAAGCACTTTCTTTAGCTATGACAGCAACATTAGCACTAGGATTTATGAGTGGCTGTGCTTCAAATGCAAATTCTGATGAAGGCGGTTCTGGGGACAAAAAGGTAATTAAAATTGTCACGCAATCACCACTTTCTGGAGGTAGTGCAACACTAGGTGAAGCAATTAAATTAGGAGCACAATTAGCTATTGACCAACAAAAGGACAAGTTTGCTGAATTAGGATTTGAAGTTAAATTAGATGCACAAGATGATCAGGGCGATCCGAAAAAAGGGGTAGCGAATGCAAATTTAGTTGTTGCAGATCAATCTGTATTAGGAGTAGTGGGACACTTAAATTCAGGTGTTTCCATCCCAGCATCTGAAGTATATGAGAAAAATAATCTTGTCAGCGTCTCTCCTGCTAGTACGGCAACAGACTATACGGATCGCGGTTTAAAAACAGTTAGCCGTGTTGTTGCTCGCGATGACTTCCAAGGTCCTGCTGGTGCACAATATGCCGTGGAGACATTAGGAGCGAAGAAAATTTTCGTTGTCCAAGATAAAACGGCGTATGGTTCAGGTCTAGCAGATGCATTTAGAGCTGCGGCAGAAGAATTAGGAGCAGAAATTGTTGGATATGAAGGAATTACCGTTGGTGAAAAAGACTTTAACGGTGTTTTAAACCAAGTATCTTCTAAAAAACCAGACTTAATCTATTTCGGTGGTCTTTATGCAGAAGGTGGAATTTTAGTAAAACAAGCTCGTGAAAAAGGGCTAGATATCCCATTCATGGGTGGAGATGGTTTAGACTCGTCCACTTTTGTTGAAATTGCAGGAGACGCTGTTAAAAATACATTCCTTACTTCCGTTGCCGGAGATACAACGCTATCAGAAGAAGGAACGAAATTCGCTGAAGATTATAAAGCAGCTTTCGGAAAAAGTATAGAATCATATTCTGCATATGCATACGATTCCGCAGCAGTATTGCTAGCTGGTATTGAAAAAGCAATCAAAGATAATGATAATAAATTACCATCACGTGAAGATGTAACAAAAGCTGTACGTGAAACACAAGACTACAAAGGGGTAGTGACAGAAGTTGGATTTGATGAGAAAGGCGACAATAAATTCGCAAAAATCTTTATCTACAAATTTGACGAAGCCAAATACCCAGCTACATTAGATGGAGAAATTAGCCAATAAGCAAGTAAATAAAAAGGGTATGGATCAACCCGTACCCTTTTTATTTTTTTAAAGCCTTCCATATCAGAGTAGGTTACCAAATCAAAGATAAATTATTTTTACAGTAGATAGATAATAGTTGGTAAAAAGCAGATTCCTTTTGTAAGTTTGTTGTTTTTTGCATACATGGAGTGAGTTGATTGGAACGGAGGGTAATTGACTCCTGCGGGAAGAAGGGGAAAGGCAGAGACCCCACAGGCAAAGCCGAGGTGGCTCAGCTTCCTCCCCGCGGAAAGCAATTGCCTATAGTGGAAATCAACGGGTCTCATTCAAAATCCTAAAATAACAATCTTCGAGTAAATTGGAAATGCATAACTACTATCTATTAAACACAATTAAATCAAAAGTGTGGGGAAGAGAATGCTAACTGAAATCTTACAAACATTGCCGCAAGTTTTAATTGATGGATTAACATTAGGAGCTGTATATGCTGTTATTGCATTAGGGTACACAATGGTTTATGGAATATTAGAATTGATAAACTTTGCTCATGGTGAAATATTTATGTCAGGAGCATTCATTGGGACTGCTATCTTAATTACTTTAACAAGTCTAGGATGGACATCCATGTTACCTGCAGTAGTCTCGCTAATTATCATGCTTCTAATCACTAGTCTAGTCACAGGATTTTTAGGAATGGGAATAGAAAGAGTGGCGTATCGTCCGCTTCGAAAAGCACCTAAGTTGATCGCGCTTATCTCTGCAATTGGTATCTCCTTTTTATTACAAGACATCGTTCGTTTTATCACGGAATTATTCAAAGGAAATTACATCTTAACTTCGCCTAGTCTATTTTCCAACAAAATAAATATCGGATCCGTTTTTGGTTCTCATGCTGCAAGTTTTAAAAGCTCGTTTCTAGTTGTTATTATAGTAGCTGTTATTTTGATGGTAGGATTAGATTTCTTCGTTAATAAAACGAAGTGGGGCATGGCAATGAGAGCAGTTGCTCAGGATAGAGATACGGCATCTTTAATGTCGATTAATGTGAACAAAGTCATCTCTGTAACCTTCTTTGTAGGATCTGCTTTAGGTGGTGCCACTGGGGTATTATTTGCCGTCCAATATGGCACAATTGATCCTTATATAGGATTTATCCTTGGACTTAAAGCATTTACAGCAGCTGTATTAGGCGGTATCGGTAATATTCGTGGAGCGATGCTTGGCGGTATGTTAATTGGTTTAATTGAAATGTTTACAGCAGCCAATCTTTCTGTTATCACGGGTGGAGTGATGGGAGCAGAATATAAAGATGTTGTTGCATTTGGCATATTGATTATCGTTCTTATATTTAAACCAGAAGGCTTATTTGGAAAAGCCGTAGCAGAGAAAGTGTAGGTGTAAAAGATGGCTAACATGATAAAAACGATACAAACAAATAGGGTCGCCCAAATCATTCTTTTCTTTGCATATGTTTTGGTGACTACTGCTGCACTGGCCTTTTCGCAAAAATCAGTCATTGCCTTTTTGCTCCTACTATTATCGCTATTACTCCTTTATTATATGAATCTCGGAAATAAGATGAAGTGGATGATTGCTTTATTAATCTTAGTGATTGTTCTCCCAGTTTCAGCAAGTCAAGGGCCATCCTATCAAGCATATATGGAAGTAGCAACAATGGTAGGGATTTATGTCTGTATGGCTTTAGGGCTGAATATTGTTGTTGGTCTTGCTGGTTTGCTTGATTTAGGATTTGTTGCTTTCTTCGCTGTTGGCGCTTATACATATGGTATTTTTGCGACAGCACAAGCAAATAACTTCATGCCCTTTGGAACATACCCTTTGTCGGGAAATAGTTTTTGGTTTTTTATTATCATTGGGTTATTTGTAGCTGCCTTATTTGGCGTCTTATTAGGAATTCCAGTATTAAGAGTAAAAGGAGATTATTTGGCCATTGTAACATTAGGTTTCGGTGAAATAATCCGAATCGTTTTTAATAATTTAGATAAACCAGTCAATATTACGAATGGAGCGATGGGTCTTCCCAGTATTCAACAGCCAGAGCTATTTGGCATCACTTTATCACAGCCAAACCAATTCTATTATATTGTGCTAGTTATGTTTATCATCGTTATTTATGCAGTTACGAGAATGGAACATACAAAATTAGGACGATCATGGAAAGCGGTAAGAGAAAATGAGATTGCTGCGCAAGCTATGGGAATTCCACTTGTAAAAACAAAATTAACTGCATTTGCTATCGGAGCTTCTTTTTCAGGTATGATGGGAGTCGTTTTTGCGGCTAAGCAAATGTTTGTAGATCCAACAAGTTTCACCTACTTAGAATCTACTACTATTCTTGTAATGGTTATTTTAGGAGGAATGGGAAGCGTACCAGGTGTTATTTTGGGAGCGGCAGTTGTAACGATTTTGAATTTACAGGTGTTAACAGAATTAACTGGATGGTTAAGCCAAGTAACCACTATTCCTGATGCCTTATCTCCAGCAAAAATGCAAAGATTCATCTTCGGTGCACTTTTAATTACTATGACCTTATATCGTCCTCAAGGATTGATACCTGCTAAAAATAAGAAGTTTAATGACAAGAAATTAAAAGAGAGCATAGCAGAAAAACAGTAATCTACTAAATTGCTTAAGGGGGGCATCAAGTGAATATACTCGAAGTGAAAGGATTAACAAAAACATTTGGTGGGCTGGTCGCAAATTCCAATATTGATATGACTGTTGAGAAGAACTCCATTACAGCGGTAATTGGACCGAACGGGGCTGGAAAAACGACTTTTTTTAATATGATAACAGGCGTGTATAAACCAACGTCTGGAGAAATATTACTCGATGGAAAATCAATTGCTGGATTTAAGCCTCATGTAGTAGCCAAGCAAGGGATTTCCAGAACCTTTCAGAATATCCGCCTTTTCAGTGAGATAACGGTATTGGAAAATGTAATGGTCGGAATGCATAACCATATAAGAGGTAGCTTGATTGGTACATTGCTTCAATTGCCAAAGGCTAAGCATGAAGAAGAAGAAGCAATGAAAGAGGCATATCGGATATTAGAATATGTTGGGCTTGCTGATCTATTAAATGAAGCGGCTGGAAATTTATCATACGGGGCGCAACGTAGATTAGAAATTGCTCGTGCTTTAGCCACAAAGCCTAGCGTTTTATTATTAGATGAGCCTGCTGCTGGTATGAATCCGAAGGAAACAAATCTTTTAACCAATTTAATTCAAGATATGTGTAAAAAATACGACTTGACGATTATTTTAATTGAGCATGATATGAAGCTAGTAATGGAAATTTCTAATCATATTATCGTCTTAGATCATGGAGAGAAAATTGCAGAAGGTGGTCCTGAAGAGATTCGTTCCAATCCGAAAGTAATAGAAGCCTATTTAGGAAAAGGAGCGGTATCACTTGCTTAAAGGGGGTAGCAGCGTGGAAAAGATACTAGAATTAACGGGAATAGAAGCTTGGTACGGTGGAATTCAAGCATTAAAAGGAATTAGCTTACATGTCGATAAAGGAGAGATTGTTACCCTCATAGGAAGTAACGGTGCGGGAAAGTCGACTACCCTTAAATCGATTAGTGGGCAGGTTCCTATAAAAAAAGGCAGTATTTTTTATAATGGAAAGGATATTGCCAATATAGCGGCACATAAAACAGCCGTTTTAGGTATTTCTCAAGTACCAGAGGGGAGAAGGATTTTTCCTAAGCTTTCCGTACGAGAAAATCTATTGATTGGTGCGTTTGCAGTAAAGGACAAACAATTAATTGAAACAAGAATGGAAAAAGTATTTGAATATTTTCCACGGTTAAAAGAAAGAGTGGAACAAAAAGGTGGAACGATGAGTGGAGGAGAGCAGCAAATGCTGGCGATTGGACGAGCACTCATGATGCAGCCAGAAGTGCTGATGCTAGACGAACCATCGATGGGACTTGCGCCAATTATTGTAGAGCAAATCTTTGAAATTATAAAAGAGTTAAACAAACAAGGAATGACTATTTTATTAGTAGAACAAAATGCATTCCAAGCATTGCAAATTGCTAATAGGGGATATGTTATTCAAACAGGAGAGATTGTGTTAGAAGGAACAGGAGAAGAACTAATTACAAATAAACAAGTGCAGGAAGCTTATTTAGCTTAAGGGAAGAAAAAAAAGGAGAAGGCTTTTTAAGAGACCTTCTCCTTTTTCACGACTAGATTAATTATTTAAAAATTTAACACAAACTGGTTCTGGTGCCTCGATTCCTGATTGCAATAAAGTTAGTTTTCCAGTAACCGTATCTCTTTCAAATAAAGTCAGTGTATCTGATTGTTCATTTGATGCAAGCAGGAATTGTTCTGTTGGATCTAAAACAAAATCTCTTGGCCAGTTTCCTTCTGTAGAAGTTCGATCGATAAAGGTAAGTTGACCAGTTTCGCTATTTACTTGGAAGATAGCGATAGAATTATGCCCACGGTTACCAGCATAAACATAGTTTCCGTCTGAAGAAAGATGGATTGCACTTCCTTGGCTATTTTCCGTGAAGTCAATTGGTAAAGTAGAGATGTATTGTAATTCCTCAAATGCTCCAGTTTCGGAGTTAAAAGATAAAGCAATGACTTCATTGCTTAATTCTGTCATGACATAAGCAAATTTTCCATTAGGATGGAAGGCAATATGTCGTGGACCACTTCCAAGTTTAACGGATAAACTGCTAACTTCTTCTAGCTTCCCATTAACAAGCTTGTAAGTATCTACTCGGTCTGTTCCTAAATCAACAGATACAGCATATTGATCATTAGGACTGAAACCAGCAAAATGTATATGGGGTTTTTCTTGGCGAGCAGTATTAGGGCCTGTCCCATAATGTTCAATAATAGAGGCAACACTGTTTAGCGATCCATCTGTATTTAATGGGTAGGATTCGGCCGTTCCTTTATGATAGTTTGCAGAAAGGACGATTGTTTTATCTGCATCCACACTTACATGACAAGGAGATGCCCCTTCTGAATATTCGCTGTTAATAAGTGCAAGGCTGCCATCTGAATGAATAGAATAAGCAGAAACACCACCTAAAGAACCTTCTTTACCGACTGCAAATAAGTGCTTATTATCGTTTGTAACCGTTAAATAGGTAGGGTTTTCAATTTCAGCAACAAGCGAAACATCTGTAATTTTTTTCGCATCTGTATCTAATACAAATGAATAAATACCTTTACTAGTTTTCTTTGTATATGTGCCAATGTAGCCAGTGAATTTTGTCATAAACAGATCTCCTTTAACATTTTTACAAAATTAATACTATTTATTAATTATAGCATGAGCCTACTAGAATGGTACAAATTAGCATCTGTCTATACAAATAAAAGTATTATTTCTTTCTATTTTCCCTTATTTGCTAACTTGAAACAAGTTATGAAATTTGAATTTTCAGCAAACAATGTTGGGGCATGCAGGAACTTGACGGTGCTTGTCGAATTTCTTGTTTAATAATAAGAATAAAAATAGAGAAGACAATCCATACTAAAAAATTCAGGAAGAAGCTAAAAAGTGGAAATCATTAGTATAGCTGAAAGGATAGGATAATGAAGAAAAGAATTTGGTTTAATCAATGGTTCACAACTGTTGCACACTTTATTGAAATGATTCGGTATAATTCAGATGGGATTGAATTTGAAGTATACGGTACATCTACCAATGAAAATGCTCTCTATTTAAGTTACTGTGATGCTGCATTTATGGAGCCTGATACATATGGGGAAGAGTATGTTCAATTCTGCTTAGCGTTTTGTCGTACACATTCGATAGATATATTTGTTCCTCGTAAGGAAAATGTTCTTATTTCCAAGCACATTAAGCAATTTGCTGAGTTGGGAGTGAAGGTTCTGGTTTGTCCAGATGCTCGGTTAATGGAAATGCTCGATGATAAGGAAGCTACCTATCGATTAATAGAAAATCACTCTCTTTTGAAAAACTATGTTTCGATTCCAGAGTACTTTATTGTAACGAATGCAGAAGCATTTAAAACAGCGTATAACCGCTTAAAGGAGATGGGGCATAAAGTATGCTTCAAACCTGTAATAGGGGAAGGCGGCAACGGTTTTCGATTAATTAAAGATCAATTGGATACCATTGAGGAGCTATTTTACAAAGGTGTTTCCCATCAAATCACCTTTGATCATGCATACAGTATTTTGAAACAACAAGCAGTATTTCCTCCTTTAATGGTGCTGGAATATTTGGATGGGACAGAATATAGTATTGACTGTTTAGCCTATGATGGAGAACTAATGGCAGCTATCCCAAGGAAAAAAGGCAAAGGAAGAGTAAGGGAATTAGAAGAAAATCAAGAATTAATAACATTAGCAGAAAAAATAAATGAAGCTTTGGAAATTCCATTTGTCTATAATATTCAAGTTAAATATAAGGATGGAAAGCCGAAACTATTAGAGATTAATCCAAGGATGTCGGGAGGCCTCCATTATAGCTGTCTTGCAGGAATCAATATGCCTTATCGAGCGGTAAAGGTATTAATGATGGGCAATAAAGCTATAGAACGTATAGAGCCGCATTTTGGAATTAAATCAAGCTATTTAGAAAAGGAAGTAATATTGAAAGATATTACTGAAAAAATTTCGCAGGAAAGAGCGTTTTTTTCTTAATTGTAGCACCTAAGTATAGTTTGTAGAGAAAAGTCGAATTCTTAGCATAAAAAGAATTCGACTTTTTTGAATGATATTCATTGAACGATTCTTACATATGAAAAAATACCAGTTTATCGACAAAAAGATGTGTAAACACTTTCACGAAATGTTCTTTATAAAAAACGAAAAGATATTGACATAGCGCACGAGTAAGCTTATATTTAAATATATAAAGGGGGCTTTATATAAAAACGTTCTTAATAAAGAACCGATAAATACAACAGAAAAATACATAGACTATATATTTTCTCGTCTTGTTCTTTATTAAGAATTAGTAAAAGGGGGAATAATGATGAAATCTGTATTAATAAGAATGAAAATCAACCAAAGTATGCGTCTTGCGAATAAGTATTCATTGAAGTCCAATAAAGCAAGGGGAGGGTTAGAAAGAAATCATTATTTCCAAAAATATATTTTTTACTATAATAGAGCTCAGTTATTAGAAGAAGACAGAATCAAGAATAAAGCAGCTATATAAAAGAGAGTTATTAGTAGCCATCATATTATTATTTTACCTTTTGAAGTAGGTCTTAGCCATATAAGTGGAAAGGCCTATTTTATTGTATTTTCAGAAAATAACAGTTGTGGAAAAACTATTAGGTTATTAACGTATTTACTCACAACAAAAATGTTGTAAATATAGTACTCCACAGCTTTATCCACATTATCAACAGGTAAGGCATGTGTTTATCCACAGAAATGTAAGGGTTTTACAAAAAAGAGGAAGAAGATTGTTCTTATCCAATCTCTTCCTTTTTAAATATCTTTTTCTTATTTATTATCTTTTCTACTAGCAGCTCGATCAGCCATTTTAAATTCATGCTGATATGTTACTGCTTGCATGCTAGATAGTGTATGCTTCGGTTTTTGTTTTTTCTTTCCTTCCACTTTACAACATTCCTTTCCATTTCGAGTATGTTCTTTATTCTTTCCTAGTTAGATAAAATAGATTCAGAATGTGAACGAATTTTGTTAAAGGCAAAAGTACTGCGATTCTCCTTTTAATATGCTACATTCTAATTAGATAAAGTGAAACTTCCATCAGTGGGGGTTTTCCTTCCTCCCCCACTGATGGTTAGCTGAACCAATCGGACCTTTACGGACAGTTGATCTTCCTCGTATTCTCATAAGCTTGAGGTGGGAGTAGAGTGGGATAAAAGTGACGAGAAAGAAAAAGTTAAAAATAGATAACAATGTGGTGATTGGATGATTATAAGTAAAATTACAAGGCAAAAGGAATTGAATGACCGCTACAATATATTTACGATGAAGCAGGGCAAAGATGTTTATGCCTTTAGTGTGGATGAGGCTGTACTGGTTAAATACCAGTTGCGAAAAGGGATGGAGTTAGATTCTCTTTTATTAAATCAAATCCAGTATACGGATGAAATAAGAAAAGGCTATCATACGGCAGTTAGATATTTGGCTAAAGTGAAAAGAACGGAAATGGAAGTAAGAACACATCTCTCTGCTAAAATGGAAAATGATTCATTAGTTTTGGAAGTGATGACGAAATTAACAGATATGAAATTTATCGATGATGAAGATTATGCTTTTTCTTATGTACGCACCCAACGCAATACGACAACAAAAGGGCCAGAAGCAATTAAAAGAGAACTGAAGGAAAAAGGAATTCGGATGGAATTAATTGATCGTGCGATGGAGGAGCTTTCCTATGAGGATCAAGTGCTGGCTGCCCAAAAAATTGTTGTAAAGTTTTTAGCTGGAAAGAACAAGGATTCAAAGAAGATATTAATGCAGAAGCTAGATCAGACACTAGTGAGAAAGGGATATACAGCTGATATTATTCAAGAAGTAAAAAGAATGCCGGAGGTTCTTGAAATGGATACAGATGAATTAGAAACTGTTCGTATTCATGGCGAGAAGGCAAGAAGAAAATATGCTAAATATACAGGATATGAATTTACGCAAAAGATGAAGCAATTTTTATACCGTAAAGGATTCTCGATGGATCTTATCGAACAGTATTTAGACGAAATGGAAAGGGAAATCTAATTTTTTGCCGATTCCAGAGAATTTTATTAAACTAGTTGGTAGTGGAGGGGAATATAAATGCTGACAAAAAGATATAGCATGATGACAGAACATGAGCTCCGTATGGAAATATCCACTTTAAATGATCAAGCAAAAAAGGCAGAACAGCTTGGAATGGTTAATGAATATGCCGTTTTAGAAAGAAAAGCGGTTCTTGCAAAATCCTATTTATTAGATCCGAAAGAATATAAAGCAAATGAAGTATATGAAATAGAAGGAGCTCCTGGAGTTCTTTTTCAAATCGATTATATGAATGGTGTGTTTGCCTGGGGAAGACGCAAGGTGGAAGGAAGCCAAGAAGAAGGGATTCCTATCGCCCTTTTAAAAAAGAAAAAATGAGTAAGGAGGAGGGACCTGAAATGGTCTCTCCCTCTTTCCTACAGAAATAAACGTTTTTCTTATTTTTTAGGTTTGCGATGAGAGGAAGCGTGCATTCTCTCTTGAGGATGTGTATTGATTGTGCCATTTGCTCTTTTAGAAGCGTATTCCGCTTTCGCTCTCGGTTCCCCTTCAAGCTTAACATCATTTGGATTATCTACATTTCCCATCGTTATACCTCCAAGAATTAACTAAGTAAACAGTAATAAACTCATTTTTGTTTATCACTATGGATAGTATTTGTTATACACCAGCAATCTATAAGTAAAAACAGAAAAAGAAAGAAGGAATGAAACGATGCATGAGGCACAAAAGAAATTAGTCGAACGGCTATTAGAGCTTAATTCTTTTATTTCAGTAGGGCAAGCACAAACATGGGTTGAATTATTATGGGAAGATTTTGAAGCTACTTATGCCAAAGCGGGTCGGAAATATCAAGGCGAAGAAGTAACAGAAAAAGTAGTCAGTCAGTGGATTGAGAATTATGGTGGAAAACTTCATGAATTTGTGGCAGAAAACCCAAAATATAAAGAATTCCTGACAGATGACAAAAAGAAATTACATTAAGAAGAAGCGAGACTAGGACATAATAAAATAAAAAATAGGTAAAGGCGAACATGCTCTAATTTAGCACTTAAATGGTTCTTTCCCTATACTGGTTATTTATGTTTCTTAATATAGTTAAGTATAGAAACTATGTTGTTCCATTGCGCTACAGACACTCGCTTTCCGCGGGGAGGAAGCTGAGCCCCCTCCTTGCATTGAACTGCGGGGTCTCAGCCTTTCCTCTACTTCCCGCAGGAGTCGAGTGTCTTCCGCTCCATTCCACTTCGTTTTTAAAGGCTATTTTCGAAAACCTAATTCTTTTACCAAGAAAAAAATGAAATAGATTGGAAAATGAAGCAGCCTGAATACACGTAGACTCCGGTGGGCACAGCGCGAGCCCCACGGAAAGCGAAGTGTATTCAGGCTGCGGGTGATTATCACAGATCTTCTTTTTTACATGAATAAAAACCCAAACAATGATACGAACTATTTTTTACATCAATCTTCGTATCATTGTTCGGGTTTATCTTCGGCTGGAATACTTATATCCCAGCTTCATTTTTCATACTAGTTGGTAAGGATATCGAGTTTCTTCTTTAGTTTATCTTCACTAAAGATCCATCCTGTGTAAGAGGTTATGATATTCAAGTTTAAATCAAGATGAACAACAGCCACAAACGGATAATGTCCATTACTTCGATAGCGTAAGTCAATAAACCGAACTTGGTATTGGTCCTCCAGTTCCTGTACTTCCCAACGGAATACAGGAGAAAAGGATAAGAAGGCAGATAAGTTCTTATCTTTTTGTGCTGCTGCAAGTGATGGTGTACTTGGAATCGGAGTGCGTTGAAATTTATCGTAAATTTCAATTTCGTGTTGATGAGAGCGGCCAACATAAAAGGATTCCTCTGTCATAACTGCGATCCGCCAATGGTTATATCTCATTGTTGGTGATAAAATAATTTCCGTTGCATCTGGAATCATCTTTTTAACACTTCTTTTTACCTTCAGCTGTGTAAAGATGCGAAGTAAATAATAGCCAATAAGCACAATAAAAAGGGTTAAAAAGGTATATCCAGGATTTGCGCCAAATACCCAAAACAAGATGGCTACAATATGCAGAGAGAAAATGATCGGATCAAATGTATTAATAATCCCTAATGCAACCCATTTATTTGTAAAAGGACGTAGGGCCTGTGTTCCATAAGCGTTGAAAATATCAACAAAAACATGCAGGAAGACCGCTATAAAAGTCCACAGCCATAAATGGAATAGATTCACCTCTGGAAAAACTGGGTACAGAACCGCAAGAATGACTAGCGGCCATAGGATAACTGCCGGTATGGAGTGGGTTACGCCACGATGATTGCGTATATAAACAGCATTGTTTCTTAATTTTAATACTGTATCGATATCTGGTATTTGTGAGCCGATGATTGTTGCGATGATGACACTTGTCGTTGTTGCAGGGTTTGAAGCAACAACAGGGTCTAGTGTAGCAAGCCCACCAAGTGCAATCCCCATAACGATATGTGTTCCTGTATCCAAAATACCAAACCTCCCTGATTTTTCTCTCCGAATTATTTGGATGAAAACACCATAATTACAATAAAAATATGCTTTTCTTTTTTCTCAACAAAAGATACACTACAAACAGTTAAAGAAATTCGCATAACGAAAAATGCGGATAATGTTATTAAATAATAAATATAGCTGACAAACAATCGGACAATCGCGTAATTTTTTTAAAAAATAGCTCTTCTATTTAAAATGAGGAAAATTTACTTATTTATACTTCATTTAGATATTAAATTGGCGAGGATAGATTTAAATTTGATAGTTGAATTTGTGATACTTTCATTCTATCCCATTCCATCCTATGATGCATACCATGTCCAAAAGAATAAAAAGAAATCTATTTAATGTTATTCCCCAAAAAATTAATAATTAACATCTGGAGGTTTATAGTGACGGAAAGGCAAGAAATCATTAAAAATCAAGTGAATGTCGAGCAATTTAGAGAAGATTTATTAAATTGGTTTACGGAAGAACAAAGAGAGCTTCCATGGAGACAAGATCAAGATCCCTATAAAGTATGGGTATCTGAAATCATGCTCCAGCAAACAAAGGTCGATACGGTTATCCCATATTTTAATCGATTCGTTTCTCAATTTCCAACAATAGAGGCATTGTCTGAAGCGGAAGAAGAGAAGGTATTAAAAGCTTGGGAAGGATTGGGGTATTATTCAAGAGCAAGAAATTTACATGCTGCCGTTAAGGAAGTTCATGAAAAATACGGGGGAAAAGTTCCCAACACGCCTAAAGAAATTGCAGGCTTAAAGGGAGTCGGCCCCTACACAGCTGGCGCGATTTTAAGTATTGCATATGGAGTGCCAGAGCCGGCAGTAGATGGAAATGTAATGAGAGTTTTATCGAGAATCCTATCTATTTGGGAAGATATCGCCAAACCGAAAACAAGAAAAACATTTGAAGAAGCAGTACGTGTTCTTATCTCGCATGAGAATCCTTCTTATTTTAATCAAGCACTTATGGAACTTGGTGCCTTAATTTGTACACCTACTTCTCCTTCGTGTCTGCTTTGTCCAGTGAGGGAACATTGTCATGCTTTTGATGAAGGGACAGTAACAGAGCTTCCTGTAAAGACAAAAAGTAAGAAACAAAAGACGGTACAGCTTGCGGCAGTCGTCTTAACAGATGAGAATGGAAGAACATTGATTCATAAGCGACCAAATACAGGGTTGCTGGCGAATCTATGGGAGTTTCCTAATATGGAAATCGTTCAAGTGTTGAGAAGTGAGAAAACACAGCTTGAAGAAAAGCTTTTAGAAGACTATCAGGCTAAAGTGGAAGTTGGCGAAATGATTACAAGAATTGAACATGTTTTTTCCCATTTAATTTGGAATATCAATGTATATAGTGGAAAATTAATTGATTTAAAAGAGGAAAAAGAAGATTTACGAAGAGTGAATGCGGAAGAAATTGAACCTTTCCCATTCCCAGTGTCTCATCAAAAGATGCTGAAATTTTTACCAGAGCAAGTGAAGAAAGGGTGACCATATATGGTGGTCACTCTTTCTTAATCATAGCTTACTTCTGTTCCGTGTGTATAATCAGCTTCGTTTCTTTTTAATCCGCCTCTATTTTCAATCTCCTCTATTATCCCACGGTGAATACTAGTACCTTCACTATTGAGATAGGGAGTCATTTGCTGCAAGGAATGATGAAAATAGGCAAGTTCAGTATCCTTCCAATCAGATTTCGCAATCATTGCTAATTCGGTCATATCTCTTCCAACATACATATTAAATACCTTCCTTTACTTTTCCCGTATTACTGTCTATTGTGCGAATCTTGATTGCGAACTATGCATAAATAGAGGTAAAATGAGAAGTAAATGGATGGGAAAGGAATTAAAAAGAATGACAAACAAAGTAGCATTAATTACCGGAAGCAGTAGAGGAATTGGAAAAGAAACAGCGATTCGCTTAGCAAAAGATGGCTATGATATTGTTATAAACTATGCAAGAAGCAAAAAGGCAGCACAAGAAACAGCTGATGAAATTACGGCATTAGGAAGAAAGGTTCTATTAGTCAAAGCAAATGTTGGCGATGTGGATAAAATAAAAGCAATGTTTGCAGCAGTAAAAGAAGAATTTGGAAGACTCGATGTTTTTATTAATAATGCAGCATCTGGGGTATTAAGACCAATTATGGAATTAGAAGAATCTCATTGGAATTGGACGATGAATATTAACAGCAAAGCATTATTATTCTGTGCTCAAGAAGCGGCAAAGTTAATGGATAAAGGTGGCAAAATTGTTAGCATCAGTTCATTAGGAGCAATTCGCTATTTAGAGAATTATACGACTGTTGGTGTTAGTAAAGCGGCAGTTGAGGCATTAACAAGGTATTTAGCGGTTGAATTAGCACCGCAAAATATTGTGGTAAATGCCGTGTCCGGTGGTGCAGTAGATACAGAAGCTTTAACACATTTTCCAAATAGAGAAGAATTGCTTCAAGCTGCAGCTGAAAAAACACCTGCTGGCAGAATGGTTGAAATGGAAGATCTCGTCAATGCGGTTATGTTTTTAGTAAGTGACGATTCAAGTATGATCAGAGGACAAACGATTATCGTTGATGGTGGTATTTCATTACTAGTATAAGACGTTACTAGCAACAAATTAACTAAAAAGCATTGGTATAAGAAAAGGGGATTTTCCTATTAAGGAGAATTCCCTTTTTATTTTATCGGAATAGATTATCTGGATTTTATTGGTAATAAAAAACTTTGGATAGAACTGAAACGTCTGGGACAAATTAATATGCGTGGAGGTGATATTCATGGCTAAAAAATCTGGTGTAACTCAAACTGGAACTAACATTCAAGAAGTAAAACAACAAAACGCTCAATCTGCTGGTCAAGGTCAGTATGGTACTGAATTTGCTAGCGAAACAAGCACTGCAGAAGTAAAAAAATATAACCAACAAGCAGAAGCTAAAAAAGCTAAAAACTCTAGCAAATAATGCAAACAAAGGGCACTTCACTTACGGGAGAGTGCCCTTTGCTTTTGTCAAAAATAGTCATCATCATTATATTATTTTTTTTAGTAGACATTTAATGAGTACATAATTGTATTGAGGCTGTGAATTTGATTAGAATGTTCGACAAAACTTCTCTTTTGTCTACAGAAGTAGTCAAAGGAATAAACATACATACGAAGAAATAGTAAAAGGAAGATTTAATAGAAAAGGGTCTATTTATATATACGAATGCAGAACCTAAATTAAAAGAGTAGGATGTGTTTTTTCATGGATGTATTTAACGGATTAGTTGGAGAACAAATGCGAATAATGGAAAAACTGTTATATTTACAAGGCGAATTAGAACGGTGTGAAGAAATAGAGGCACAATTACAAATACTACAAAAAGAAACGGAATTAAAAGAAGTGCAAATAGAAATTATTAATATGAAAGAAGAGCTCAAAGAAATACAGAAAATTTTTGAAATCCAAACAGAAAAGGTCATTAGAGTCTACCAAGAAAATGAACTGAAACTATCTTCTAGTTCATAAAAATATGGAATATTTAAAACCATTGTGTAATTTCAATGGTTCTTTTGTTTTAAATTTACTAGAGAACCGTTATAATAAGAAATAAGAAAAAAGAGGAATCGTACTTTGTTGCCTTAAATGAAATAATGAATCGCTTTTAGTATGTAACAGGTTACAAAGCGTCCGTCAATAGAAAGTAGGGGAGAAATAAAAATGGGCGTACCTATCGAGGGTGAACCAATACAAATTCACAGTTACAAGCATAATGGGCACATCCATCGAATCTGGGACGAAACAACGATACTTAAAGGGACGCAGAACTTAATAATAGGTGGTAATGATCGTACAATTGTTACGGAATCAGATGGAAGAACGTGGGTAACGCGTGAACCTGCAATCTGTTATTTTCATTCACAACAATGGTTTAATGTCATTGGCATGCTTAGAGAAGATGGCATTCATTATTATTGCAACCTAAGCTCACCGTTTATATACGATGGAGAGGCACTTAAGTATATTGATTATGATTTGGATATCAAAATATTCCCGGATATGACATTTAATTTGTTAGATGAAGATGAGTACGAAAGACATCGCCAAGAAATGAAATATCCAGAGGTCATTGATCATATTTTGAAAACGCAAGTAAATCAATTAATACAATGGATAAGACAAAGAAAAGGTCCCTTTGCACCAGATTTTGTTGATTTGTGGTATGAAAGATACTTAACGTACAGAAGTTAATATGGAAGACTGAAAAAAGCATGTTGAATTTCAGCAGGCTTTTTTCTTATGCATAAGCTTCGAATAGTGATAAAATGGTTCCTTGTTATTAAAGTGTGAAAGAATTTAGAAGAGAATGATGGGGGTTAAAAATCTTAGGGAGCGTTTTCGGTTGGTGGCATGAGGAAGAGGAAATAGAGAGGGGATCTCTGAGCCTGTTTTGGTTTTAAAAGAGGGAAAAAGGGACCAGAGAAGACTCCTCAGTGCCCGTTTGGACGTTGGAAGAGGGAAAAAGGGACCAGAGAAGGCTCCTCAGTGCCCGTTTGGACGTTGAAAGAGAGAAAAAGGGAACAGAGAAGACTCCTCAGTGCCCGTTTGGACGTTGGAAGAGAGAAAAAGGGAACAGAGAGAGCCTATCAGAGCCCATCCCGCTTTCGAAAAAAGCAAAATGCAATTTTAAGGTGGTCAGTAGGATGCAAATTTATTTATCAATGTAGCTTAACACTCTAAAGCGGAAATCAACCAACTCCATTAAAAAAGTAATTTTCGAGAAAGAATCACAATCAAGTTTTCTAAACAGAAAAAACGGAAATAAAACAAGTGCAGCAAGAGAGGGGAGTATATGTGGATAGTATTAAAAGGTATATGACCTTTGTAAAGCCATATCGATGGCAAATCATTGGGACAATCATCATCGGTATTGTGAAATTTGCGATACCGCTATTAATACCATTGCTATTGAAGTACGTAATCGATGACATAATCAATAACACGACCTTAGACCAGACAACTAAAATGAGTAATCTATGGACAATCATGATCATCACGATGATTATTTTTATTGTGGTGAGACCGCCAATTGAATATTACCGTCAATATTTCGCACAATGGACTTCTAATAAAATATTATATGATATCAGAGATCAGCTTTTTATGCACCTGCAAAAATTAAGCTTGAAGTATTATTCCAATACCCGTGCAGGAGAAGTTATTTCCCGTGTAATAAATGATGTGGAACAAACGAAAAACTTCATTTTGACTGGTTTAATGAACTTATGGTTAGATGCCGTAACGATTTTAATCACAATTGGAATCATGTTTACGATGGATGTGAAGTTAACTTTTGTCTCTATTATTTTGTTACCGTTTTATGCCCTTTCCGTAAGCTATTTCTTCGGTAATTTACGTAAATTGACAAGAGAAAGATCACAGGCTTTAGCTGGCGTGCAAAGCTTTTTACATGAAAGAGTTCAAGGGATTTCTGTTATTAAAAGCTTTGCTACCGAAGATCATGAACAAAAGCATTTTCAAAAGTATAATAATACCTTTTTAGAAAAAGCAGTCGATCATACGAAATGGAATGCTAAAGCATTTGCGGTAGTTAATACCATTACCGATATTTCTCCATTGATTGTGATTGCTTATTCAGGCTATCAAGTGTTGAATGGCGATTTATCTTTAGGAGCGATGATGGCATTTTTTGCTTATATTGAAAGATTGTATAATCCATTAAGAAGACTAGTGAATTCCTCCACGACGTTGACGCAATCGATCGCATCCATGGACCGGGTATTTGATTTAATTGATGAAAAATACGATATTCAAGATAAGCCAAATGCTGTTCCTTGTAAAAATGTAAAAGGAGACATTACTTTTGAAGAAGTGGATTTTGCCTATGATACAAAAGATCCGAAAGTACTAAATAATATTTCCTTACATATTAAGCAAGGAGAGACAGTGGCTTTTGTGGGAATGAGCGGTGGAGGTAAGTCCTCGTTAATCAGTCTTATTCCGAGATTCTTTGATGTTACCGGTGGAAGAATTCTCTTGGATGGAAAAGATATACGAGATTTGCAAGCACGTTCCTTAAGAGACCAAATCGGTATGGTTTTACAAGAAAATATACTCTTTAGTGAATCGATTAGAGAGAATATTATGATTGGAAACCCGAATGCAGCGGAAGAGGAAGTGATTGCAGCTGCAAAAGCGGCGAATGCCCATGACTTTATTATGCAGTTGCCGGAAGGATATGAAACGAAAGTAGGAGAACGAGGCGTGAAATTAAGTGGGGGACAAAAGCAAAGAGTAGCGATTGCTCGCGTGTTCTTGAAAAATCCGCCCATCTTAATTTTGGACGAGGCAACTTCTGCTTTAGACTTAGAAAGTGAACAATCGATTCAAGAGTCTATTGAAGCATTGGCAAAAGATAGAACGACTTTAATTGTGGCTCATCGTCTATCTACTATTACGCATGCTGATCGGATTATCTTAATCGAACACGGTAAAATCATGGAAGATGGCACACATGATGAACTGATGAAGTTACAAGGTCATTATCATGATCTATTTCAAATACAACAATTAGGAAATTAAAAGCAAAAGGGAACCAGAAAATCGTTTCTGGTTCCCTTTTTTCCATGAAGAAAGTTTGCGTTTTTGCAGTCAATTTAGTGTCTAGACCCTGGGTGTCCGGAGCTTTTCTTCTTATTCTTCAATCGTTACATCAGCCTCATGCTGATGATGCACTTGAATGGATGTAATTAATGTATCAAGATGCTCGACGTTCTCGTCATATTCAATGATAGCAGAGACGATTTGCATCATATGATATTGCTTCAATTCTTCTTCATTTTCATGCACCGTTAACTCTGTCTCTTTATAGTAGTTCATTAATTCCTGAAACAGCATATTACGGTCAAGAGAAATGCTGCCTTCTTCAAAAACAACATTTGGCTTTACTTTGCCAATAAATTTAAGCATAACATGTTCGTGATGATGAATCAGACAGTCGAGCTGTTGCTGGATGATATGCTGTAACTCTTCTGGCAAGCTCAATAGCTCATTTTCATAACGATGAATCTTTTTCAATGTTTGAAAAGATTTTTTCAATGTCGCAATCATTTGACGATAAATTACTAATTTCCTTGTTTTTAATAAGGTTGTCTTTTTGAAGTAATTTCGTTCTTCTTTATAGAGCGTATATAATTGATCTATTTTCATTAACCGATCAGACATTTTATCAATATCGTTCTTTAGTAGGCTGTGCTCAGAGGCATGTCTAATGTTCAAACGAATCCACTTTGTTATTTCCTCACTCATATCAGAAATATGATTGTACAATTTATTTTCATACTTAGGTGGTAGAAAAATCAGATTGACGGTCGATGCAGAAAGAATTCCTAGCATCACGGTGGAGAAACGGATAATCGCAAAGGTAATGAAATCATCTGTCGGTGACTCCATAATCGCGATTAGCGTTACCACGGATAACGTAATCGTTTTTTCTAAGTTCAATTTCAAGTTGATGGTAATAACAATGATTGCTGCAAGTCCGATGATAAAGACATTGTTTCCAAAGCTTAATACAAAGATGACTGCAATAATAGCGCCAATGATATTGCCTTGTACTTGTTCGATAATAGATAAATAAGATCGATAGACGGTTGGTTGTATGGCAAAAATGGCAGAAATTCCTGCGAAAACAGGAGTTGGTGCATTTAATAGTTGTGCTAAAAATAAAGCTAAAATGATGGCGATTCCTGTTTTCAGAATACGCGCTCCTAGTGTCATAAATAAGTGTTCCTTTCCTTTAATGTTACTAACATATTTTCTTATACCCCTTACTTTTTGCGAAAAACACGAAAAGTAAACACAATAATGTACTATACAGTGATTAGATGCTAACTTCAATAGACTAATGCCTGATTTTTTCTTTTTTCGATCGTTTTTAAAAAAATGGACATATTGTTGTTAAATTTGAAATGGATTTAAACTATATTAGTGGTGTAAAACGTTCTAATGGGTGGGGATTTCTGCTGCAAAAACAGTTGGTGGAATTTAGTTGGAGTTTCATTAAAAAGGTCCAGTATTGTACTGAACCTTTTCTTAACTACTAGTTAAAACTTATATTCTTCTTTTAGTGTTGCGAATGCTTGATCTACTGCGTGTAGAGTTGCTTCGATATCATCTTCTGTGTGTGCGATGGTGATAAACCATGCTTCGTATTTGGATGGTGCTAGCATGATTCCTTGTTCTACTAATAGTTTAAAGAAGCGGCCGAACATTTCGCCATCTGTGTTTTCTGCTTGTTTGTAGTTGGATACTTTTTCGGTTGTAAAGTATACAGTAAGTGCTCCTTTTAAGCGGTTGATCGTAATGGGAACATTGTATTGTGTTGCTGCTTCTAGTATTCCTTTTTCCAACAGTGCTCCTAATTTGTCTAGGTAATCATATACGCCTTCTTGCTTTAATACTTCTAGACAAGCAATTCCTGCTTGGATGGATGCAGGGTTTCCGGCATGTGTTCCTGCTTGATAAGCTGGTCCGATTGGCGCCACTTGATCCATGATTTCTCTTTTGCCGCCATATGCACCGATTGGAAGACCGCCGCCAATCACTTTTCCTAGTGCTGTTAAATCAGGCTGAACACCAAGTAAGTCTTGTGCTCCCCCGTAAGTAAAGCGGAAAGCGGTGATCACTTCATCATAAATAACAAGTGCACCTGCTTTATGTGTTAGGTCATTGATTCCTTGCAAAAAGCCTTCCACTGGTTCCACAATACCGAAGTTACCAACGATTGGCTCTACTAGAACAGCTGCAACCTGATCGCCCCATTTATCTAATGCTTCTTTATAGGCATCTAAATCATTGAAAGGAACAGTGATGACATCTGCTGCAATGACTGCTGGCACACCGGCAGAATCTGGAGTACCAAGTGTAGAAGGGCCAGATCCAGCTGCAACTAACACAGGATCAGAGTGACCATGGTAACAGCCAGCAAATTTAATGACTTTATTTCTGCCAGTGTAAGCACGAGCGACGCGAATCGTTGTCATAACAGCTTCTGTTCCGGAATTCATAAAACGGATTTTTTCCAGAGAAGGAATTGCCTCCTGAAGCATTTTCGCAAATGTTACTTCATGCGGTGTTGGTGTACCAAATAATAGTCCAGTTTCGGCTGCACGTGTTACTGCTTTTGTAATATGTGGGTGAGCATGTCCTGTAACAATTGGACCATATGCAGCTAAATAATCGATATATTGATTTCCGTCGACATCAAAGAAGTAAGCCCCTTGCCCTCTTTCCATAACAACCGGTGAGCCGCCGCCAACAGCTTTGTAAGAGCGAGAAGGACTGTTGACTCCTCCAACAATAATATCTAAAGCTTCTTCATGTAAACGTTCTGAATTGGTATGTAACATATAAACCTCCTATAAATCGTATCATTCTATAAAAATACCTTCCCTCATTTTAGCACTTTTTGAAAGAAGATAAAGGGAAACAGCTTTTTTGTCCACTTCCAATAGAGGAAATGGATAAACGAATAAATACACAAGACAAGCATAGATATTAATGATGGAGCCATTAAATACTTTGCAAGGAAGTAAGGGGGTAAGGAAATGTTTTATGTCTTATTAGCACTCATTCTATTTTTTATTGTGATGAGCTTAAAAACACTGTTTGTTCCTTACCGCAGAAAAGAAAAATGGGTATCGTTTGAAAATTTTATGTATCTAATTTTTGTCTATATCACCATTATGATAGGCTTTGGATTAATCTATACGTTATTCCAAATGAACGGAATTCCTGTTTATAATGATGGACAGGCGCCATCTTTGAACTATGATTTTTTTCATACTTTACATACTAGTATATATTTTAGCGGAGTGACCTTATTCTCTGTAGGTTTTGGCGATTTAATGCCGATCGGGATGGGGAGAATGGTTGTATTAGTGGAGGCGTTAATCGGCTATACGATTCCAGCCGCTTTTGTGGCACGGGCGGTATTTGATATGAACAACTAGCAAATCCCTTTTCTTGATTCATGGCAGCAAATTAGGTAGGCTTGTATAAAAAGGAAAAGGCGGGATACGATGTCTATTCATATTGGAGAAATAGTTCCAGACTTTGAACTAGAAGCAAATAATGGTGAAAAAATAAAACTTTCCGATTTTCGAGGAAAGAATGTTGTCTTATACTTTTATCCGAAAGATATGACACCTGGATGTACAACAGAAGCATGTGATTTTCGCGATAACCACGAAGATTTCAAAGGATTTAATACAGTAGTACTAGGAGTAAGCCTAGATCCGATTTCAAGACACCAGAAGTTTATTGAAAAACATGAGCTGCCATTCCCGTTATTATCCGACGAAAATCATGAAGTAGCCGAAAGCTTTGACGTCTGGAAGTTAAAAAAGAACTTCGGAAAAGAGTATATGGGAATTGAAAGATCGACCTTCTTGATTGATAAAGAAGGGAAGCTTGCTCAAGAATGGCGGAAAGTAAAAGTAGCTGGCCATGTAGATGAAATCAAACAAGCATTAGAAAAAATCGAAGCCTAATTTTTATGGTAGGGACTTTTGTCCACTCATTAAAAGGGGAGGAGCATATTGTATAGTGAGCATATACCTCCTCATATATATGTCGGTGGCCAACGAACAGTTCGTTGGTCTTTTTTTGTGAGTGAATCTTATAGGAGTCACTCCTATAAAGAAAAGAAATGGATAAAACTTCTGGTGAAAGTTATTGTTTTATAAGCATATAATGAAAGTAGATTATCAATAACATTCAATTATTCACTCTTATCTAATAGTAGGTATTGTTAAATAATCATTATTGTGTTTGCAGATTGTTCATACATCTGTAAAACCGCGTTATTACAGTAACTGTATTGACAAAACCCTCCTATTATTAGTACACTATTTATAAACATTATAAAATAAGAATATCTTTTAGAAATGGGGTGCATGTCCGTGGAACATAATGAGTTGCAAGAAGCTCTTGATAAGCTGAAAGAAACAGGAGTGCGCATTACCCCGCAGCGTCATGCGATACTTGAATATTTAATAAGCTCAATGTCACATCCGACTGCCGATGAAATTTATAAAGCACTTGAAGGTAAATTTCCGAATATGAGTGTAGCCACTGTTTATAATAATTTAAGAGTTTTTCGTGAAGTAAATTTAGTAAAGGAACTGACATATGGAGATTCTTCCAGCCGGTTTGATTTCATTACTTCTCACCATTATCATATTATCTGTAAAGAGTGTGGCAAAATAGTTGATTTCCATTATCCAGGACTTGATGAGGTCGAGCAATTTGCTAGCCATGTTTCAGGATTCAAAATCAGCCACCACCGTCTGGAAATTTACGGTACTTGTCCTGATTGTGCTCAAAAAGAAGCGCACTAATGTAGAAAATAGAAGAGGTTGTCTTTTAGGTCTCGCTTTTGTAGGAAATATACGAAGCGTTTCTTTAAAAGATACCCTCTTTTTTCTGTTCATTAGTTAGGCTGTTTTCTAAAATGAATAAGTTGGAAAAAAGAGCAGCTGGAATACACCTAGAAGCCACGAGGATTAGCAAGACAGTCTGAGACCCTGGAAGGCTCAGCGCGATCCCCACGGAAAGCGAAGTGTATTTCGGCTGCGGGTTATAGCAACAAACTTTACGAAAACAGCCATTGTTTAAAATTATGCTTGGATAATAGTTGGATGGTTTCAGCCAAAAAAAGTAATTTTATTTTTAAACAAGTTGTAGTAAGATTTCATGTATGCCATGGAAATAGGGCAGGATTTTAAGAGAAAATGTCGAAAACAATACGAAACGATTAAAATTTATTCATGGAGATGGAGGAATAACGATGGAAGATATTCTTCGTCCTATATATCAAGAAAGAGCTAGCCAGACAAATACATTGGGCGTATTAATCATTGATAAAAAACAAAATGAAATGACCGTGACAGATACTTTTGATACAGTGATGCTTATTATCGTGAAAGAAGCAGAGCAACCTGTTTTTATAAAGCACTATACATATGCGGAAAAGAAAGCAGCGTTACATATTGTCACAGAAAAACAATTAAGAAGCTGGATCTTATTAGGAAATAATAAAAGAATCTTTGAATGGATATACAATGGGAGAGTTGTTTTTGATCGTAATGAATTTATTTATGAACTCAAAAATGAATTAAAAGAATTTCCCATCAATGAAAGAAAACAAAAAATGGCGCTAGAATTCGCGAAGCTTATTAAACGATATATGGATGGGAAAGCGTTCTTTGAAAATAAACATTATCTCGACGCGTATAACGATATTGTTCATTCCTTACACCATTTAGCCCGTTTAGCTGTTATTGAAAATGGATTCCATCCAGAAGTAACGGTATGGAGCCAAGTAAAACAAATGGAGCCAGAAATCTATAAACTATATGTAGAGCTAGTAAATAGTGATGAGCCGATTGAAAAAAGGCTCGAGCTTTTATTCTTAGCAAGTGAATTTTTAATTCATTCGAGAATGAGAACAAGTACAAGCTATATTCTCGATATATTAAAAGAGAAGGAAGCTTGGACATTTAATGAGCTTTTAGAAAAAGAAGCGTTACTTATCTTTTCGGTTGATTTAGGAATGCTAATAGAATATTTGATTGATAAACATCTAATAGAAGTAGTGAATATCTCAACGAAAAGCCCTGGGGTTTATCACCGATGTTATCGAGTTTTAGAAAAAAAATAAAAAAGTTTTGGAAAAAGTGTTGACCATTATTGAAGAATAATGTTATATTAATATCCGTCGCTGAAACAACACAAAACGTTGAAGTAAACGACGGAAAAGATTTTTGAAAAAGCTATTGACATCGAATGTTGATAGATGGTATATTAGGAAAGTCGCTTCTTAAGTGGCTAACTAAATTGCTCTTTGAAAACTGAACAAACAAACGTCAACAATAATCGTTTTATAATGAATGTTATAAAACAAAAACAAGTAATACAAAAGCTAGAGTTTAGCAATGAGCTAATCAACTCTTTATTGGAGAGTTTGATCCTGGCTCAGGACGAACGCTGGCGGCGTGCCTAATACATG
>Ga0209463_1000590_pt1 | contig 26271 bp, 24 predicted proteins | sample AgamicMgSfrz_FD_187169 | JGI IMG/M metagenome (GOLD analysis project Ga0209463, IMG submission 187169) | Agave microbial communities from Guanajuato, Mexico - Mg.Sf.rz (SPAdes) (version 2) | ecosystem: Host-associated > Plants > Phyllosphere > Phylloplane/Leaf | place: Guanajuato, Mexico... | reverse complement strand
ATATAACTGAAGTATAAGCTCTAATCGAGACTGGCTCATACCCGTACACCCTTCAAATTTCGAACTTACTTCTTTATTTAGAAAGTGTAATTTATATAAAATAATCGCTTCTTTTGAGCATGAACTCGTCAAATTACCTCCTCCTTTACATCCAATCCAAAAACGTTTGATGTATCAATAGTTGATATGTCAATTAATATAATCTATATCGATTTAGAATGCAAGCTTTTTGTTTTCATTTTTATTTTTCCAAATTAAGGCGCTTTGTAGCGTTACAAAAAATGGGAATTACATTATAATAGTAATAATTTAAATGGCTGGAGAGTGATTGTAATGCGGCAATACACAAATAGAAATGAGGAAATGAAAATGGGAAATGAAATGAGGATATTTATAAATGACAACAATAAATATAGGGATTGTCGCGCACGTAGACGCTGGCAAGACGAGTTTGACTGAGCGTATTCTTTTTGAAACGAATATGATTAAAGAAGTTGGCCGAGTTGATAGCGGAAGTACGCAAACTGACTCAATGGAATTAGAAAGACAACGCGGCATTACGATTAAAGCATCTGTCGTTTCTTTCTTTATAAATGACTTAAAAGTAAATGTCATTGATACACCTGGACACGCTGATTTTATCGCTGAAGTGGAGCGATCATTCCGCGTTTTAGACGGTGCAATTTTAGTTATTTCTGCCGTAGAAGGTGTGCAAGCACAAACTAAAATTTTAATGCGGACATTACAGAAACTAAACATACCGACTGTTTTATTTGTAAATAAAATAGACCGTAGTGGCGCAAATTCAGAAAAAGTCGTGAAACAAATAAAAGCGATTCTTTCGAATAATGCTTTCCCCTTCTACTCTGCGCAAAACGAAGGAACAAAGGAAGCTCGTATTATCGAATATAAATCATATGAAGATTGTATAGAACGATTAGCGCCATATAATGAATCACTGCTTGCATCATATGTAAATAACGAAATAATTCCGGACGCGCTATTAAGAAACGAACTAAAAAAGCAAATACAGCAAGCAAATGTGTACCCAATCTTTTTCGGTTCAGCAATGACGGGTATAGGTGTAACTGAACTGCTCGAAAATATTCCGTCCTTATTTCCAGCTAATAAGTCGGCAGAAAATGAAATATTATCCGGTGTTGTTTTTAAAATTGAACGTGAATCTTCTGGAGAAAAAATTGCTTACGTAAGAGTTTTTTCTGGTAGCTTACACGTTAGAAAATATGTGGATATACAGCGTGGTGAGTCTCTACCTCATAAGGAAAAGATAAAAAAAATGTGCATGTTTCATAAGGGAAATGCCGTTCAAACTTCTACCGTTCCTAACGGTGAATTTTGTAAAATATGGGGACTGAATGATATTAAAATTGGGGATATTATCGGTGAACGGACGGATTATATAAAGGATATTCACTTTGCCGAACCACAAATGGAAGCTGCCATTGATGCCGTGCCTAAAGAACAAATTCATGATTTATACGCTGCTCTTATGGAACTATGCGAAGAAGATCCTCTCATTAAAGTGTGGAAAGACAATGTTCATAATGAACTATACATTCGTCTTTTCGGTGAAGTACAAAAAGAGGTTATTGAAACAACACTTTATGAGAAATATAATTTACAGGTTACTTTCTCAAATACACGAGTTGTCTGTATTGAGAAACCAATTGGCATTGCGAATTCCATTGAAGTAATGGGAGAAAAAACGAATCCATTTTACGCGACAATTGGTTTTAAAATTGAGCACGGTGAACTTAATTCTGGTATAACATATAAATTAGACGTTGAACTCGGCTCACTACCTTTAGCATTTCATAAAGCGATAGAAGATACTGTATTTCAAACGTTAAAACAAGGATTATACGGATGGGAAGTTACGGATATTATCGTTACGTTAACTCATACTGGTTATGCTAGTCCTGTTACAACAGCGAGTGACTTTAGAAACTTAACACCGCTCGTATTAATGGATGCTTTAAAGCAAGCTGAAACATATGTATATGAACCAGTAAATGAGTTTGAATTAACTGTACCTGAGCACGCAATTAGTACCGCAATGTATAAGCTCGCTGCCATTCCAGCAACCTTTGCAGAGCCTATATTCAATAATGATTCTTACCAGTTAACAGGATCATTACCTGTTGCGAAAACAGAGAATTTCAAACGAATGCTCCATTCATTTACTGAAGGAGAAGGTATATTTACAACGAAGCCAGCTGGTTTCACAAAGTTGACGGCTCCCTTCCCTATTCGAAAACGTGTTGATTATAATCCTCTGAACCGGAAAGATTATTTGCTTCATGTTTTGAAAGCTTATTAATTAACAAATAGAAAAAAGCGCCCTCTTGTATGATATATTCCTTACTAGAGGGCGCTTTTTTCATACAATATTAAGGTAGGGCTGGTTCAAACTCCCCTGTAATTGTTTGATATCCATTATTGTTCTCATATTCCTGTTTCCGCTCTAACCCGAATTTTTCTAAAATAGGAAGATCATTTGTTGAAAATACATAACTATTTTCTAGTGCAACGTGTTCGTGCCATGCCCAGTTTGGTACGACAAAGAAATCTCCTTTAGACCAGTCAAAGCGAACACCATTAATTATCGTATATCCTGATCCTTCATGCACATGATAGATTGATGCATGTGTATGGCGATGCGCTTTTCCTTTGAATCCCTTCGGCAATTTTTGCATCCAAGCTGCAATCGTTGGACACGCTGTTTCACCATTCGATGGATTTATATATTCAACCGCATAACCATCGTATGCATCTGGTTCAAAACGACTTAATCCATTAAGTGCCGCTTCCGTCCCTGCCCATTTATAAGAACTAAGTGGAGCTTTCTTTGCATATCGGTCCGAAACCGGTCGAACCATTCCACCTTCATAGCGCTGAGTAGTATAATTGTCCGGCACATTGGGCTGTTCAATTTTTTCTGGATATGGCTCGAAGAACGTACCACCAAGATAATAAATGGTCGGAATATCAAGGCAATCCATCCAAATCATCGGTTTGTCACCTGTATGACCATGTCCATGCCAAAGACCATTTGGCGTTGTTAAGAAGTCGCCCCGTTCCATGAAAATACGCTCTCCTTGCACAATTGAGTAAGCCCCTTCTCCCTCCATGACGAAACGTAATGCATTTTGAACGTGCCGATGTGATGGAGCAGTTTCTCCAGGTTGTATCAATTGAACCGCTGCATATAACGTTTGTGTAGTCGATGCCCATCCCCAAGGTTTTCTATAGTTAAGTCCTGGATTTTGTAAGTAAATGGCCCGGCGTTCTCCCCCTCGGTCTGGTGTAAATATTTGCGTTGCTTCCGTTAACTTTTTTTGAAGCAATTCAGATTTCCAAAGGTATGCTTGTGCATGAGGTTCCGGTGTATGTTTCATTAAATCTGGGATCGCGTTCCATAGCGGGCCAAGATGGTATTGTTCGATATCACGATTGAAATCTTGTACAAGGTCACTTTCAAAAAAAGCATTTTTTTCCGCCATTTTATTTGCCTCCTTTATCGGTCATTAAACTTACATAAATTCCGCTCGATTTGTTTATAATGCTTTTCTGTATGTTCTACGATGAGGTGATTCACAATAAAATCAATCGACTTATTGGTAAAACGAGGATTACGACTCGGAGCCTGAATCTTTAACTCTTCGTCTGTTAATGTGGTCAGTACTTTTTCTATGGTGAGTGGTATAGAAGACAGCTGCTCAATGACTTCTTCTATAGTCTGATTATGAATATTCTCTTCTGAAACCGCTTGTAGGCGCACTTCATCCGTTAAACCACGGCCCCATAAATTTTCATGATTTACTTTAATATTACTAATTTCTTTTGCCCAATACGGAATAGCTTCTGCTACATGTGTAATGATCTGCATAATTGACCATTCATCTTCTGAAGGTTTCCAGTAGATGATTTCCTCTGATAAAGGCTTAACGATCATTTTTATCTTATTGATTGATTCATAAATAGACTCGGCCGCATGGGCTTGTAAGTTTTTCGTCATAGCACTGGCACCTCTAACTTTTGTCTCACTTTATTTTCTAATACGCCTACTCCATCAACTTCGATTCGAACGATATCTCCATCTTTAAGAAATACTTGCGGATTACGTGCAACTCCTACACCACCTGGCGTACCTGTTAAAATGACGTCCCCTGGCTCTAGTGTCATTAGACTAGATAAAAACGAAACGAGATATTGTACCGAGAATACTAAATTAGCAGTATTAGACTGTTGACGTTTCTCTCCATTTACCGTTAATATGATTTCCAAACCAGATGGGTTCTTTAATTCATCTGAAGTAATTAACCATGGCCCCATTGGAGCACTTCCTTCAACACTCTTCCCTTGAAGCCATTGAATTGTACGGCGCTGAATATCACGATAAGTAATATCATTTACAATTGTGTAACCAGCTACATATTGGAGGGCATCTCCTTCCGAAACATTTCGGGCACGCTTTCCAATTACAAAAGCAAATTCAGCTTCATAATCTAATTGTTCTGAAATCGGATAAAACGGAATATCATCTTGCGGGCCGACTACTGTATTCGCAAATTTTGCAAAGATAACCGGAAAAGCAGGTAATTCGCGTTTCATTTCCAAAATATGTTCACGATAATTGTGACCTACACATATAATTTTTCCTGGCGAAGGTACCGGAGCCTCAATTTTCACTTCACCTTCTTCAAATACCAATTTTTCTTTATGGTTTTTCATAAGTGCATAATCAATTGCCTCTTTTGCTAAATTCATACTTTCTGTTCCACCTTGTAAAAACCCATTCATATCCTTTGGTATATACGCCTCTGCAATTTGAGTGGCCCGAAGGTTTCCCTCGCTTGTCAGTTTCGCTTTATAAGCAGCATGCAAATCAATCAAATTTCCGTTTTCTAAAGCTGCAACTCTCGTTTCTCCATTATGTGTAAAAGTAACAAGTTTCATAGTAATCTCCCTTTCCTCTAAATGATTGAAAGTTCCACCGTCTCAAATAATCGAGAACGATTGTAGCGTATAACTTTCCCACCTCACTTTTTGTTATAAAAGATAAAAAGTATTTCGCTCTGGACCAAGTGGTATATGTCCCAATTCTATTAACTCTACTATTGGCAGAAACACATTTTTTTCTTCGGCTAATTCAGCGGCACATGCAACAGTACTTATATACATCGCATGCCCAACTAGAAATTTCACTACTTTTTCCTCTCCGAAATGTTTGAACGCTTCTTTATAAACACCATGAAAAATTGCTTCTGGTACTTTATCTACAACATCAATAAGAAGTTTTTCGTTACCTACACGTACAATTTTTTCTTTCAATTGATCAGGCACTTCTGCTAGCGTCCCCCATAAGTCATTATCTTCAAATGAAATTCGTTCAATTGTCTCACTTAATTGTTTTCTTGAAATCCATTCAATTTCATATTCACTAATGTTTAGAGCACGCATAAATTGATCTATTTTCTTCTCAGCCTCTAAATTTTGCTTTCCAATGTTGCTATACCAGTTCATCGTCATGAACCGCTCAATCATTCCATTTGTAGAACGGGCATGGGAACCATACTTTTCTTCATTTATGAATTGAGACAAACCCATTTCTTATCGCTCCTTTCATATTACTTATCTAATTTTTTATCATTTTAATATTTTGTCGTCAGTTCAGGAGGTCCAAATTTCGGTCCGTACGGTCCCTCATCAAGCCATCTTCCAAGCCTCGGAACGATAGCTACCAATGAAGCAGCAATATCTCGTTTCATATTCATTTCAGGAGAATTCCCTTGAAGATGGTGAAGTGCTGTAGTTGATGCATCGCGGTTCCACTGCGCTGCAATTCGGCGTTCTTTTGCAGCTGCTTCAATTGCTTCCACTCGCTCTTCTTCGAAATGGGATTGTAACGCTTTCTGGACACCTCTTGCAGCAAGAACTGCATCTGGAATACCAGAATTTAATCCACGTGCTCCGAATGGGGCAAATAAGTGTGCTGCTTCTCCAGCTAGAAGAACACGACGTTTTTCGTCAGTAAACGAATTTGCCACTACTTGATGGAAACGATAAGAAGACACCCACGTAATTCTCTCCGCATATTTAGCATCCATGACTTTCGGCAACCATTTCTTTACACTTTCAATATTTGTATAATCATCTGGATTATCTGATTCAAGCAGTTGTAAATCGATACGCCACCCGCCTTTAAACGGAACAAACATTACATTTCTTCCTTCCATAGCTGGATGCTGATAATGGAATATTCTTTCTAAAGGAAGTGGATCTGTTTCATCTTCTTTTGCATCCACGACTATAAAAGTATCTGCTGTACGTGGACCTTCAAACGTTAATCCTGCTTGCTCTCTTACGATGGAACGTGCTCCATCACATCCAATTACATACTGAGACTTTAAGATTTCGTCATTTGTGATTGTTAGTTCTACCCCAGAGTCTGTAATGTGTAACTTCTTGACCGGGGCATCCCAAAGGAATTCAACGCCCGCATTTATACAAGCCTCATACATATACTTTTCAATTTCATCTTGATGAAGAGCTGTGAAATGAGGTAATCGGTTAAACTTAAGGTTTTCATCCTTACCGTAATCTCTTACATATACTTCTTTCCCCTTATAAAACGTTCGTTTTACCGGCCAAATAATTCCGTTACGAGCAAGTGTAAAACCGAGGTTTTCTACAGTTTCCTCTAGTAGTTTTAACGAAGCGCTATGCAAATAAATTGCTCTACTTCCTGGACGTGGTCTTCCATATGAATCGGCCTCAATTACTAACGTTGATATCCCCTTCTTTTGTAATGCAAGTCCTGCTACAAGTCCGACTGGTCCTGCCCCAACAACAATGGCATCATATGTTTTTTCTTTTTCCATCACTATCTCCCCTTTATTAACAATTTCTCGTTACGGTATCCTTACTCGTTCTTCTTTAACTTTCTACAGTTTTTATCTCTGGCATCATCTTCTGCCGAATATATTCAGGTATTAGCTGCGCTTTCACCTTTTCTTTAAAAGAAGTCCATGCACGAGTTTCATAACCTTCTGCCACAACCTGTTCCCCTTTTACAAAAACGTGCTGAATTGTAAAAACTTTATTATGCAATTCGTTCACAGTACTTTTCACAATTACTTGATCTTCAAAACGAAGAGGTGACTTAAATTGACATTTCGCTTCTAGTAACGGCAAACCAATTTGTTGTTCTTCGTAAAGTTTGACTGAAGGAAAACCAATTTTTTTAAAATACTCATGAGTTGCTTCATCCATCCATTTATAAAAATTGGGATAATATACAATGCCCGCCGCATCTGTATCTCCCCACCTTACTTGAAATGTATACTCTTCCATTATTTCTTCGCCCCTATCTATTAAACTGTCGGACTAATATTTGAAGATACTTGTTCTTTCAGTTTCAATTTTTGAATTTTTCCACTTGCTGTTACAGGAAATTCATCCGTAAAGATCACTTTCTCTGGTAGTTTATAAATTGCCATTTTCTCTTTAAGATAGAGTTTTATTTCTTCTTCTGTACTTACTTCCCCGTTCTTTAATCGTATGACCGCACAAGCCACTTCCCCTAGCACTTTATCTGGAAGGCCTATAACAGCTGCTTCGATTACTTTCGGATGTTTCATAATGACTGCTTCAATTTCCTGTGGATAAACGTTAAGTCCACCCCTTATAATCATCTCTTTCTTTCGTCCTACGAACCTTAAATAACCTTGAGAATCAAGTGTGCCTAAATCTCCTGAATAATACCAACCTTCATTATCTAAAACCTGATTTGTCTGTTCAGGCATATTATAATAACCTTTCATTACTCCAAATCCCTTAACTGCGATTTCTCCTACTTCTCCGGGCGGGAGCGCTACTCTATTTTCATCTACAATTTTCAATGTTACTCCTGGGATTGCCTTTCCGAGAGTTTCTGTTATATTCTGCTTTGTATCATCATACGAGGTCATCGTAATAGAAACCGTTTCAGTTATCCCAAATGATTGGCAAAGGTTAATGCCCATCCGTTCTCGAATCTCCGTCACTGTTTTTGCTGGAATAGGTGCAGCACCAACTAACCCGGCACGTAATGAAGATAAATCATATTTATCAAAGCCCTCTAACTCTAGTTCCTTTATAAACATAGTTGGTACACCTTTTTGAATGGTTACCTTTTCTTGTTCAATTAATTGTAAAGTTTTGCGTGGGTGGAATTTTTCTTGTAATATGATCCGTCCTCCCATTGCTACTGCGCAAAGCATATTAATTGCCATACCGAAAATATGAAATAGTGGTGCTGAAATAATGAATACATCCTTTTGTGTACAATGCAGCTCTGTTCCTATCGTTCGTGCAGATTGTACAACGGCACGATGTGTAACCATTACACCTTTTGGAGTTCCCGTCGTCCCTGACGTATATAAAATGCAAAACAAATCATCGTTCACATTTATATGAACTGGTTCAATATCCATTTTTTCTGTACGAATTAACTCCTCATATGGACAGTAATTCTCATGTAAAAACCGTACTGTAATAACCTTTTGTACTTTATTAACGACTTTTTCAAAACCAAAATTCTTTTCAAATTCCCCTGAAGCTATTAATAGCTTTGGATCTGAACTTTCCAATATATACTCAATTTCATATGATTTATATTTTGGGTTAAATGGAACGATTATCGCTCCCAATTTCGCAGCTGCAAAATAGATTACTACTGTTTCGGACCAGTTTGGTAGAGATACGGCGATACGGTCTGCTTTACCTACTCCTAGTCTCTTAAATGCCGTAGCCAAACAATCTACTTCATGTTTCAATTGTTTGTATATAATTCGTCTCGTTAAATCATATATTGCTTCTTTTTCACCGTAAGATGAAGTAACCGTTTCTAACAGCTCATACACCGATAATAAGTTTTTATCCTTTTTCATTGTCCCACTCACTTTCTATCGTCTTACCAACTAGCCCGAATTTTTCACTTTAAGAAACGATGTAGGTAAAACCAGGAAGGACTCTCCCTGGCTTGTTCTCCCTAGTACAACGCTTCCCAAATCGCTGCAATTCCTTGACCTCCGCCAATACAAACAGCGGATACTCCATATTTTTCATTTCTTCTTCTTAATTCATAAATTAATGATAGAGAAATTCTAGTTCCACTCGCAGCAAGTGGATGACCTATTGCAATTGCCCCACCGTTTACATTTGCTTTTTCAAGATCGAATCCTAATTCTTTTTGACAAGCTAAATACTGCGCAGAAAATGCTTCATTAATTTCAATCAAATCTAAGTCTGCCAAAGTTAAATTTGCTTTTTCTAATGCACTTTGAATAGCTGGAACTGGACCGATTCCCATATACTTCGGTTCTACTCCTACAACAGCCCAAGAAACGAGCTTAGCAATTGGTTGCAATCCTCTATCTTTTGCAAAGTCGCTCGATGCTAAAACAACTGCGGCTGCACCGTCCACCATGCCGCTTGCACTACCAGGAGTTACAACGCCATTTTCCACAAAACGAGGTTTTAACTTGGCAAGTTTTTCTAGACTCGTATGACGGATATGCTCATCCTCTTCAATGACTTGTGCTCCTTTTCTTCCTTTCACTGTTACTGGAACAATCTCTTCTTTGAAATACCCTTTTTCTCTTGCTAAAAGAGCTCTTTCATGACTCGATAGTGCATGCTGATCTACTTCTTCTCTCGTTACGTTATATTTTACAGCTAAGTTTTCAGCCGTTTCGCCCATCGTACATTTACCATACGTATCATACAGACCATCCCATAACCAATCTTCTATTACCGGACCGCCGAGTGGACTTCCCCATCTCATGCCAGGTATTACATGTGGCACTTGGCTCATATTCTCCGTTCCTCCGGCAAGCGCAACTTCTGCTTCCCCACTAAGAATATAGCGAGCGGCCGTTAAAATAGATTCAACACCCGTTCCGCAAAGTCGGTTGATTGTCAAAGCTGGGACATGAATAGGCGCTCCGGCTTTTAAAGCAACATGCCTCGCCAATAAATGTGCGTCTTTGCTAGATTGCTGAACATTACCAACTACAACTTGATCAATATCTTCAGCAGATATAGTAGCTTTTCGTATTGCTTCCTTAGCAGCAATAGCTCCTAAATCTGTTGCATTCACGCCTCGGAAAGACCCCGAAATTTCAGCGAACGGAGTCCTTGCTCCTTCTAATAAAACAATTTCTTTCATATCCTTTTCACCTCATTATTTCCCTAAATAAACTGGTTTTCTTTTTTCAACGAATGCTTGTAATCCTTCCTTACGATCCTCTGTTGCGAAAGCATTCCCAAAACAGGTGCTTTCGATGATTAAGCCTGTTTCAAGATCAGCATTGCTTCCTACATTTACCGCAGTTTTTAACATTTGAAGTGCTACTGGAGGTTTTTTTGCCAATTTATATGCCCATTCTTTTGCTGCTTCAAATAACTCTTCTGCAGGTACTATTTTGTTGATAATATGTAAATCAAACGCACGTTTCGAATCAAACATGTCTCCGAAGTAGAGTAATTCTTTCGCTATACCTTGGCCAACAATCTTTTGAAGACGCTGCGTTCCTCCGCCTCCAGGAATAATTCCAAGTCCCACTTCTGGAAAAGCAAATTTTGCTTGATCCGAACAAATGCGTAAGTCACATGCAAGTGCAAGTTCAAAACCGCCACCAAGGGCCAATCCATTAATCGCAGCAATAACTGGTTTTGATATATTTTCAATTTTGCTAAATACCGTTCGTGAAGTTTTATTCATTTTGTTTACACCGACAAGATCAAGTGCTGCCATTTCATTAATATCAGCACCTGCGACAAATGCTTTCCAGCCGCTTCCTGTAAGAATGATTACTCGTACATCTTCATTTGCTTCTAGTTCACTAAATAGACTGGAAAGTTCATGAAACACTTGTGTATTTAGCGGATTTACAGGTGGCCTATTAATCGTAACAATCGCAACTTTATTTTCAATTTCACAAATTAAAAACTCGTAATTCATAACTTTATCCCCCATTCTTTATTCATAATCATAAAAACCTGCACCTGTTTTTTTACCATGTCTACCTGCTCTAACTAGCTGTTTTAAAAGAAGCGGCGGTGCGTATTGATCATTGTTTAATTCTTCTTTAAAGTACTCCATCACGTGATAGCCAATGTCTACACCTGCAAAATCTTGTAGTGTAAACGGCCCCATCGGATAATTAAGACCAAGTGTAACTGCCTTATCAATATCTTCTGCAGATGCAACCCCATCTTCAAGCAATTTAATTGCTTCAATAAATTGTGGAATCATAATTCGATTTACAATAAAACCCGGTGAATCTTTCTTTACTTCAACTGGTTCTTTCGAAAGTCTTTTGGATAGCGCTTTCAATTCTTCAACGGTTTCATCACTCGTTTTATAGCCTCGAACAACTTCTACAAGTTTCATAAGTTGTGCAGGATTAAAGAAATGCATACCTGCTACACGTTCTGGACGATTCGTTGCTGAGGCAATCTCTGTTATCGACATAGATGAAGTATTTGTCGCCAATATAACTCCTTCTGGAACGATTCGATCCAGTGCTGCAAACACTTCTCTCTTCAACTCTAATTTTTCTAACACGGCTTCAATAATTACATCCGCATCTTTCATATCTTCTAAATTTGTAGTCATTTGAATGCGGTTAAGTGCCTCTTGTTTATCCTCTTCAGTCATTTTTCCTCTCGTAGCACTTTTCGTCATAAAACCATTCATACGTTGCATTGCACTATCTAAATAACGCTCTTCAATATCGTGTAAAATAACTGTAAATCCATGTAATGCTGCTAGATTTGCAATGCCAGAACCCATAGATCCTGCACCGACAATACCAATTGTTTGAATTGCCATTTTGCTACCCCCTATAGTAACTTTTTTAATATTCTGTAAATAAATTATATCTATATTCAAAAAGTTTTTGTATGTACATAGTATAGGAAATACACATATTTCTTTCATACATTTTGAGGGTATTCATTCCAATTTAAATGGCTTTATATTCTATCTGGAGAAAGGTAGAGTCATTTTTCAAAAAAAAGTGCGCACCTCAAAATAAATAATTTTTTCTTGAGGTACGCACTCTATGATGTGAAATTCGAAACTATATGTTATCGTTCTTTACCATTTGATGAAATAACTTCTTTATACCAATAAAAGCTTTGTTTCTTTATTCTTTTTAAATCTTTTAAATCGTCTTCATCACGATTTATATAAATAAAACCATATCTTTTTCTAAAACCTTGATGTGTAGAAATTAAATCGATTGCCGCCCAAGGACAATAACCAATTACATCCACTCCATCTGCAATTGCCAATTCCATCTGTTCAATATGCTTTTTCAAATAATCAATTCGGTAATGATCTTGCACAGACCCATCTTCATCGATTTTGTCGTAAGCGCCTATCCCATTCTCTGTAACGATAATTGGCAAGTTATAACGATCATTCACTTCTCTTAATGTAGCTCGGAAGCCAATTGGGTCAATCTCCCAACCGAAATCAGTTAATTCTAGATATTCATTATCGTCACCCATGAAGAACCCTTCTTCACCTACTTCAATTTGTTGATCAGCAGCTTCATTAATTACAAAGTTCTCATCATATTCGCTAACAGTAATAGAAGAATAATAATTAAATGCAATATAATCTGGTTTTGAACTAGCTAGAATCTCCATATCTCCCTCTAAAATTTCTGGTTCGATGTTTTTACTTTTCATGAAATTCCAAGCGATATTGTTATATCGTCCATATACAGCCATATCAAGATATAACCAATTACGAATTGCATTACAATTTTGCGCTGCAATTATATCATTCGGATTGCACGTTTTCGGATACACATAACTAATATTTGGTGCTGGGCCAATTTTAGCGTCTTTTATCATTTTATGACATAAATTTGTAACCTTAGCTTCTGCTAAAAGCATGTGATGATTTTGTTGATATAACTCTTTTTGAGATAATACAGATGTACCAATAGCCCCACCGTGTAAAATCATCATATTCTGCTCATTTATCGTTAACCAATTTTTAACTCTATCTCCAAATCGATCAAATAGAATTTCACAATATGTAACAAAAGCATCGATAGTAGCATGGTTGCTCCAGCCACCCTTTTTCTCTAATTCATGCGGTAAATCAAAATGATACATTGTTACTAGTGGTACGATATCATGCTTTAGCAATTCATCAATAAGATCACTATAAAACGCGATACCTTTTTCATTCACTTCTCCAGTTCCATTTGGAATAATTCGAGTCCAAGCTATAGAAAAGCGATATACTTTCAGTCCTAATTCAGAAAAAAGTTTGACATCTTCTTTAAAATGATGATAATGATCACTGCAAACTTTGAAATCTGACGTACCTTCAGGAATAACTTTCACATCTTGAACAGAAAGGCCTTTCCCATCTTCATTATAGGCGCCTTCTACTTGATAGGCACTTGTGGAAGCTCCCCATAAAAAGTCTTTTTTAAATGTAGTATTGAGCATATTTACCTTTCCCTTTCAAAAGTAGTATTGTTCTCGTTTGTTTCTATTATTTTTGTTTCACTAAAAATGTTTCATAAACAGTTATAAGCTCTTCTGCAATGATTTTAAATCCTTCTGCACTCATTAATTGATCTTCTGCGTGTGCTAACAATAAGCTTACTTCTACTTTTTCACCAGCAGCTTCTTTACTAATTAATTCAGCGTGAGCTCTATGACCTTCAATAAAAGTTTCACTGCCTTCATTCATTAATTGTCTTGCATTTTCAAAGTTACCCATTTTTGCTTCTTGTATTGCTTCAATATATGAAGATCGTGCACTACCTACTGCTGATATAATTTGAAATACTACTAATTCATTTTGTTCCATAACAATTCTCCTAACATTTTTTTATTTTTATAATTCGAAAATACAATCAGCGGTTTTTTGTTCATCCCCACTGATTATTAGCACCCAACAATTGGGCTTTTGCGGGATACATGATTATTGCTGTGTTGCTGCTTGTTGTTCTGCTTCATAAGCCTTTTTATCTCCCATTTTAAAGAACGGATAATATAATAGAATTTGAGAGATAATGATTAAAACAGTCATGATAAGTAGTAACCAACCACCAGAAATATAAGCTGCAAATGGTGCTGGTGTTACCCATGGTAATTCAATAAGTGGGTTGAAATTAGATAAAACCCCTGTAAGTTTAAGGAATACGATACCAATTAATCCGCCTACTATTGAAGATGTTACCAATGGAACAAAGTAGATTGGATTTAGAACAAGCGGTAATCCAAAGACAATTGGTTCATTTATATTAAAGATATTTGGAACGATACCGATTTTCCCAAGTGATTTATATTGCTCCGATTTCGCAAATAGCAGGTTTATTGCTAAACCTAACGTATTTCCTGTTCCACCAATAACGACTGCAAAATGCATTAACGTAAATGCTAAATAAGGAATTTCCGAAAAAGGTGTTCCTGAAGCAAAAGCTGTAATAGCTGCCGTAAATAACGGAGCTGTCGCACTATACCATACATTTATAATTGGTGCTGGGTGTAAACCGAAGAACCAACATATATTCATAAAAGTAAAGATAGCAATAACTGACCATACAGACGATCCGATGACTTTTACAGGTAACGAGATTACTTGACTCACAAAGTTAAAAATATTTTCATATGGAGTAAAGCCAAATATTACTCTTATAAAGAAGATAAGCGTGAAAATGATGATTGAAATAAACACAGGGTTAATCGCATCAGCTACCATAGGAGGTACTGATTCTGGCAATTTCACTCCAATATTTTTCCTTTTTAATGAACAATACAGTTTACTAGTGAAAACCCCGACAAACATGGCAACGAATATTCCATCACTACCTAAATACTGATTTAAAATAGCCGGAATTTGTTCTTCTCCTACTTTAATAGACATTGGCATTAAGCATAAGAAACTACCTAGCGCTATAACAGCAGCCGTCATTCCATTCATGCCTTCCTCTTTCGCATAGGAATACGCGATAATGACAACCATATAAACTGCTAATAAACTTAATGTCGCACTAATCATGTCTTGCATATGCGTATATAAACCAATTTGAATTAAAAATTCTTTCCACCCTTTAAATGGTAGATTACCTAAAATAGCAAATAACGTAACACCGATCGTAACAGGAATTGTCATCATCATCCCTGATGTAATCGCATTTACAACTTTACTATTTCCGAGATAATTTGTTAGCGGTGTGATGATTCGTTCTAGTCCGTTTTTAGTCCCTTCTAACAGTTTCATAATTACCTCCAACATTTTTAGATTTTATTACATCTACTTTTTACCTTTTTCTACATAGCTCATATCATTTACAGATTGAATTTTATATTTCCCGTCTTTATACACAACTTTTGAAACACTTGCATTTCCTAATCCTTCTTCAACCTCATTTAACGATTCAGGAGATATTGCATATAACAGGTCCATTAATGATGTACCATGTGATACGACAAGAACTTTCCCGCCGCCACCTTCTGCTACTTCTTCTGCAATTTGATCAACTTCTTTTTTCATTCTCTTTGTAACTGTTTCAGTATCTTCAGCCTGTTTACTACTATCGATTTTCGCTGCAGTTTTTTGCATAATATCAACATCAAAATTGTTCATAAACTCTTCATAAGTCATATTATTAGCTTGCGCGAGTTTTTCCCGAAACGTATGATTTAACTCCCCTTCAAACTCACCGAAACACGCTTCCCGCAAATTTTCACTTTGGTTGATATTCATATCTTTATTTCCACTATGATCTAATACAATTTTCGCTGTTTCTATTGCACGTCCACTATCACTACTATATGTCTTATCAAACTTAGTCCCTTTCAAACCTTTTCCAAGGTATTCTGCTACCGCAACACCATCTTTCGTAAGTGGTGCATCCGCCCAACCTTGTACTCTATCAGTCGTATTTAACATTGTTTTTCCATGTCTTACTAAATAAAATTCAACCGGCTTTTCTTCTTTTTTCTCTTTACCTTGCTCTACCTTATTAGGCGAACATCCAAATAAGGACACTGTCAGAGAAGCTACTAAACAAAACGATACTATTTTTTTATTCATCGTATAATCTCCTTATAGGGCATTTCTTAATGAATATATGTAACAAGCTATTTTGACTGATTAAATATGTAGCATCACTTTAATCAGTCAAAATGATATATCAGTCTCCTAAAATATCTTTTACTCGTTCCATTACTTTCTTCCCATCTAACATGCCATAAGCTGCCATATCAATTACTTCAATATTCTTTTCTGGTAATTGGCTTTTCACAGTATTTAAGGCATATCGAACTTGCGGCCCTAATAAGATCACATCGGCTGTCGGTCCAACATTTTTTGCTTCTGTTAATGCATAAGCATTAATCTCACAGTTATATCCTGTTGATTCTGCATATCCTCTCATTTTATTCATCAACATACTCGTAGACATACCCGCATTACATAAAAGTACGATATTTTTCATATTAAAAACCTCCAATAATTAATTTAAGCGATTTATGCTCCATTAGTTGTAACCGCTTACTTCATGAGTTCAATATAAACTATGGTCTAAGACTAGGGTCAATAACTTATTTTATATAAATATTGAATAAAACTTTTTATTTCAAAAAAATGCATGTAACTGTAGACAGTGTCTAACAATTACATGCATTTTTTCACTTTGTACTATTTGATTTAATAATAGGAATCATAATAATATAATGTTCAACAGTATTTTCTTGATTCTTTGTTTCACAAACGTATCGACATAAAATATCTCCGTTAAGAGAGTATCCCTGTTCCTGTATAATATGTAGTGGCTCATCTAATATTAACGAAGATAATGGTTCATTTACATCTTTTTCATATAAGTAATGCAAGCACTCTCCCATTTCTATTTGAAAAACTGAATCATCTATAGGTAATTGGCACTCTTTCATCTTCAATTCAGATATGGCCATTACCCAGTAACTATTATCTATATTTTTCCCTTTATATTCTTCAAGTGGAATACACAAAGCTGTGGAAACGGTTGGCAAGAAATTTAACCATTTTTTTAATAGTGGATTTACACATAGCGTTCCTTCATTTAAATGAACATGTTTGAGAAAATAATAAGTCTCAGCTTGTTTTATAACCCACCGCTTATCTTCTTGTTTATATTCTTTTAATAAGCTCATAAATTCATTTATTTGTTTTGTTTCTAATTCTAACTGTTTTATCGCTTCATCTTTTTCAGCTATTTTATCATTACATTTTTTCATGATGTCATCATATTCTAAACCGTTAAAAATCGATCCAATTTCTTTAACATGAAACCCCATTTGTCGAAAACTTCTAATTGCTAAAAATACCCCAAAATCCTCATATGTATAAAATCTAAAACCGTTATCTTTATCTTTTTGTGGTTTTAGGAATCCTTTCTTTTCATAAAATCGTAAAGCATCTATTGAAACTCCAAATTCCTTTCCTACTTCGCCTATTTTGTATTTCTTCATACCTATCACCTTCAAATCTATAATTCCTACAAATACCTTTATAGTGTAACAAGTTTTGAAAAACAATTATATACAAAATAAAAAGAGATTTCGTATGAATACAAAACCTCTTTTTATCAAGTTCAAACTAAAATATTAACTTCAATTCCCCTATCACTTCACCATGCATATCATAAAGCTTTAATGCCATCATTAAATTAAATCTCACTTCAGCATCATTTAAATCAACTGAAATAAGTGATTCAATCTTTTCGAGCCTGTACAGTAGAGAACTTCGATGAATAAAGAGTTCTTCTGCAGCGCTTTTTACATTTCCATTGTTTTGTAAGAATACATGTAATGTATGATATAAATCAATATTCTTTCCTTCTGAATATGCAAGGAGCGGACCAATTTGTTTTTTTACAAAAAGCTCTACGGCTGTTGAATGATTTAAATGATGTAAAATAGCGTACGATCCTAAATCTTCAAATAGTGCATACCCTTTTTTTCTGAAGCGGCTATCTAAAATATTTAGAGCCTGCACGGCTTGCTGATAACTAATATAGTAGTCTTCTAATTGTTTTGTCACACCACCAATCCCTAATAATACTTGGCAACCAATAGGTGATGCGTGTATCCATTTTTGAATGCTATGAAACATCGATTCCCAAAATGTATCGGCTCTCTTCTTCTGCTCTTCGATAGGAACAATTAAAAGTTGCTCATCATTATGAGATACTGCTAAAATGCCTGTCCCTAGTTCCGGTAGACGGGTCTTAATTAAGTCCCATATAAGTGACTTTTTCGCTTGTTGTTCAAGTAAGTTTCCTTTTTTCAATTCTTTTTCATCAAGCGATATGGATAATACGGCTACTCTATGTTTTTTGAAGAGATTCCATTGATACAAGTTGGCATATTGCAAAATGTTATCTCGATCTTCAATTTTTTCAGTAAGTAATTTACTAATAAAGCTATCTTTCATTTGTTCTTTCGTATCAAGAACGAGCTTTTGTTTAATAAACTGGATGGAACATATATTTCGGGCTAAATCTACTGTTAGTTGATCAAATTCATCCATCCCTCCATTCTTTCTTCGTACTGCTAAATAACCTAAGAAATTACCGCCCCCATTTATAATCCAAAATGAAAAACAATAATCTATATGATTTGGATCAGTAATATGGAACGTATCATTCATTCTTTGATTTTTGCGTTCTTCTCTTGCTAAATCAGCCAAATGTTCTGCTAAACGACTATCCTTTTCATCATGAAAGGCTATAGGTTGCATAAATCTATCGAAAATAAATACTGTATCTTGAAACAGACTACCAAGCATTGTTGTAATACCTTCAAAGTTATTATCATCGACTGTTTCTTTTAATAAAGCTTGCTGGTAATCTAATAGAAAATGAAGTCGTTGTTTATGCTCTTTCTCACCATTATATAATCTTGCATTATCAAGTATCGTGGCCAAATGATTCGCTATCATTTCAAGTGATTTTGCATCTGCTTCCGTAAAAACCCCTTTGCATTCCTTTTCAACATGTAAAACCCCAATTGGTTTCATATCAATAATGATTGGAGCAGTAAACTGTTCACCACCAACCGTTTCAAAAAATGGGAAGTGCTCTTTTAGTACATATTTATCTTCAACCATAATTTTGAATGGGCGCTTCATTTCTCCATATGATGGTGGTTGAAAAACAAAACAATTTTCAGCCTCGTTATACAGGTAAACACATGAAAAATGAGCGTTTGTTTCCATTCCAGCTTTAGAAGTTACCTCATATATATGCTCTTCTAACGGAACATCTAACGACAGGTTTTTACTAATCCATCCAAAACCTTCAATTTTTTTCAACTGCGATTCTTTTTGTCTAGCCACAGCTATTGCCACGGCTATATCTCTTCCAAACTCTTCAAATGATATTTCCATATCTAAAAGTGGAACATAACTTGAAAACGCAACAACACAAAAACCAAAATGCTGTATGTCATCTTTTAATGGGACAGTAAACCAAGTCTCTACACCAGCACTTTTCAACGTTTCCGCTAGTAGGCACACTTCTGGTGAATCTGCCGTTTGATCCGTTATACTTTGATACTGGAGTCTTGATGAACATTCATCAGAGTGAAGAGGAAAAGCTGAAGCTAAAGAAGTTAAATTTCCGCTCCAAGCCTTTGGTAAAAATTGTCCTCCTTCATTAAAAATGACAGCTACGAAATTACAATGTAATTCCGCGCAAAAGGAATGAGTTAAATACTGAAGTGCTTCTTCTTCGGTATCAATTTTAATAAGCTGACGTGATGTATTTCGCAAATGATATTCAATTCTTTTCATTAACCGCTCCCTCTTATTACCAGACATGCCCCATCCCCCACTTTATCTTTTCTATCTATTGTATAAGAAGCGTTACATAAAATAAAACTAAATATTAAAATTATTCAGCGAACAATTTGAAATCCCGAAGAAATATATCCCCGGGATTAATTGTTTATTATTTTGCTGTAGTTACGTTGCTATCTCCGCTTACAATCTCTTTTTTCTCTTTATAATAAATTCCATGTTCTTCTTTCACAAACAACATTGCTATACCGCCAATTACAGCAGCGCTCGCAATAGCCGCAAAATTATATTGAGGTAAGAAATGCATAGAAAGTAGTACACCTACAAAAATCGGAGCGACCACACCTCCAAGACGCCCAAACGCCATTGTACTTCCTACCGCTGTTGATCGCATATTGCTAGGATAGTATTGAGAAACAAATGCATTTGACATATTTTGTAGTCCAACTGAAGAAGCACCAATTATAGAAATTAACAAAAATCCAACAAACATGTTATTCGCAAATCCAATTAGGGATAACGCAATCGCTCCACAGAAAAATAATGGAACAAGTACCTTTTTGAATCCAACTTTATCCACGATTGGACCGAATATGAGTGTACCAACGATAGCGCCAATTTGCATGACAGCTGTAAATGAAAGACTTGATTTCAGGTCGTACCCTGACTGCATCATAAGTCTTGGTAACCAAGTATTCATAGAGTAAATGAGCACAAAAGCACTAAAACAGGAAATCCAAAACATAATCGTACTTACTGCGCGTTTCTCCTCAAATAACTTAACAACAGGAGAACCAACTTCTTTAGTTGATGGTTTTATAAATTCAATCGTCGCATCTTCACTTAATTTCGGATTTACTTTCGCTATTACTTTTTTAGCTTCTTCTATTTTTCCTTTCCCTAGAAGAAAACCAACAGACTCTGGAATACTTTTCATTAAAAATGGAAGAAACAATAACGGAATTCCCGCTAACCAAAAGACTGGTTTCCATCCTGCTGCCATGAGAAGTGATCGACTTGTAAGTGCTGCTGCCATTGCCCCAACCGAATATCCGCAAAAAATAAAAGATACAATAGCAGTTCGAACTCGTTTCGGCGAAAATTCAGTTGCTATAGCAATTACATTCGGCATAACTCCGCCAAGCCCAATACCAGCGATGACACGAAAGACTGTAAATGTAACAGGATCGTTCGCAAAACCAGATAGAAATGTAAATAGACTAAATAAGGTTGTAGTTAACAGTATAATATTTTTACGACCAATTTTATCAGCTAATAAACCGAAGAAAATAGCACCAATTGCCGTTCCTATAACTGTATAACTACCAATTGCCCCTGCTGTAACATCCGATATCCCCCACTCTTTAATGAGCGACGGTACTGCTGCTCCATAAATAACAACATCATATCCATCAAATGCAATTACGATAAATAGCCAAAATATTAACCAAAGGTGCATGGAATGAATACGACTCTCATCTATCACATTCATTGGGTTAATCGATTTCATCTTAATAACCTCCTTAAATGGCGATTTTTCTTTTCTCGGCCTCTAAAAATAGTAAACGCTTTCAATTATCCCTTTCTGATTTTCTGAAAAACTTTCTGAATTTTCCGTATTTAAATTGTAATCATTACTTTTAAAAATTGTTATCCGCTAATTATAGGAAAAAGTAAAGTAATATTCCTATAATTAGCGGACTTCGCTTCATAGGATTTGAATTTCCGTCTATCGAACTTCTGTAATGAAAGTAGCGAATCAAAATCAAATTATAGAGAATTGGGGTTGATACATTGAAAAGGTTTATTTCTATTTTCATTAGTCTCACTATGCTTTTTATGTTAGTAGGATTTGAACAGGCGAAAAAAGATGCTACAAAACTAGCAGACACCATTTTTATTAACGGAAATGTCTATACGGTAGAAGCAAAGCAACCTTGGGCAGAAGCAGTTGCGATTAAAAACGGGAAAATTATTTATGTGGGTAATACGAAAGGTGCAAAAAAATACAAGAATAAGAATACAAAGATCATTGATTTAAAGGGAAAAATGTTACTTCCAGGATTTGTTGATAGCCACCTTCATGCTTCCGAAACTGTAAACTCTCTTTATTCTGTTGACTTAGTAAACGCTAGAACAGTTGATGAATATGTTCAGGCAGTTGAACAGTATAGGAAAGAACATAGTGATGTAAAAGTTATTCATGGGGCTGGTTGGAGCAATACCCTTTTCTCATCATCTGGTCCGACAAAAGATTTATTAGATACTGTTGTGAAAGACATTCCTGTCGCTTTAATTTCCGAGGATTATCATTCCGTTTGGGCAAATTCGAAAGCGCTTGAGATAGCTGAAATTACAAAAGATACTCCAAATCCTAACGGTGGAGTAATTGAACGAAATGAAAACGGTGAACCGTCCGGTACGCTTCGTGATACCGCAACGAATCTTGTACTAGACAAATTACCAAAGTACAATACGGAACAGTATAAAGAAGGTTTAAAAACTTTCCAACAACTCGCAGCGAGTAATGGATATACACAAGTAAATGATGTCGTTGTTCCTCAGCAAGATACTGTCATTGAAGCACTAACAATGCTCGAGAAAGAACAAGCGTTATCTATTAGACATAGCCTTGCATTAACGATACAACCAAGTGAAGGCCAGGAGCGCATTCCTTATGTAAAAGAACAGCGTGCTAAATTACAAGGACCACTTGTAAAAATGAATACGGTCAAGTTATTTATGGATGGTGTACTTGAAGGCGGAACTGCCTACTTACATGAGCCGTATAACAATAAACCAAACTATTACGGCGTTCCTGTTTGGGAAAAACCAGCATTTGAACAAATGGTTCAAACATTAGACAAAGAGAAATTCCAAGTTCATATCCACTCTATCGGTGATGCTGCCACTACAGAAACATTAAATACATTAGCTATCGCTCAAGAACAAAACGGAAAACGAGATAGTCGCCATAAGATTACACATCTGCAATTAGTAAAAGAAAATGATATAAATCGTTTTAAAGATTTAGGTGTCATTGGTGTTCCGCAGCCAACGTGGTTTCTTAAAGACGGAGAATACTTTTCACAAGCTGTCGAATTATTAGGAGAAGAGCGTGCAAATGAACAATATCCTATGCGAAGTTTCATAAATAAAGGTGTTGTTATGGCTTCTTCTAGTGATTATCCCATTACACAAGGACCTTACTTCTCCCCTCTAGCTGGCATTCAAATGGGGATTACTCGTACAAGTTTACAAGATACAAATTCACAAAACGCTTTAAACCCAAAAGAAAAAGTAAGTTTAGCAGAAATGATTAAGACTTATACTATAAATGGAGCCTACGCCAATTTTTTAGAGAAAGAAACTGGATCTATTAAAGTCGGCAAAAAAGCAGACCTCGTTGTATTAGACAAAAACTTATTTAAAATTCCAAAACATGATATTCATAAAACGAAAATTTTACTGACTCTATTAGAAGGAAAAGAAACATTTCGTCATACAGAGTTTCGTTAATTTCAACATAAAAAAGAGGTGCATGAAGCACCTCTTTTTTATGTTGGAACAATTATAATTCAGCTCTACTTGTTTCTATTGTTTCTTTCAGTTTTCTCATTATTTTCGCTATCGCTTCAATTGAACTTTCTGTTTCATATTCTCCAACATTTAAAGAATGATTTGCGTTTTTAACAACATCAATCGTTAAATTCGTTTTATATAACTGATCAATTTGATTTGCATTGTATTGGTGATCTTTATCCCCAATTACTAAAAGCCCTTCGTGACTACTATGTAAAATAGAATCAAAAATGGAATCAAAAGTTAGTAAAGGTGTAAGTACTATCATTTTTGACTGTAAAAAATCTTCTCTCTTCATTAAATTATTTGCAATCGGAATTGTTCCAAGTGACTTCCCTAAAAACATAGTCTCGTTGTATTGCTCATCTTTTAATACTTCATTCATTATAGGATTAATATCATCCATCATTACTTTCGTTACTTCTTCTATCGGTTTATTCATTACCTGTTCGTCGTAAGAATAATAAATATGAACAACATCAATTTTATGTTCAAGCATAAGCATCGTCGCGTAATAAAATAACGGCTTATCATAATTGTATCCTGAACCTGAAAACATAAAGCAAACCCTACTAGAACCTTTTTCGATATGTGTGTAATGAATTACTTTGTCATTTATATGTATCTCTTTTTTAGTCCCCTTCATCGTTTTCCCCTCCAAATACGTTTATTTTTGTAATATGATATGTTCTGTGTGAACTGATACATCCTTTACTTTCACTTTTATAAATGCTGGTTGTAAGTTATATGCATGTAACTCTTCTACCGGCACCCACTTAAATAAATATGTTCTACCCTCTTCTTCCAAAATATATTGATCCGCTCCATTTGCAGGCAATTCATCTAGCTCTACTTCATAATAAAAACTAATCTCATGAAACTTCTGCTCAGAAAGCGTAAAGAAATTTTCTACTGACCATATTAATCTCTTCCCTTTAATAGGAACAGCTAGTTCTTCTGCAAGCTCCCGTTTTAATGCATCTTCACTATTTTCTAGCATTTTCACTCTTCCACCCGGTACGTACCAAAAATCTTCGCCGTCACCTTGCAGAATGAGTATTTTATTATTATGTTTACAAATTGCTCCGACGCGGTAGTTAAAACATGTTTCCTCAACTTTGAACGTAAGATCCATCCGTAATGTCCCCTTATATAATTAATATCTAATTATTACAAAAAGATTATCTAATTATTGTACAAATAAGGTTACTAAATTTATCCACTTCATTCAATCATTTTCGAATTTTCCAAACTCTTATTTTTTATCATTACAAGTGTATATGCATATGTTACAATCACAATTCATACTAGAAAAACATAATGGGGGTACGAATGGAAACGTTATTAATCCAACAAAATGAGAAATCAAATAAGTTTTGGAAAATCGTTGTGAAAGAAAAAGACTACGTTGTGTTTTACGGAAAAATCGGCACAGCTGGTAGTGTGAAAGCGAAAGAATTTGAAACAGAAGAAGAGTGTATAAAAGAAGCTAGCAAACTAGTTGCTTCTAAACGTAAAAAAGGATATACAGAACCATGCCTTGGGGAAGATTATATAAAAGAAAAAACGATAACAGAAGAAGAATTTTGGGAACTACTTAATCGTGCAAAAACGAAAGGTGAAGACCAGGAAGAACAAATAGAATGGCTTACTTCTCACCTCGCTAAACGTACAGTACATGAAATTGTAGCTTTTGATACGCATATGCATCGTATTTTGAAAGACTCTTATACATCTCGCTTATGGGCAGCAGCCTATATTATTTTAGGCGGTTGTTCGGATGATTGTTTTGATTATTTCCGCGGATGGTTATTATATCAAGGAAAAGAAACTTACGAGGCGTGTATTGAAGATCCAGGGCAGTTAATACCTGTATTAGAAAATATGAGCGAGTATGATGTTCCAGAAATAGAAGAACTTACGCTATATTTCGGACAAGAAGTATAAATGGAGAAGACTGGGGATGAAGATGATACATACTTTACACTATACCATGTCTTATCAAATAAAGAATTTGAGGAAGTTGATATCGAGTTAGACTGGGATGAAGATGACGAAGAAGGTTTGAAAAAGATGTTTCCTATGCTATGGAAAATGTACGGGGAAGAACCGATTGAGTGTTAGACTAATATTAGGCCTCTGTTTAATCAATAAACAGAGGCCTTTTTGCATAGAATTCTTATTTAAACCCTCTCTATTCCATACCACTTATCCAATAAAATCTTTTCTCTTTCCTCTAAAATACCTGCTTTTAATTCCCATTCGTCCATACCCTCCATCCAGTCATACACATCTGCAACTGTATCTTCTAACCTTCTAAAAATAAGCCCTTCTTTAACGGCACTCTCGATACTTATAGAAAATCCACCTTTCCACGGCTTCGTTTCCCCTTCTAATGGAAAAGTTTCTGGAATCCATAAAGGCATTTCTGTCCAAGGCTGCACTTTATGTTCATTCATAAACGATTCCTCTACCCAAACGAATTCAGCATCACTATTCGTAACCTTTTTACACGTATTTAGTAGTTCTTCCATCGTCAATTCATCATTCGGACCTGTTATATTGAATGTACCTACTTTATTATTTTCTGCCATGTTGAGTCCAAAGTTTGCGATATCTTTTATATCCACTAACTGTACTGGACGATTTTTTCTTCCTGGTACTAACACGTTTCCCCCCTTTGCTACACGCCCGATCCAGTACGAAAGTCGATCTGTATAATCAAACATTCCTGCAAGCAGTCCTGCTCTTACGTGTAAAACATGCCCAGGCCAATATTTCTCTGCTTCTTTTTCACA